>ULPE01034923.1_pt1 | contig 10364 bp, 10 predicted proteins | sample 1953211 | NCBI WGS metagenome assembly ULPE01 (sample SAMEA4835621, study PRJEB28245) | human gut metagenome | biome: gut microbiome; material: fecal sample | place: Denmark | collected 2008 | reverse complement strand
CATTACTTCACCATAAGCCATATTTTTTGCAATACCACGAGGTCTATTTTCAGTAAAGAACGGATATAGAATCAAGCAATCTTTATTTCCTGATTCCAACGCCACACGATAGAACGAGCCTATGCTTCTTCCTTCATTCACTTTGAATGGAACCATTTTACCAATGGTCTTAAATCCTTTCGGCTTTATTATTTCTATGTCAAACCGTTGGACACACTCCGAACGATACTCTTTAAAGAGTTTCCTTTGAGCTGATGTATCCGTAGACGCAAAAAATAAAATAATAGAAAGTGCAATAATTATTCTCATGAGTCAAACCAAATTTTTACAATATACAAAAACATGATATTAGTTCAGCTATGTTTTATCGTATTTCATAAATATGTGTCACACTAGGTGTAGTACAGAAACCATATTTATCTGCTTGTGCATCATAATACATAATTTCAGAACCTGTTTTAGCTACAACATTCACTGCATGTGCAGCATTAATTACTATTACATACTTATTCTCACTATCACCTTTAATATCCATATCATTAAACATTGGCAATGATACTTGAGCTCCATCATCAAAAAAATGATTCATTGCAAAATAAAATTTATCAGAAGGAACGCCATTACTTCCATAAGTATCAGTAATCCAATTATTAACATCTTCATATTTTTGTCCAGTTGCATATGCAATACTACGAGCTACGCAGTCAGTAGACGTATTCCCGGTTTCTTCTCTTGTACGGATGCTACTTCTGGTAAAACGAATTTCCGACATAATCTTTTTATTGCTACTTTCAGCAATAAATTGAAAATAATTAAATAATTCCTCTGAAATATTTATATCCTTACCTTTATTTTGAACTATTTCTAATAATCCATATTCATTTTCCTTTATATCTAAACGGAAAAAAGCCAAAGATATTATCTCCAAATCCTCTTTTGTCAGTTTATCAAAGTTTACGTTAGAAGGAAGGGTCAAATAAGTCTCTCTATCATTTAACTCATAAAATGTCTCTTCTTGTTGACAACCAATAAACATCACAATCCATGTCAAAAATAAAATAAATGTAGAATAAATAAATTTTTGCTTCTTCATATCTCTTTCATTTTTATATAACTACATAGCAATTTTAAACTCAATCTTACAAGGTATATACAATCATTGCATATCTTGAAGCATTGCCGTACCTTCATCCTTTTTATTAACCTGTTATCAATATAATTCTAACATTTAGCAATCATTATTTTAATACGTTTCTTGAATCTTAGATTTCAATATAGCTTGTTTCATTTTATATCTAATTTGATTAACAACTAGAGACTTCACCTTGACAGGAGTATCTAACACCTTTACTGCAACCTCCAACGATTTTCGTCTATCCCCTGTCTCCTCATACAAATCGTATAAAAAATTTAGAGGGACGAAACGAGAAGGACACATCATTGAAGCATTTTTATAATATATCTCCGCTTGTTTCGGTTTATTTAAATGTTGATAGTTCTCCCCTATCATCAAATCCAAATCATAATCCGCCCAATACTTGCGGCACTCCAACGCCACCTCCAAAGCCTTCTCATATTCCTTGATTTCCGTAAGAACAGCAGCATAATTATACAGGAAATAAGGATTATCTTTGAATCGGTGTTTCAGACTCACATAGTACGGAAGCGCCTCATCATACGAACGGCAAAGAGCTAATACCGAAGCCTCCTGCCAACTGCGTTCCGACTGTGTACGTTCACCCAACTTAAACAGTCCCCAGAAGAAACACATCATTGTTGCTGTATACATTATATTCCTGCCCCATGTTTCTATTTTTATCCGCTTCAAATAATCAACAGTCAACATGAAAACGGCAAGAAATGTCACCATCCACGTAAAAGGATACATAAACGGATAGGAAAAGAAAGAGAATACGCCTATTGATAGCAAAATATAAAGAGCTATTTTCTTTTCCTGTGCAGGATTTTGCTTATAACAATACAAAAGAGCCCACACAATACCCAAAAGCAAAGCCAATCCGACTATTCCGAAATTAATCAGAACTCCCAAGTATTCATTGAAAGGCTGCTTTACATTATCCGCCAGCATTGCATAACGACTTTGCGAACCATATTCTTTGAAATAGTCCGCCTGATAGTCCATATATTTAGCCTCGAAACTTCCGATGCCATGTCCCGTCCAAGGAGCGTCTTTCACCATTTCCAAGCCACACCGCCAAATCAACATTCTGCCATCTGCCGAGTCTTTTTTCAACCAATAGGAGCCGATTATTAACAATCCTATCATAGATACCGATAATAAATATCTCCACAATCTCCCATGAACGAATCTTCCACACAAAAACATGATACATACCGCAACGATACTTACCATACCCGATCGCGAATGGGATAAAAATATAGCCAACACCATCACTCCCCCTGCCAGCCATCCGGCATATCGAATATACTTATTTCTATGTATTATCAAAAAAACGACAAAAGGCAATCCGGCACAAAGGCAAGCTGCAAATCCAGCCGGATTATCAAAACTACCAGTCACACGGAAGGTTGCATGAGAAGAAAATAAACCTACGTATTGCAATATTCCATAAACAGCCTGCAACCAACAACTGAAAACAATGATACTCCCCCATATCACCATATCCGCCACTAGGGATTTACGCTGCAATGCCAGAAATGCAGCACACACCAGCATCCATAACAGCACAAACAAAACGCAGCACCATTTAGGCACAATATATGCGTCTGTAAATTGGTGGGAATATACAAACATACTGCCTATACATGCTGCGGCAAACAAAATATGAAAGAGTCTGATCATTTCTATCCTGGTATTAAATCAAGTTCTCATCCTCCAGCACCTTTTTCAATCGGTAGTAAAACTCCAAATCTTTTGAATAATCCTCTACCCTCTCCGATATCTTTTTCATCAAAGAACTGTGCTTTTCTTCTGCAACAGGCGTTGAGGCTTCATCAAATTCTGCAACTTCCACTTCTATTACATCTCCTACCTCTAACATACCACTATTCCATATAAAGTGTACCTCTTCAGGCATTTCCAAACCTCCAACGCTCCAATATGCACCACTATGCCAAGTAATATCAGCAGTAAGAAGTGCTCCACCGAAAGGAACACTAGCCTTACATACCTTATCTTTGTATTTCACAATAAGTCCCTTCATCCTATATAAGTCCTTTCTCTTGAAGTTTAATTTTGAGCTGTTCATACTGTTGTATCATCCGTTCCCTATCACTTTTCATCTTTTTACATGGCGATACCTCATCTGTCTCAACGACTTTTATCATTATCTTATCACCAATCTCCGGCTTACCTTTAAGCCAGGTAAGATCGTTAGAACAATCCCCCCCCAATCAAACTAATAATGGTTCCCGAAGGATAACCATATCTAAGTATCACAGATATAATGCTATCTGAAGCCATTATTATAGGTTTCTCACCATTAATATATATTTCAAATCCTATCATATTTTATATTGATTTTTAGTTACATATTCAGGATTTAATTGTTTCTCCATTCATCAAGGTACAGATAATAGAAAGCTATATTAGAAAACTTCAGCGTGAATTTTCAACTCAATTTTCTCCCGACAATTAGCTTCTATAATGATTGTCTTTTGATGTCTACCACTATGGTTTGTTCTAAACTTCACCAATATAGAATCTCGTGCAAATGATTTGATTGGCTGTTTATTCCAAGAAGGGACAGTACACCCACAAGTAGTAGTTACATTATGAATTACAAATTTCTTGCTGCTATTATTTGTGTAGTAAAAATTACAACCAACTTCCTCATAAGATTCCACAGTGCCAAAATCATATTCTGTATAATCAAATTTTATATCTTCCCTATTTACTAAAATCAGTTTATCCTTACTTCTCATTATATTAATAAATTCATCCGGATATGATTTCATTTCAACTGGCGTAGAATTTAGCCATAGACTATGATACATTGAATCAGCTTTTTCAATATCTATATTTTCATAAAACTGCGCCAAAAGATATTTCCCATAAAATTTATTATGTTTTCCAATTAAAGAATCTAAAAGGTTTAATTCTACTGCAAATGTACAGCTAGGCTCATTCAGATATTCATTCAATCTCAACAAAGCATTTAAATAATTGACCTCTTTCTTATTTCTATTTTTAAGATGCAAAAAATCATTTTTCAACTGTTCAACATCAGGTTTAACCAAGAATTTTTCTATATCCTCACCACAAAAGTAGGAAAGAATACTATCTTTTTCTAATATAATATATACAGGAAATTTAGAAGGTTGTACCATTTTTCCTAAAATCGTTTTCATAGGGTCACATACCGTATAACATACGAAACTATCAATTAAAAAAGAACCATATCTATTTATTAATTGCTCTTCGTTTTTATTATCAACAAGACATATTAATGATGACTTAGAAACTAGACATCCGTATTTTTTAGCATCCAATAAACTAACAAAATCCCTACAAACCTTTTTATTATGACAAGCGCACAATAAAAAAAGCAATAATAGAAAAACATACTTTCTCATTTCTATTTTGTTTAAAAAATAAAGGGTCATTCCAAAACACAAAAGGATTTTGCAAACAACCCTCTATCATATATTTAACGATAAAATGCTCTAAAGCATCCCACTATCAACATAATATTGAGAATTATAGAAAGCCCCAAAAGTATAGCCAAACGTATATATTTTTTCTCTGAGTACATTCTTTCCCAGTTTACCAAGATATTATACGCAGTACATATTATTGAAAGACAAGTGAATAAAAACAACAATAGAACTATTATCATACTACTTCTTCCATGATAATTCACAACCACGAATACAAAGATCATAATTCTCTAATGCTTCTTCCCTTTCTATCTGAAGTATTATCGTTAAACCTATTTGATTTATGACTCCACCAGGCGCACTAATACCTAATGATCCTAGACAAAGTGCTAAATTTATTGCAGTTCCACAAAGATACGCAGCATCAATCTTGTCAGTTGCATTATCATACGATTCTTTACACATAGATTTACACTCCCTTAGTTTGTCTAAATTATTTTCCGTACGATTTTTTAGCATTACAGCTGAATTTCTCATAAACAAAGAATTTAAATTTCTATTTATTTGCAATTCTGCAGAAATTAAGTTCTCATTCCCTTTTATTTTTTCATTTATTTTTTTATTTTCAATCAGTCTTTTTTTAGCTTCTAAGACTGAAGAAAAAGCCTCTTTTGTTTTTATTGAATCACTTCCCAAAATATTAGCAACTTCATATTCAAATAAAGTTTCATACCTTTTTGAATCAGAAAGATAAAGTTTTCCCAATTTCGACAATTCCATCTTCTCTTCTTTTGACATTCTAGATATAATTTCATTGACGATTCCTATTAAATTAGCGTAATTAGAATCATATTCTTCAAATTCACGAGACTGCAATACTACATCATACTCTATCCCATTAGAACGAGTCATTGCATTTTGAGGAGAATCGGCTTCATCTACAAACCTGTCGTATTCAAAGCTACAACTCTGCACTATAAGTACTAAAAACATTACCAACACGAAGAGACCTCTTCTTTTCAACTTTACTAAAACCATAGTTTTTTTATTTAATTAAACAATAAGTGATATAAACTCGTTTCATCCATGTTACATATTGCTAGCTCATACATGCCATTAAATGAATCAAATACTATTTCTATAATACTATTTCAATAATTCTATTTCCACACCTGCTTCCCACCCTCATACACAAAAATCCGTTCCTGATTCCCTCGTGTATGATTCTGCAACAACAGCAAGGCTCCTTTAGGAACACCCCTGTAAACCAACGAATCCAACATCGCCGTTTGCTGTCCTAACGTCCTCCACCCTCTCTTTGTACAATAAGACAACTCATATTCATCCAACGAACGAACATAATTATCCCGGTTGGCAGGCGTATAGGCAATCTTATCTATCACCTTCGACGTGCCAAGGTCCAATCCTGTCCAGCCGCCATAGGGTTCCGTATAATCAAAAGACGTTTCAGTATTACCGTCGAATGCATTCGTATATTCGTGCGAGCCATCCTGTTGATAGCAACCGGGAGTACCAATAATTCTACCGCTTAATGGCAACAGTCCACCCGCTTCATAAAACTCTATTTCCGCCACATTACAATGCCCCTTTTCCGGTCCCATATAGCGGACATACCGACAAGGCGTCAATGAACGGGAATACGCCATTGTCCGCAACCGTTCGGGTTGCTTTTCTATCAGGAAAAGCACCTCTTTCTGACGAAAATCCGGATCATTACTTCCTTCAAAAACACCTCCTATCATACGTTTCTGATACTTCTCATCTTGCCACAAAGGATATTTAGCAAACAGTGTTACATCCTGAACACTATCTGACGGAGTAAAAACATGAAATTCACCGGAAACAGTCATTTCAAAAGGATCAGTCCAGTAACGAAGTCTTCCTCGTTCGTAAGTTGCTATCCGCATGACGGGTTCTATCTGGACATCGTTAAAAGCAAGATGTTCACCATCAAATTCCGCCCATGCCACAGGCTCCCAATCCATGCGGCTACTGCCACAAAGATAAGCGATACGCGAACGGGGCTTTCCCGAATAAAGCATAGATGCAGGAATCTCCAGTTTCTTTTTGTATGTCTTTGCATAATCGGCTGTCACATCAACGATATGCGGATCTCGGAAGAAAGGTACAACAGCCGTATCCAAGCGTTGCATTTCCGCCTGCATAGCACGATTAAGACTGAACGTATTCCGATAAACCTTTATTTTCGAAGCCCCACACATCTTATCCTTACGGACTTCTTTTATCTTATCCGGATACTCTTGAAAATAAAGCGTACCATATTTATCTGTGAACGACACCCACTGGTGCCCATCATTCCCACCTCCATGAAGAGGCATAAAATCTATGGCACAAGGGATTCCCAACGCACGACAAACATAAACGACATAATCGGAAAGTTCACGACAACTGCCCGAAACGCTTTGAGCAATCTCCGGCCCTACATGAGGAAGTCCTTGCGGAACCGTAGTTGTAAAGAAGCGGCTACGTTTACGAAGAGAATCGCACAAACAACGGGCAGCAACAAGCGGATCTTCTATATCAAGAACCGTGGAAGCACGCAACGAATCAAGCAAAGGATTATACTTTCGAAAAATGTCCTCACGCCAATAGCTTAATGTTTCATCACCAATCCGATAAGGAAGAATATACTCGCAAAAATCAGCAAAAGATACATTCTTCCCCCAAGGCTGTTCCTGCCAAACTTTAAATGCCCAGTCAATGTTATTACATAAATAAGCGGAATCGACTGTCAAAACGTCTTTGCAATATTGCAAAGAATCTAAAGAGAATGGTCCATACATCCTTCTGATAGAATCTATCATTGCTTGTGGATATACCTTTTTACTCCGTGCTTCTTGCAAGAGAGTAAAAAAGGTGAGGTATTGTTCCAGCAGCTTACCTTTATAATAGGTATAAAATGGCATATTCTCTATCAGGAAACAAGCTGCCCTATATTTCAAGCTATCTGATGGATTGGATTGATAACGATGTAATACTTTCTCAAGTTCAACACGATTTTCTCTAGCTTGTGACAAAGCTGCCTCCAACGGAAGTATAATAGCAGTCTCCTTTTTCTTCTCTTGTGAACAAGAATAAAAAAGAGAGCTCCCTGTAATAACAGAAAGGAAAATAATAGGAATCAGCTTTGTCATTGCTTTCATAATATTATTTTTACACAAAGATACGAGCATAACAAATGCCATTCAAGAGAGCGTTACACTCCTATCCCTGTCATATAGGCATTTATCGGGCATATAGAGCCCTAAAAAAGTCATTTTATATATAAATTGTAACATTGATATATGAGTTATTGTAGTCATCAAACAGCTATTTGAACAAATTATTTCATTTTTTGAACAAAACGTTCCATCTAATTGCTGTAAAATCCCTTTCTTTGTTTTCCCAATTTAAATTATAAACAAGACATGAAAAGCGAGAACAAAAAACAGAGTAGCATATACGTAATTACACTGTTTGGAATATTATTGACCATATTCCTTATTTATAGTTGTAGCACCGATGAATACAACTATACAAATGAGACAGCAACAAAAGTAAACTCAATTGCCCAAACACGCAGCTTGGTCTCTCAAACTTGGAATACAGGAAATGTATTGATAGATTCCGTTGCCAATTCAGACGAGTTTTATGAATTTGAAAGATGTAGTGAACAATTAGCAGACAAGTTTAGTGCTTATACATCCAAACTAAATAATGAAGAATATGACAAACTCATAGAAAGTCTGAATGATGATGAGTATATGGAAAACCTTATTGAAAAAACGAATCTGAAAGAAGAACTCCAGCAAATGGATGAAGCTAAAAATAACCTGTTTCAACATACAGTATTCCTAAGATTGAGTGAGGACGAGCGGCTACTATTATTCAGACAATATGCCGAAAGCCGGGAACTAACAAAAAGAAGGATATTAAAAACACACAAAGAAGGAAATGGGAATAGCAAATGTGAAGAATTAAGACAAGCAGCATACGAACAAGCAAAAACGGAGTATGATAATGCCATAGCTACAAACTGTAAAAATGCAGGGCCGTTTTCCCCATGCTACATGAAGGAATCCGCCATATATAATGCAAATAAAGAAATAGCTGACAGGCAATACGAAGACTGTATAAATAACCGATAATTCAATGATCCGATATATTATTCTTTATTGCAGCACATGTGCAGTCTGCATTATAATGTGTTATCTAGGACATTTTACAAACAATATCAATTATGCACTTCAACTGTTTCTCATTCATTTCTTCGATTTTCTTTCATGGATCATACTAACAATAGGCGCAATCAAATGTATGCCAGAAAAAGCATATTCTAATAAACGAGTATGGTTTTATTGTGCAGCGATGTCAGGAATGCTTGCAGCAATTAAGTCTTTCGTCAAACTAATAGAAATATTAGACACATAAAGATAAGAGAAGAGTTAATTAATCTCCAGTAAAAAAGCCTCCAATTCTTTATCTATAATCCCTAAACGTTTCCGGGCACGTGATCGCATAGTACGATAAGATCCGTCGCTTACACATAGAACTGACAAAATCTCTTCTTTTGTTTTATACATTCGGATCAATACGCATAACACAATATCTCGTGGAGGAAGCTGAAGGTTTTGCGACTTCAACCAACAAAAAAAGTCAGGATCTATCGTTCTACACCCTTCTACCAATGATAGATAGTCTTGGGCAGACAATTGAGCAATAGATTTATTCTCTATCAATTTACGAACTAAAGAAATACCTCTTTGGGTAGATAAAGGAGAAGCTAGCAATTGCTGTAACTTTTGAGATTGAATAATAGATTGTTGCCGTTCATTCTGCAATTTTTGATATAATAAAATCGAATACTTAATTATACCGGCTATCAATATGCCAACAACCACTAAAGTAGGAATTGTATAGGTAGACAATGCCGGTGCCACCTCCTGATGTATTTCTTTTGGCATAACGACATATATCTGATCTGCTGTAATTAAAAGAAAAGCAGCGATACACTGCCAGTCCGTTATTTCGGAAGGTATACCATGTGCCTCCCTCTCACGGAATGTCCACAATAATGCTCCCACAAAGAGTGTCAGCCACATTGAAAGATGTATGGAAGATGAGAACGCATCAACATACATTTCAGAGAAAAATGCCTGAAATATATAAGCAGCCAACAGAATTGCGCAACAAAGCAAGCCTCCTGACAGTAATTGTTTAAAAGAATAAATAGACTGTTTCATCATTCTCTTTATCTTGTGCTCTTGAATCACAAATATAAGAAAAAAGTATATTTACATCATTAATCGACCTCTATATTTTTACTGAAAAACAAAAAAGCCCTATATTATCATACGAAATGATTACAGCCTTCACCGCTTCCACTTTCTTCCCGAAACCTCTGTCCAGAGCAGGAAAGCGGGTGAAAGCGAGTATGCAAAAGCCCTTCTATCACGCTTTCACCACTTTCACCGACACACTTCAAATCGACGCTTACTCAAATCGTTTCCATTTACCGCCGAAGCACATCACGAGATACCCCGTAATAACCCGCTGCAGCCACATAAATCGGCTGCATACGTTTGCCGATATTTTTCAATTTACCTTCTTCCAGCAATCGCCGGAGATGACGATTCGCTGTAGTCCGTGTCATGCAGCATACTTCCTGAAAATCGTAACGAAGCATTACATCATGATCGACAAAATATTCCTTCAACCGCATATCTATCTCTACCTCCGACAAGGATTCCGAATGGCGTGCA
>ULPE01046312.1_pt1 | contig 10373 bp, 5 predicted proteins | sample 1953211 | NCBI WGS metagenome assembly ULPE01 (sample SAMEA4835621, study PRJEB28245) | human gut metagenome | biome: gut microbiome; material: fecal sample | place: Denmark | collected 2008 | reverse complement strand
TCCTTTGGCTTTAGCTTCCTGGATAGCGTGTTGCGCGATTTCTACCGGGTTCTTGCTTTCCAGTTCGCAGTACATCGGTACGTCAATTTGCTCTGCCAACACACGCAACTGTTCGATAGCTGCCGGACGGTAAACGTCACAAGCTACCAGTAATGGCTTGCGGTTCTTCTTGGTTTTCAGCATCCGGGCCAGCTTACCGGAGAAGGTAGTCTTACCGGAACCTTGCAAACCTGACATCAGGATTACTGCCGGGCGGGCATCAATATCAACTTCGACAGTCTCGCCACCCATTAACTGGGTCAGTTCGTCGTGCACGATTTTCACCATCAACTGGCTTGGTTTCACTGCTGTAAGTACGTTCTGTCCAAGAGCTTTTTCTTTCACGGTATCTGTGAAATTCTTTGCTACCTTGTAGTTTACGTCGGCATCAAGAAGTGCCTTGCGTACATCTTTCAGCGTTTCCGCCACGTTAATTTCGGTGATTTTGCCTTCACCTTTCAGAATCTTGAATGACCGTTCTAGTCTTTCACTTAAATTATCGAACATAGTTATTTAATTACGAATTAATATTTTGAGCCTGCAAATGTACAAAAATCTCTTGTATTTATATCTTTTTATTCTGCCATTTTGCTTTTTTGAGATAAATATAACTCGTTATCAATAACAAGGTATAGTACACAATCTCAATGGTAAAGCAGATTTCAATCGGTGCTTTGAGCCACATCCCGATGAAAATGATATACGAGCCGTAAATGATAATTGTAATTGTTTCGAGCAGTAAGGCGGCTTGTGTGTTTCCTGTGCCCGAGATACCGTTGAACACAACATTGGCTACCGATGCGATGAGCATGGCGATACAAATCACATAGACTGAAGGGACGGATTCTGCAATCAGTGCTGCCTCACTGGTATAGACGGACAGCAGTAGTTGCGGGAATAGTGCTGTGACTGCTACCAGCCCCAGCATAATAAAGAACGAGAATCTCGCAATTTTATTAATAAGCGGCATTACGTGCTTGATACCTCCCGCACCGATAGCATTACTGACAAGACTGTTTGTGGTGGTTGCCAGTGAATTGACTGGAATCAGCAATACGACGTAGATACTCCGGACTATGTTGGCAATCGCCAGTTCCCGTTGTCCCAGCCGTTCTACGGCAACAAAGAATACGAACCATGTAGCCATTGACAGGAAGTATTGGAGCATGGTGAAGCAGGAAATGCTGAGAATCCGCATCAACAGTGCAGGGTCGAACGAACGCAGACGGTTCAGTCCGTATTTCTTTAAGTCGATAGTGACATATGTGTAGATGAGGAAGAATAGGATAGAGGAGGCTTCGGCCAGTACGGAAGCAATGGCGGCTCCCTTGATACCCATTTCGGGCAGACCGAATTTCCCGAAGATCAGTGCGTAGTCCAGCACGACATTGGTCAATGCCATGACGACTGCGTTAATGGTCAGCACTTTAGTACGTGTGATTCCGATATACAATGCCCGGAACATAACATTGACGAATGAGAAGAAGAATCCGTAGATACGCCAGTCCAGAAACTCCATTGTCCCTTTGTAGATTGATTCCGAGGAAACCAGCAACCGCATGATGTTGCCGCCGAAAGCCTTGGTGAAACCGAAGAGTAGTAATGCCATTACAAATAGGAACATAACTCCCTGAATCATCACCGGACCTACATCTGTGTAGCGTCCCTCGCCGTTACGTCTCGCAATGACGATTTGCGAACCGGTACTGAATCCGAATGCGATGGTGAATACACATATATAGAATAGTCCGCCCATAGCAGAAGCTCCCAAGGCAACTTCACTTACGTGACCCAGGAACGCCGTATCGGTGACATTGATGACATTTTGTGCCAGCAAGCTGAGTAGTATCGGGTAACTGACACTCCAAATCTGTTTGTTGGTATACATATTAAGCGTTTAAGTTTACATTTTGCAAAGATAGCGCTTTATTCCGAATCGGAAGCGATCGGGTAGGTGAAAACAATTTCCGGACCCTCCGGGGGTTGGGTATTGATTTGATAGGTTCCTCCGAAATGTGTCAGTAATAATTGGTTGATTTCGTGCCGGATGACAGTTTCCTGTGAGACAAAGGTAGTATCCGCCAACGGCGAATTAATGATTTGGAAATGAAGCATTTCATCTTTCCGGCTGAGTATGAAATGGATGACGCGTTCCTGTTTTTGGTCTTGCTGGTATTCATGCGGGTAAACCAGTGTGCTAAGTATCATCTGTGTCAGGCGGGTGGTATCTGTGCGGACGGGCTGTGACTTCGTTTCTGTGTAGAATCGGACTTGGATGCCTGTCGTTTCATTCTTCATACGTGCCATATAACATGCTTCGTTGCATAGTTCGACAGCATCGTAAACTTGTATCTGGAATTTCATCATTTGAGCTTCCAGGCGTGATAAGTCGAGCACATCGTTGACAAGTCTCATTAACTTTTCAGAGCTTTGGTGGATTATGTTCGAATATTCCTTCCTTGTTCCTTCATCAATATTCGGTTCGCACGCTATGAGTTGCGAGAATCCTACTACGTTATTGAGCGGAGTGCGGATGTTATAACTCATGTTCGAAAGAAAGCGGTTCTTTATTTCATTCGTTTCCCGAACGGTTGCGGCGGCTTTGCGGATTTCGTTTTCCGAACGTTTCAATGCCTTTCGTACCATAGCCAGACGGAACATGAAAATGAATAATACAAATAAAACAACGATAATCACAGCCAGAAAGATGAGGCGAATCCGGTTGTTGTGCCGTTGTTGTTCCATATTGATTTTATCCAGTTGATAACTGCTCTTTATTTGTTCCATTTGATTGTTTGCAAGCGACATGGAGGCGGAATCTTTAATGGCAAGTGCCTTCTGATATAGTGGAACGGCCTTTTCGCTATCGCCGGCCTTTACCCATATTTTAGCTTTCACCAATAACTGTTCGGCATAGTCGCTGGCATAGTTGTCTTTCAGCATGACTAATGTGGTGTCGATATAATCTGAGGCTTTTTGATATTCACCGATATATTTGTAATATCTGGCGTAGGTGTCGAAATAAAGTACCTGATACATGAAATAGTTGTTTTCGTTCTGATATTCCTTAGCTTTCACCAGATGTTCATAGGCTCTTTGCGGCTGTTGGGTATTCAGGTAATAATAAGCATAGAACAATTCGTTGAACAGAAATACGTCAGAGAAACCGTCTTTAAGAGAAGGATTTTCCTTGATATGTTTATAGAGTGTGCTTTCGAGTTCTTGCAGGTATTTAAACAGCTTGCTGTTATTCTTCATTTCTTTGGTGACAGATACCAATTGCGACAGTACCGAGATGCGAACTACCGGATTAGCGTCCGGAGCAAGTAGCTTGTAGGCTTCTTCCAGTGCTTTGATGCCTTCCTCCCAACGTTGACTGCCGATGTAGGCATTGCTCAGACACTGATGAGCGGCTACCAGTCCCCGATGATTGTTTTTTTCGAAAGCTTGTTGCTTCATCTTGTTTGCCTCGCTAATGGCACGCTCGTATTCTTCGTTGTAAGTGTACAAGTCGATCTGGAAACGTTTGGCGTCGAAGAAATAATCCCATATATCGGATTTGTGGACGTGTGGTTCCATTTGTGTAATCCATTTCGCTACGCTGTCTGTTTTGTTGTGGTTATAATAGTACAATAGGTGATAATAGGCTGCCAGTCCTGCGTATTTATCATTCTTCTGAAACAATGCTTCTTTCATTAAAGTGTCCGAAAACTGGATGCATTTAGGATTATTCTGTTCTATTCTTATAATGTTGTTTAAAGCTACAAGACGGGTTGAGTCATGAGGCAGGTTTTGAAACACCTGTATCAAACTGTCCGTGTTCATTTCATAATCGGCTTTTCCGACAAGAAAGCAGCAACAGACTATGTGCAGTAGTATTAATCGTTTCATCTTGTTTCCTCCTTTCCTTGGTCGCTTTTGTCAATAGGATGTGTAAACAAGAAACGTGAACCTTCTTCGTAATCGGGGTCGATCCAGATACTACCTCCCAGTTGTTCGATGATGAGTTGGCAAATCGATAGTCCGAGCCCCGTACCTTGGGCATTTTCATTGAGCTTCTCGAAACGGTTGAATATCTTTTTCTGTTTTTCTTTAGGGATTCCTGTGCCGGTATCGGTGACAGAGAAAAGTGCCGTATCTTCCGTTTGTTGCTCAAGTTGCAGAGTGATAGAGCCTTGTGAGGTGAATTTAGTTGCATTGATAAGCAGGTTGATCAGTACTTGTTGCAGGCGGGCACTATCTGTCAGTAGTTCCAAGGAATCGAGAGGAGTGGAGAAGCGGACGTCTGCATGGGTCTGCTTTATCTTTTCCACCATATCAATGACGTTTCTGCATAGTCCTACTGCATCGCATATTTTGAACTTGAATGTCATCTTTCCAATTTCAAGGCTGGATAAGTCAATCACGTCATTAATCAACTTTAGCAACAGTTCCGAATTTTGCTGGATAATATCATTGCACTGTTTTCTCGTTTCTTCATCAATGGATTCTTCCGTCAGAATGGTGGAAAAGCCGGATAAGGCGTTGAGTGGAGTACGAATCTCATGACTCATGTTAGAGAGGAAAAGGCTTTTAGTGCGAATCGAATTTTCTGCCTGTTTCTTTACTTTTTCTTGTTCTTGTTGCGATTGGATCAGACGTTTGTTGTTCCTTTTGATGCGGAAGATGAAGAATATAATTAAGGAGAGGACAGACAGGATAATAAACCAGCTCCAATATAAGATTTTCTTTTGCCTGTTTATGTTGTTTAATTCATTCTTGTCAATCTGATAGAGAGTATGCAATTCATTGATCTGGCGCAGATAGCTATTGGCGTCAAGTGAGTCTTTGCGTGCGTTAATCACTTCATATTCCTCACATGCTTCTTCGATACGTCCCATTAATGAAAGAACTTTTGCCCGTTCTTGTGATATCTGTATGTCTTTGTACGAACCGGATTCTTTGACGTATGGCAGTAATTCATCATACGATTGCAATGCTTGGGTATATTCTTTTGCGGCGATATGGTAGGAAGCATATAAGTATTTGATTAACAGAAGAAAATATGGATACGGATGTTTGGCATAGATTCGCTCCATTTTTTGCAGATGTTCCAATGCCGAAGGGAGTTTGTCTGACTGTATCTCATAAAACGCACGGCAACAGGGAAGATAAAAATAGCAAGGTGAATCGGGCCTTTTGTCGCAAAGAGCTTCCAAGTAGTTGATATCTTTCTCAATTCCTGCCATTTGCCGGTTATTGAGCTTAATAAGTATCATTTGAGATAATGCGTTTTTTAAATAGATGTCGGCTTCGGGTATCTGTTGCATAATCTCTATTGCTTCTTCATAAGAACCTATGGCAACTTGTGGTGTTGATGAGCTTAAATATGTATTTCCGATTGCACGTAGTGCAAGAGCTGTTCCTAGCGGGTAGTCTATCTCTTTAGCTTTCTTATACATTGAATTGGCGTTGTCAATAGCCAGGCTGATATTTCCTTCTGTTATTGATGACTGAACCGCCATTGCTTTGAGCTGGAATAAGATGTCGTATCGTTGCTGCTTTTCAAGTTCAGGTGTTAACAACTTCTCCCATAAGATAATACTGTCTGTGGTGACGCCGGTGTTAAAAGCAAGGTCATACTGAATAAGCGGCTGTAATAAAGACAGACGTTCTGCATTAGTATGTGCAGCGTACAATGTTACCGATATGAATACCGTTATAATTGTAGTAATTATGTGGTGTAAGTTTCTATTCACCGGATGTTTGTTTGCAAGGTTTTATGCAAAAGAAACAAAAAGAGCGAAGACTGACAAGAATCTTCGCTCTTTTTTTCTAATTTATTTTCTTTTGATAATATCACGTGCGCTAGGGCCTTCGTGGTTGGGGTAGCCGGGAGTATGATTTCTGCATCTCGGGTCGGCGTCTACTTTCAGACTGCGGTAATTATCTTTTGACCGGGTGATGTAGTCGTCGAGCATGGCACGGTGTTCTGCAAGAACCTTGGCATATTTGGGATTCTTGGCGAGGTTCTTACGTTCACCCGGGTCGTTCTTCATGTCATAGAGTTCTTCTCCGTTGCCTTCCAAATAATGGGTGTACTTGTATCTGGGGCCACGTACCATACGTCCGGGAGTAACTGTGTATTCATATTCACTATGCCATTCGGATACAACATATGGATGAGTCTTCTTTTGTTTTTCTCCTTTTAATGTCGGTGCGAGGCTGATTCCTGCCTTTTCTGCGGGAACAGGAATGCCGGCTAGGTCACAGAGGGTTGGCAATAAGTCTAGTGTAGGCTGCGTGAGCAAGTGGTCTACCGGTTTTTTCTGATGCTTGATACCGGGACCTGCAAAGATAAATGGTACGTTTGTCATTTCATCATAGAAACTGATGTGCTTGGTCACCATACGGTGTGAAGTCATTCCGTCACCATGGTCGGCAAGGATAACAACGATTGTGTTCTTTCCTGCGGGGGTGGAGTATAATGCTTTCAAAACACTTTCTACTTGTTTGGATACCATTTTTGTATAGTGCTGGAAAGCGGCGATGTAATGGCGGTAATTTTCCTCACTCCAATGGGAGGCTTGCGTCATACGCCGGTGGCTGCAACAGATGTATTGCACCGGGGTAGGTATGTTGTTCCAGTCTTCTACATCGAAATTGTCGGGCAGTTCCGGAAGTGTGCCGCTGACAGGTCGGTCAGTATGTACTCCTTCATTTTCTCCTACGAATCCGCAGATATTATGGGGATTCTGAAAATCGGCAATGCATATGAAAGGTTTTTCCGAAGGATTGCTTAAATAGGAAACAACGTCCTCGCAGGTTCCTACGTCCAGAAAACTATCATTATTGACCGGAAATTCCGGGTCGGTAAATGGCTTTGCTACCGGTTCTTTATGTTTGAATCCTCTTAATGAACCCATATCGTGCGTTTTTCCGAAGTGTACAGCTTCGTAACCGTTTTCCGAAAAAAGGCTTCCTAATGTCGGAACGTTTTCCGGTATAGGTGTATTGATCGGTTCGCTGGAGTTGGAGCGTACGTTAGTTTGATGAGGCATCATGCCACTCCATAAAGCGGCGCGTGACGGTTGGCTGAGGGGGCAGCCTACATAAGCATTGGAAAAGATAACTCCTCTTGAAGCTACTTCGTCGATAGGAAGGGTGCAATCTTGTGTATGACCGTAGGCGCCAACGACGCGTTGTGTAAGATGGTCGCATTGGATAATCAGAAAATTGGGCTTTTCTTGTGCTTGGGCTGCTATGCCGCAAAGAGCCAATCCCATGAAAGGATAAATTGTTTTCATTCTTGGTTAGAATTAAGTGATACTTGATTTTGAAGCAAAAGTAGGAAAAAAGGGAAAGTAAAAAAGGGGGGAATACTTGTTTTGGACGCAAGTGAAAGTTTTTTGTACAAAATTGGAATAAATGATGGGTGATAAAACTATAAACGGTGAACAAACTGCGATTATAACGCATTCTGTTCACCGTTCATTATTTATGGTTTACTGCTAATTAGCTGTTCATGCTCATCAGGAATTCATCGTTGTCTCTGGTTTTTTCCAGACGGTCTTTTACGAAGTCCATTGCTTCGATCGGATTCATGTCGGCAAGATATTTACGGAGAATCCACATACGGTCGAGAGTTGTCTTATCAAGTAACAGATCGTCACGACGAGTACTGGATGCGGTAATGTTGACTGCCGGGAAGATACGTTTGTTGGACAGGTTGCGGTCGAGTTGCAACTCCATGTTACCTGTACCTTTGAATTCTTCGAAGATAACTTCGTCCATTTTAGAACCGGTATCAATCAATGCAGTTGCGATGATTGTCAGTGAACCACCGTTCTCGATGTTACGGGCAGCACCAAAGAAACGTTTCGGCTTATGAAGTGCGTTTGCATCCACACCACCGGAAAGTACTTTGCCCGATGCAGGAGATACTGTGTTGTATGCACGTGCCAGACGAGTAATAGAATCAAGGAATATAACTACGTCGTGGCCGCATTCTACCAGTCTTTTTGCTTTTTCCAATACGATACCTGCGATTTTCACGTGGCGCTCTGCCGGTTCATCAAAGGTAGAAGCGATAACTTCGGCATTGACGCTGCGCGCCATATCTGTTACTTCTTCCGGACGTTCATCGATAAGCAACATAATCATGTATACTTCCGGATGATTGGCTGCAATGGCATTTGCAATGTCTTTCATTAAAATTGTCTTACCGGTTTTAGGCTGGGCTACGATTAAAGCACGTTGACCTTTACCGATTGGAGCGAAAAGATCTACTACGCGGGCAGACATGGAATCCGAATAACCGCCTTTGCAGAGTTTGAACTTTTCATCCGGGAAAAGCGGCGTCAGGTGTTCGAAAGGAACACGGTCGCGAACGAAAGCGGCGTCACGTCCGTTAATCTTCGATACCTTTACTAACGGGAAATATTTCTCTCCTTCTTTGGGCGGGCGGATAACTCCTTCTACTACGTCACCGGTTTTCAGGCCAAATAACTTGATTTGCGACTGTGATACATAGATATCGTCAGGAGAAGAAAGGTAATTATAATCGGAAGAACGGAGGAATCCGTATCCATCCTGCATAATTTCCAGTACGCCTACTCCATTAAGGATGTCATCGAATTCATAAGGCTTTTCACGCTCAATAACTTTACGTTCCTGCTGCTGTTGTGGTACCGGAAGATTTTCGTTCGCGTTGTTTGGCTGGGCAGGACGCGGCATCGGTACACGCTGCTGGTTCTGATTTTGGTTATTGTTACGTTGGAAGTTATTATTGTTATTATTATTGGCGTTATTGTTACTATTGCTAGCATTATTATTGCCATTATTGTTGTCACGCGGACGGACAATGCGTGGACGTTGTTGCTGGTGTTGCTGATGAGCCTGTTGTTGTGGCTGTGGTGCTTGTTGTTCGGTAGCAGTTTGTGCCGGTTCAGTTTTGGTGGCTTCGAATTTTCCAAAAAGTTCGGTGGGAAGTTCTATCTTTTCTGAAGGCAGATCTTCGATAGGAATAAAATCATCGTCGTCGGCACCGGATAAGATATTGCTTTCTTCGTCTATAACGGGTTCGGCTTTCTTTTGCGGTTGCGGTTTCACTACTACTTTCTTCTCTTCAGCAGGTTTGTTGGCTTTTGTTTTCTTTTCGGGAGCTTGTGCCGGGACTGCTTTTTCTATTACTTCAGGAGCTTTCTCAGTAACTACTTTATCTTCCGTTACTTTAGGAGTTGCAGTTTTCACGCTTTCAACTTCTTTTTGCTCTGCTGCATCGGCATTTTTACGCGGACGGCCTACTTTACGTTTAGGAGCTGCGGTATTTTCTGCTTTAACTTCAACAGCAGGAGTCTCTTTTTCTTTATTTGCACTTTCCTCTTTTTTAGAAGGCTGTTGTGGCTTGGCAGGAGCAGCTTCTTTGGCTTTCTCAGCTTCTCCTTCCTTGGTTGCGGAAACTACTTTGTTATCTTTCTTGGCAGGCGCTACGCGTGAACGCTTTTTCTTTTGTTCTTCTTTGCGTTCTTCTTTAAGCTTGTCTGCGGCAACTTTCTTTGTGGCTCCGGCGATTGCTTGTTCATCGAGTATTTTGTAAACAAGGTCTTCCTTTTTTAATGAGTCTGTTTTTTTTATGCCTAACTCTTTGGCAATAACTTGAAGTTCCGACAGATTTTTGTCGTTTAATTGGATAATGTTATACATATAGTATGGTAAGTTATTAATATTTCTTTTTTGCTGAATTATGGACAGCATTACTATGACTCTCCGGTCACAGATATGCGAGCATACGTTTTGTTTTTATTATGAATTAGGGATGTATATGTTGAATCGTAGAATGTTTCAACGGGGCAAAGATAATAAATTTTTTTGGTTTCATAAACAATCAAACCTTTTTTTCAACGTAAAAGTGTATCTTTGCTACATAAAAGAAAATAGTATGACAGTAAATGAAGCTCATTTAATTTATTTTTCGCCTACACACACATCAAAACAAGTTGCCGAGGCGATTGTTCACGGAACAGGAATAAAAAATATTCTTCCTGTTAATGTCACTTTGCAGACTACCGGGGAAGCTGTAATTCCTGCATCTGCATTGGCTATTATCGTAGTTCCCGTATATGGAGGCCGTGTAGCTCCTTTGGCAATGGAACGTTTGCAGAATATTCGTGGCTTGGATACACCTACTGTGTTGGTTGTGGTTTATGGCAATCGTGCTTATGAAAAAGCCTTAATGGAATTGGACGCTTTCGCCCTTCCCCACGGATTGAAAGTGATTGCCGGCGCAACTTTTATCGGTGAGCATTCATATAGTACGGATGAACATCCGATTGCTGCCGGACGTCCGAATGATT
>ULPE01049166.1_pt1 | contig 10378 bp, 9 predicted proteins | sample 1953211 | NCBI WGS metagenome assembly ULPE01 (sample SAMEA4835621, study PRJEB28245) | human gut metagenome | biome: gut microbiome; material: fecal sample | place: Denmark | collected 2008 | reverse complement strand
AAAACAATTCCCCCACCGTAGGCACTCCCTGCGGCGGGGAATACGGAGAGGTGGCCGAGTGGTTGAAGGCACCGGTCTTGAAAACCGGCGATGCGAAAGCATCCGTGGGTTTGAATCCCACTCTCTCCGCCAAAAAAAAACAAGTACGGACGGTATAACCGGAATTAACGCCTGTGGAGATGCATGGTCGTCGCGGAAGCAGGAATACTCTGTTGGCTGGCAATCACGTGAGAGGTGACGACCAGCACCTTGGGGGAACTGAATACCTGTGCTGGGTATACACCACCCAGAAATAGCAGGGTACTATACCACAAGATGCCGCACGTTGAATTTGAGTGGCGGTATACACCACCCAGAAAAAAACAGGGTACTATACCATCTCATTGCACACTGGCATATACCCGTTATCGTAAAGGATATGTCACGGTTAGGGGTATACACCACCCCGAAATAACAGGGTTGTATACCTCGGTATGACGATTATATCCGAAGGAAGCTCATTATCCAAGGAAAGTGTGCAATGATTGCACACTTAAAGACGTACGGATGGTACAGCCGGAATTTACGCCTGTGGAGACGAACTCCGTCGTAGAAGCAGGAACTTCCCATGGCTGAACACCGCGTGAGAGGCGGTACAGCACCGAGGTGAGAGCACCTTGGGGAACAGCTTGAGTATCAAAATCGGTGGAAGGGCGATGATTGTTTGTATGGCTGATTACTTCAAAGTCGTATATTCGCGGGAGCTCTCCTCAGAATATGAACCGCGTTACATTGTCATACAGCCCAAGACTGGTGCGGTATTGGATGATGCCCAAGGTTTCGGCTACACGAGCCGCGAGAAGGCGGCAAAGGCATACACCTACAAGAAGATGCCGCATCCCGAACAGCGGTCTCTGGCGGCCCGCAAACGCCGCGTTGAGAAGTGGTGTCTGGAACACCTTGATGTGGTAGATGGTTATGCTGACATCTGCTTACAGCATATGAAGGCATCGGGAGATGGACGTATCAGTATGAGTTCTGCTGTTGTCTCCCGTTATTTGAAGGACTGCGGATACGATAATCTGCCGTTCTCGGCACAGGACTTTATCCGCTACTGTAAAACTTGAATTTTGGGCGAGGTGAAAGGACATGAAGAACACCATATTGGGGACGGTGCGCTTTAATGACATCGAGGCATACAAGAATGAGTGGGCGGCGAGAAGCCGTGAATGGCGCTTTGAAAAAGCCCGACAGGAGGAAACCCACATTATCAGGGAGAATGACAGAGACGATGCAACGCTCTTTTCTGGACTCACAGACCTGTCCAGTCTCTCGCGAGATAATAGTGACACCAATGAGAGATGGTGGCGGAAACGCATTGAGGACTACCTCAAGAACCTTTCTGAGTTCATCGACTACTGTAAGACCTATGAGCAGCCTGCCAACGTATATAGCATTTATGAGGGCATTGGTATGGTCGTCGGCCTCGGCAGTCGTAGGTTCTTTCTCTACCAGCCGGACTCTCTGGTGGCGGAGTATGTGCCGGTCAAGGACTATTCCGCAATGTCCGTGGGCGAGATGCGAGCCCTCGCAACGCACGGCGCTTCATCGACGCTGCCGGCATCCGTGCCTGAGTCTCTATCGGTCTCTCAGGTGCGCGAAGGTCTGTCCGACCGTGAGGCGGAGCTGAACGCCCTCAAAGACAATATCGAAGATACCAAGAACGGAACCAGTGATGAACTCCGCGCCCTCAAGGAAGAGGTCGAGCGTGCCATGGCCGCCTTGGAGAAGAAAAAGGACAAACTGATGGCAGAGCTGTCCGCCAAACGCGAGGCTCTGGAGGAACAGGTAGAAATGATGAACAATCAGATTTACCTGTTGGAATCTCAGATTTATGCTATCCGCTGCTACATGGGTGAGACAATCAACTTTACCCGTATCCGCACTGGCCGGAACGCACCGGAAAAGGAGCCGGTTGTCCTGTTCCAGAAGCTCCGTTTTCTCGATGAAGAGATGGGGCGTCTTGCTTCCATTTACAACATGAAAGAAAGCAAGCTGAAGTATTTCGAGGAGTTTCTCGCAGCGTCTCCTGTTGCGCTGGATACCTTTGCTCCCAGTGAGAAGTGCGTGGCACTGGTTCGTCTCAGCAAGACCGGCAAACATTTCTTTGGGCATGAGATGTGGAGCAATATGCTGGACAGCTATAATATCTACCACGGGAACACCATTGGTATCATTATCCGAAACGGAGAAAATGTCTATATCGGTTGGACTGACCCGGAGGAAGTCCATGTGACAGATGACTTCATTATGGAAGTAAATCCCAAGGATTTCCGCGTCAATACGGAGTATATCGGGCAGGAGGATGAATACCAGCGGAAGCAGCGTGTCAAAGAGGAGCGTTCACAGGCGCGAAGTATGGTCGTGGAAATGGTTTCCAGAATTTTCCTGTTCAATATCCTGCAGGGTGTGGTGGATAGCTCCAACATCCTTTCTCTGCCGGATGGTGTCAAAATCTCCAAGTCCTCCGAATATGTCGTGTTTTCCATGGCTGACCGCTGGTTGACCGACAACCGTTATGGCAGCTTTGTAGACATCGTGAAGCGATGCAATAAGCCTGATGCAAAGAAAGGTGATAGTATCTTGACCGTCCTTTCTTTGACTCCGGGGAGAGAATACAGGTATAGGCCTTACTGGAATGACCGTGGCAGGGGAGACCGCAACCGTACCCATGACTGTTCCGTTGATGACTGCGCCATCTATCCCATCAATCTGGTGGAGTATGACGCACCGGAGCAGCGCACCTATTATCTCTTTAATGGCATTCGCTACTCCACATATGGCGATGGCAGTAATCTCGGCGATGACGCTGAAATCATCGAAACCGTTATGGAGACTAAGCCGCATTTCTTCGTATCTGTGGAGAAAGGCGAGTCCATAAACCGCCGTTGGTATGCTGACGAGGGCAAGAAATGCGCCCGTTCCAACTTCGAGGTGTTCCGCGACGAATATATCAACCTCGCTTTTATGAACTCCGAGTGGCTGACTTACGCCATCAATACCAAGAACCTCGGTGGATGGATTATCGGCGGTAAGTGCGTGGATTACGCCTACGGTATCAAGTACCTGAATGTGGCACTGCAGCACATCCGCCAGCGCGAGGCATCCGAGAAAGAGCACCTTGACCGCTCTTGCCCCGGCTTTACGGAGAAGTACCCTTCTTGGATGGTAGACCTGTCAGAATGGAAGCTCGCCGAAGATGTCCATAGCCTCCATTCCCGCAATGTATCGAGATTCTTAAAATGGTTTGCTGAGAAAGCGGAAAGAGGTGAGGTGTAAATGTCTGCGGTAAAGAAGAACAGTTCCGGAATTCTCAAATACGTCGTGTTTTGCAGTGCCTGCGGGCAGACTGCTCCCTTAACTGACAAGGTTGATGTTGACGGCCATCTTATGTACGATTGGCACCGCCCTTGTCCGCGCTGTGGTAAGGAAGACTGGGCAACTCGCTTCATTGAACCTCTCGGAGCTGCAAAGAAAACGCAAACTTGAGTTTGCTTATCTCTTTGCTTATTCACCCAATCTCTTAGCTTTTTCCTTGAAATTTAGTTTGGTTTGTCGCAAGTTGGTTGCAACCTTGAAAAATAAGCAAAAAGCACCTCTCAAGAGAGAGGTGCTTTTGTGTTTAGAATTTGAGTTGCTCTTCAGTTATTTTTGCGATTTGCGGCAACTTGCGAGCTTCTTCGGTACGGAGCTGGAACATATCCAGCTCATAATTGCCGAGCCGAACGCGGTCAAGCCCATCAGCGTCTTTGAAAATATCAAAGAGTGCTTTGACGCGCAGCGCATCCTGCCTATCCCTCCAGTGTTCCGAGATGAAGTCGTAGCCTTCCTTATCGGGGCGGCAGTGATACTCCATCAGAAACAGAGTGATGGGGTCCGTATCAGGATATGCTTCCTGCAGCATCCTTGCGCTCTCGCCACCGTGGGTATTATCCTCGGAATCGCTACGCCTGCCTGTGTCGTGATACAGTGCAGCCTCAATCAGAATTTCCTTGTCTTCCAAGTCCAGACCCTTCATATATGCCAGCAGCATACACATGAATAGGACACGGCCAGCGTGAGCCTTTCCATGCAGTTTGCCTGCCATCTGGAATGGAACGGCGTCATAGTCAGCAGTCTTCTGATAGAGCCAGAAGTCGTCTATCGCACCGTCATCCGCTGCCTCGTTGAGCCAGTCGATACCATAGAAGGGGAAGTCTTCAACCTCCTTGATGTCATCGGGAGATACAATAACTTCAGCCTCCACGCCTTCGAAATACTCAATGACAGAGGCTTTTTCGACTGTAGCCCGATATACCTTTGCATGGTCAGACGGAAAGCGCGTGGCGAAGAACACGGCTACGGCAGGGTCCAGCGTCCAAGAGAACGCTTCCTCCAGACTTGCGCTTTCATCGCCGGCGCCACGGTAAACCGTCAGTGTGTCAGGATACTTCCTGAGCCCCTTCTCCGTTGCCTGAACCTGTTCCGGCGTTTTCATGCTTTTGAGCTTCAGTATACCATCCCGTCCGAGTGCGGAGCATCCGTAATCGGAAAAGGGGTAGACATTGTAGAACAGTTTGTAAGCACCATCAAAGCCCTCATCAACGAGTTTCTTCAGATACTCTATCCGCATCCGGTCGTTGAGTGCCGTGATGATGAAGTTACAGTTGCCGGAGGCAATTTTCTCCTTCAGTTGCTCAACAGCCCCTCGGATTTCAGGCGTTTTATCTTCACCGTCGGCTGCCATTGTAAGACTGTTGCAGGGGAATATGACCTTATCCTTATCCCAGTAATAAAACGGGGTAAAGCCGCAGCCGTAGTAGAGGTTCTCAATGATGTCGTCGGTTAGATGAAACTTCTTCCGCAGTTCATCGGCTGTATAGGGCGCCATATATCCGTTCCGACTGGCAACTGCCTTTGATTTCTCTGATGTGACAGATGTAACAGGGAGGAGGTTGTTGAACGATTCAACATTGCGGGACTTCATCACCACATCAGTGATGTTCATGCTTCTCAATCTCCTTCAATAATTTTTCTATCACATCGGCAGCATCCGCTTCAATGTCGTTGATGTTACAGGCACCGTCCACATCACGGTACTTGCACCGCTTATCGCCGCAGCCGAGGTTGTCTTCAGCGTCCGTGCCGTAGCAGCGGAGCTTCTTGATAACTCTCAGCGCATCGCTTTTCAGCTTTGCAGTCATTATGTTTTCTCCTTTCTACGGGTTCTTTTTGCATATCATTATATATTCTTATATGCAGAAACTCAACTCCTTTCTGCAGCAAACAGAATCAAAGGGTCTCATCGGCAATGACTTCCTTGGAAACCGTGTTATTCCACATCCGCACACTCTTCCTGATACTGCTGGCATAGATTTTTGTGCCGGCATAGGTCTTCAGGTTTGCGTGGAACGGAAACCCCTTTTTGCAACTCTGACATACAGCCTTACAATCGGGCTTGCCACAGTGGGAATACAGCTTGATTTTGCCACCACACACGGGGCAGGGAGCAATGTAACCTAAATCCATAGCATTATCTCCTTTCAAAGAGAGCCACCCCGAAAGGTGGCTCTTTAATTGTTGTTAGACCTTCAACCGCTTCTTGACGATTTTGACCATTGCCTTGGGGAAGGTGGACAGGTCAGTAATGTCAAGGAACTGGTCGCCGTAAATCTTTTTGAGGTACTCTTTGTCGTCGCCAATAGCTGCTGCGACAATCTCAACACCGCGCCGGCGATTGCGGGCTACGATGTCTTTGATGTCCTTCGCCGCAGAATCTCCACCATAGGAATCATCATTCGGCTTACCATCCGAAATGATAATGAGGAGCTTCGTGCGCTCAGGTCTCGCATTCAGCAGGTTCGCAACGACCTCCAGTGCTGCACCGTCACGGTTACAGCCGCCAGTGGAGAGCTTGGCAAGACGGTACTTGTCACGCTTACCGGCCTTCAGGAAGTCTGTGTAGACGAACAGGTTGACCCTACCATGCATGGTCACATTGTGACCGTACACAGCGACAGGAACATGAACACGCTCTGCAAAGTCATGCAGGAGCATGGTAGCCTTCATAGCGGCGCCCATGCGCTGTCCGTACATCGAGCCAGACTGGTCAACCAGCACGGAAACTGCCATATCGGGCAGGTCCTGCGGCAACTTTGTGTCGCTGAAGAACCGGCAATCCGGACGCCACATTTCGCTTGCAACGATATCTCTACCGTACATTCGGTTTCTGCGGACATCGCCGTCCTGCAGGTCCTTCAACTCCTGCTGCATCAACTTTGCCAGACGCTTGGAATACTGCGACACATCCTCCATCATTTCACCGTAGAGCTTGATGTTGGAAGGTGTTACTTCAACCTCGCGTTTGACGTCGATGCTATGGCCCTTGTGCGTAGAGCTACGGTCCATGATGTCAACATCAGCGATGATTTGAGACTTCAAATCCTGCTCCATCTGTGCTTCGGCCATGTTTCCGGCAACGGAGGAAATAATGGTCTGCAGGACATTCGCCAACATACTGTCGGCTTGCTCCTGCTTTCCGTTTTTATCCTGTCCATCGCCGCTCTTGCCGGCCACAGCAGCGGGGATGTTGCCCTTATTGGCATCATTCCCGCCGGAACCACTACCGCTGTCGTTTTTCTTACCCTTCTTCTTGTCGGCAGACTGGGCATCCTTGGTAGCTTGCTTGGCTACGTTGGATGCCTTCTGGTTCTGAGGCATCTGAGAACCACCTCCATTCTGTGCGCCCTGAGCAATTTGCTGGAGCACCTGCTGAATGGCATTGGCGCTGGGCTGGGAGATACCTCCGCCGCCCTGCTGGTTCTGACTGCCTTGACCACCGCTGGAAGCGGGCTGTCCTTGCTGCCCGCCCTGACCGTTCTGGTCGGAGCCGGACTGCTGACCTTGCCCCTGCTGGCCTTGGCCTGCCTGAGAGCTCTGCTGCTTGTCACACTTCTCAATCGCGTCCTTAATGTAAGGCCACATAAAGAGAAGCATCACATTGATTTGGGAATACAGCTCCTTCGGGTTATCCGTGTTGGTGGCAAGCTTAATGGTCTGCGAGATGTCTGTCAGCTTTTTGGCGTACTCATTGGTATAGAGCGTCTGCTCATCCGCAACGAGAATTTCACCAAATCGTGCGAACTGGAGAACGAGGCTTGTCATAATAGACAGCGGCTCCTTCTTGTTGTTCGTATAGCCTTCCAGCGTGTGAAGCTGCCCCTGAAGGGAAGATGCTGCCATCTCAATACCACGAGCGACAATGCCGCCGTAGTAGTCGCTCATACGTTCCTCGTCGTGTGCGTCGATGATGCAGTTGACGAGTTCGTCTCGCAGCGACTTGAACACCTTGCGGTATTCAAGATGCTTCAGCGCCTCCTTCATCTCATCCAGCTCTGTCTCATCGTCCGGTTCAGGCATCCGTCCATAGAGTGTGCCGTTCTCTTCCAGTTCCTTGTCTGCCAGCGCATCGGCGCGAAAGTCGTGGAATCGGATGTGGGCCAACTCGTGATAGACAATACCCATGACCGTTGCGAATCGGGAGGAGGGGAGCTTATACCATGTGATGACACTGTTTGCCGTATTCTGACAAAGACTATTCCCGTCAGTACAGGCGGTGATGTCGGATTTGGGGTTATGCATCAGAGAAACGGAGATGTGCTTGTCAAGGTCTTTCGTCATCGAATCGACCGTTGCCTGCACATGACTCCGAAACGCTTCACTGGTGTAGATGTCAGCATCTGTGAGTTTTTCGCTCATTTCCTTGGCGCCTACGCGGATTTGCCTCCAGATAGATTTCTGGTCCATGCGTCAACTCTCCTTTCTTACTTTTTCCGGTTCTTGAAAATTTCAACGGTAAATTCAAGGCAGAAGTCTGCCACCTGCAGGCGGTCGGTGGAATCTCCGGTAAAAATCGGACTGATTCCGTTTGCTGCCGCCATCCGGTTAATGACATTGCAGCTATTGCAAGCAACGTCATGGTAGCATTTACGGAGCCTGTCGATGGTCTGCAATGCGTCGCGGAGGTCTTCGCCCTCAAGACGGTTGTGAGCAATGATGATGCGGGTCTCACCCATATCAACTGTGTTCACATAGTCGAGGAAGGCAGAGCATCGCTCTTCAAGGCTCTCAAGCAGCTTATCTGCATTGGGAATACCCTTCTTGACGCATTCGCCGACCTTGGCGCAGAGCGCGTTGTAATTTTCACGATTGAAAAAGTTGATGTTGTTATAGTTCTGAGTCATGGTGTTTTTTTCTCCTTTCTTTCTTATCCGAAAAGAAAGAAAAGAGGCACCATGCCTCTTTTCTCCTTTCGGACCCTTATGCCACCTTGCTGATGACTTGTGCTGCGTTGGAACGAATTTCGTTCTGTTCAACGGGGTCGTTCGTGCATTTCGAGATGAGGCACGTGTCAATATACTTTTCAAGATTCGCCAGATAGCGGTCATCACACTGCACGCAGCACACGAGGGATTCGAGCTCACAGATGGTGCAAGAACCCTCGGTGATTTCCTTGTCCGCACAGTAGCTGCGAATCTGCTCGTACACATCGTAGAGCGCGTACAGGGTTCTGTCATCGCGACTCCAGCCGGTGTTGTATTTGATGCGCTCCAGCATGGCTTTCTTCTCGATTTCCGTACTGTCGAAAATCATGCGGCAGCGACGGAGAACCGACTGGTCAATGGGACGGCAGGAAGCATATCCGACGTTATCTGTGAATACCACAACGGCGTCCTTCTGCCGATAGGTAAATCCACCATCTACCAGAGGAATCATAGCTCCCGGCAAATCGTACTGGTTCAGCGCGACCATAACACCGGAATCCTTGATTCGGCTGACCTCCTGAATCTCGCAGATGTATCCGCGAGAAACAGCCTTCACAAAAGCGGATTCAACCACTTTCACGGGGGAAGTGCAGCCGGCACGTGCAACCAACAGCTCGGAATACTTTGCAAAGCACTCCTCGGAGGTAATGCCCGTGCCATCTTCTCCTGTCATGTTGTTCCACGCGGATTCGGGGTCGAAGGAAATTTCCTCAAAGGAGGGGAGTTCTCCTCGTGCCGCATCCACAGGATTGCAGGGAACGAACTCGGAAATCAAGTCCTTTGCCAACATATCAGTATGACAGGTCAGCTCCAAACGGGGGGTGTGCAGGATGCACGCCAACACCTTCGTACCGGTAGACTTGCCGTAACCGGTAATGCCGCGCCACAGGAAGTTGCGGAACGGAACGCGCATATTAGACGTTGCGACGATTTTATCTGCGATTTCGATTACCTCCGGCTGGACCTTGAAGTCGTCGTCAAAGGTGGGAATCAGCAGTTCTTCGTCTTGCGTCCACGTATGTGTTTTTGTCCATGCAGCATATCTGAGTTTGGCATCCTTCACGGTCATGCTCTTTTCAGACGAGCCGGTGCTTGAGGCCATGGTTCCACCGATAATGGTCGGGGAGCCAACGATGACGGTGCCATTAAAGGCTCCACTGTTTACCTTCTGCCGGGTCAGGGTATCCAGATTGCCGTTCTGGATGTTGAGAGGGATTTTTCCGTCTTCACAACCGTAGTAGAGAATGTCGCTGAATGTGTAGAGGAAGTCTCTTGCATCAGGAATCTCATCCATATGGTTGCCCCAGTCGGCGGGGTACTTGGCACTCAGGTCAAGGATGTCCGTCTGTACCTGCTTGAGCTCCACATTGTTTGCGACAACAGCCAGTTCAGGTGCGCCGTAATACGTTGCGAGGGTGAACGGGGTCATCGCAAGGAGAGCACCGCTCAGGTCGAGAGTGTCCGACTCCGAGCCAATAGACGGGGTTCCCGCCCACTGTCCGGAAGGTGCCGCTGACGCAGCCGCCAGCTTACCTACTGCCGGCGCATTCGTTTGAATGACCGTCTTGTAGGTGAAAAGATACGTCCTCGATTCCGTGGCGTCTCGATATTCCGCGCTCCACAGGTTATCAGAAACCTGCAAAAGAGCGTAGTCATCGACAAAATTGGGAATTCCCAGATACGCCAAAAGAGCTCTGGTCGCATAGTTGTGAAGGGTAGAATACCCCTTTGCAGAGGGGCGCTTGGGAGCACTCCATTTGGACACCGTACTTGTGTTTCTATTGGGAAGCGAGTTCAGCCCGTACGGAAGGGTGCTGATATCGAACCCTTTCTTCCCTCGGAAGAGTACACAGTTTGCCATGATGTTTTCTCCTTTCTCCCAGCCTGTGATAAGGACTTACGGGAAACCAAAATAAAATGTATATATAGAAAAAGACAATCACTGCCCGAAAAGGGAAGTGATTGTCTGAATTTATGATGTGACTTGAAAAACGGAGATAAAACTCCTTATAAAAATATCTTCGTAATTATACTAT
>ULPE01016018.1_pt1 | contig 10400 bp, 4 predicted proteins | sample 1953211 | NCBI WGS metagenome assembly ULPE01 (sample SAMEA4835621, study PRJEB28245) | human gut metagenome | biome: gut microbiome; material: fecal sample | place: Denmark | collected 2008 | reverse complement strand
TCCGAAGTAGAATTTCACGTTCTTGATATTGATGAATTTATACTGGCTTTGCAATGTTTGATTGTCGAAGATGAGCTGTAAACTATCCGGATAGATTGAACACTGGATATGCGCCCATTTATTCCATGAGTATTGATTCAGTAGTTCTTCATCGAAAGCCAGATAGACGTTGTTCCCTTCTATCAAATTCAACGCTCTTTTTTCGGGTGTAATATTCGCTATCAAATCGAAACTCTTTTCATCGTCGATTATGATTCGAAAGACATATCCGTAGTTATGTTCTTCGGGTCTGAATTTAATATCGAAATCTAATGTTAGACCTTTTGAGGCGTCGAACTCGGGAGATAGGATAAGCGATGTTCTTTCTTCTTTAATGGAGGTATGGGCAGCAAAATATAATCCAGATGAAATATTTTGTGCTTCAACCGGTATCAGGGCCAACATTAAGAGCAGAAATATAAGCGTCTTTTGCATGAATACTTATAACTGTTTTTTGCAAAGATAATATGGTTTAGGAGGGTTACAAAGAAAAAAATTATATTTATGGAATCTTTTCATGGAATTGATAATAAAAATATTATATTATTAATGGGCAGAGTATTTTTACTGTGTACCGAAGTTTGTTTGTTAATGGTTTATTAATATTTCCGTTAATGACCGACGTTTATTTTTGTTACATTAATTAAAAACGACACATGATGAGAAGTATTATTGTATTGAGTTTGGCGCTGCTGTTGGTGGCGTGTAAGCATGAGAAAGAGTATAGTGGCAATCCTATTGTCGAGGGTTGGTATGCCGATCCAGAAGGGGTTGTCTTCGATGATGAATATTGGATATATCCTACGTTGTCCGATATTCCTTTCGGAGCCGATAGCGCAGATTTTCCCGGATTGCAAAAAGAAACGCGGGCCATTCATCAGGTCTATAATATACAGACTTATATGGATGCTTTTTCATCAAAAGATATGGTCCACTGGACTAAGCATCCCAAAGTGTTGTCTGTTGAGAATATAAAATGGTTGGAATTTGCCTTATGGGCTCCGTCTATTGTTCGGGCGAATGGCAAATATTATCTGTTTTTCGGAGGGAATGATATCCAGAATGATGAGCAATATGGAGGAATCGGTGTCGCTGTGGCTGATAACCCGGCAGGCCCATTTAAAGACGTTTTGGGGAAACCTTTGATCGATAAGATTGTGAACGGTGCCCAGCCGATCGATCAGTTCGTTTTTAAAGATGACGATGGTAGTTATTATATGTATTATGGAGGCTGGCATCATTGTAATATGGTAAAATTGAGTTCGGATTTATTGAGTCTCATTCCTTTTGACGATGGTTCGTATTATAAATCTGTCACACCTGAGAATTATGTGGAGGGACCTTTTATGCTGAAACGGAATAACAAATATTATTTTATGTGGTCGGAAGGCAGTTGGGGAGGTTCGGATTATAGTGTGGCTTATGCCATTGCCGATTCTCCGTTCGGCCCTTTCGAGCGTATTGGGAAAATATTGCAACAAGACGAGAGTGTGGGTACAGGTGCGGGACATCATTCGGTCATTCAGATACCGGGGAAAGACGAGTGGTATATTGTTTATCATCGTCACCCATTGGGCGATACGATTCCAAATCATAGAGAGATTTGTATCGACCGTATGTATTTTGACGAAAATGGTTTTATTAAACCGGTGAAGATGACTTTCGACGGTGTCGGTGTCAATAGGCTTACGGATTAGCGAATAGTATCAGAAATGTATCATCGCCTCAAACAAGAAAATTTTCATTGAGTTGTTTTTCTTGTTTGAGGCGATGTTGTTTTCTACACGTGACTATTTACAGTAAAATATATGGAAAGATATGAGGCAATAACGTTGACCTCGATAGCTTTATTTGAAAGAATTGTTTTTATGCTGATTGTCGAGTGGTTACCCCCCCTGTTATTAATCTTGTTATGTCGCTCCTTTTCTTATGAGAATTGTTAATGCCTTATTAATGTTTTTGATTCGGAAATAAGTATTGCATATGGATAATTAATATTCTATTAATGGTTTTATTAATTGCTCCGGCTTACTTTTGTCACAAAAAATAAAAAAATGATTCCATGAAAAAAGTTTCTTTACTTATATTTTTATCTGTTTTACTTATATTTTTATCTGTTTTACTTATATCGTGCGGAGGTAAAGAGGTGCTTTCTACTTCTTTTTCACCGGTTGACTATGTGAATCCGTTAGTGGGAACTCAATCTAAGTTTACCTTGTCTACGGGTAATACCTATCCGGCTGTCGCATTACCGTGGGGAATGAATTTCTGGACACCGCAAACGGGAGATATGGGAAATGGCTGGGCCTATTGTTATACCGACGACAAGATAAAAGGATTTAAGCAGACACATCAGCCCAGTCCGTGGATCAATGATTATGGGCAGTTTGCATTGATGCCGGTGACCGGTGGTAAAAAGTTCCTGCAAAATGAACGAGGAAGCTGGTTTTCTCATAAAGCTGAGACGGCAAGACCTTATTATTATAGTGTGTATTTGGCTGACCATGATGTGAAAACAGAAATTACTCCGACGGAACGTTCTGCTTATTTTAGGTTTACTTTCCCAGAAAGTGAAGAGTCGTATATCGTAGTAGATGCATTCGATAACGGGTCTTTTGTTCAGATAGATGAGGAAAATGGCACGGTAACCGGCTATACGACTAAAAATAGCGGGGGAGTACCGGATAATTTTAGAAATTACTTCGTGATGAAATTTGATAAGCCTTTTGCCTCGGCGGAAGTATGGAGCGGAGATAAAATTATAAAAGGTAAAAGAGAGGTAGAAGATAATCATGTCGGTGCTGTGTTGGGATTCAAGACTTATAAAGGTGAAAAGATTGGTGTAAAGGTAAGTTCTTCTTTTATCAGTGAAGAGCAGGCATGGTTGAATTTGGAAGAACTGGGCAGTAGGAATTTTAACGAGGTAAAAGAGTCTGCTCGAAATGCTTGGAACGATGTAATGAATAGAGTGAGAGTAGAAGGAGGAACTGATGAACAACTACGTACTTTCTACTCTTGCTTGTATCGTTCTTTATTGTTTCCCCGTAAGTTTTATGAAGTAGATAAATATGGAAATATTGTCCATTATAGTCCTTACAACGGAGAAGTGAGGAGAGGATATATGTATACAGATACCGGATTTTGGGACACGTTCCGCGCTTTATTTCCTTTCTTGAACCTCATGTATCCTTCTGTCAACAAAGAAATTCAAGAAGGATTGGCAAACAGTTATGAAGAAAGTGGATTTTTACCCGAATGGGCCAGCCCGGGACACCGTCACTGCATGGTGGGTAATAATTCGGCATCTGTTGTGGCCGATGCTTATTTGAAAGGATGCCAGACAGAAAAGATCGATCTGTTGTATGAGGCTGTTCTGCACGGAGCGAATCATGTGCACCCCCAAGTTCCTTCGACGGGAAGATTGGGATATGAATATTACAATCAAAAAGGATATGTACCTTATAATGTAGGTATTAACGAGAATGTGGCGCGCACGTTGGAGTATGCCTATGATGATTGGTGTATTATGAGACTGGCGCAACAATTGAACCGTCCGCAGGAAGAAATCGATCTTTATCGGGAAAGGAGTAAAAACTATCGGTTCGTTTTCGATAAAGAGAACAATCTGATGTGCGGGAAAAACGAAGATGGTACATTCCAGTCTCCTTTCAGTCCGTATAAATGGGGCGATGCTTTTACCGAAGGCAACAGTTGGCATTATACATGGAGCGTGTTTCATGATGTGCAGGGACTCATCGATCTGATGGGAGGGAAGGAGAACTTTGTCTCCATGTTGGATTCTGTTTTTGTGGTTCCTCCTATTTATGACGATAGCTATTACGGGCAGTGCATTCATGAAATAAAGGAAATGCAGATTACGAATATGGGCAATTATGCACATGGCAACCAGCCTATCCAACATATGATTTATCTTTATAATTATGCCGGGCAGCCTTGGAAAGCGCAATATTGGTTAAGGGAAGTGATGGATAAGCTGTATACTCCTTATCCTGACGGCTATTGTGGAGATGAAGATAATGGACAGACTTCTGCATGGTATATATTTTCTGCGTTGGGCTTTTATCCGGTATGTCCGGGCTCAGGGGAGTATGTGATGGGAGCTCCGCTCTTTAAAAAGGCGATTCTTACGTTGGAAAATGGAAAGCAGATCGTTTTGAATGCTCCCGACAACACGAACGAAAATAGATATATACGTTCTCTGAAAATGAACGGGAAAGAGTATAACCACAATTGGTTGAAACACGAGGAATTGATGGACGGCGCTGTTCTTGATTTCGATATGAGTCATACGCCTAATACAGAGCGCGGAATAAACGATGAAGATTTCCCGTATTCTTTGACTAACGAGGATAAGTAAGAATCAAATAAATCCCATGTACATTCGAGGTGTTCCGGTTCGGATAAACCGGAGGTGACCATGTTTTGACCTCATGAAAACTACTTTTTACTGCTTGATGAAAAGTAAAATCGGTGGAGGTGATCTTGATGGCGTGGTATAAAAAGTCTGAAAATTTAAGAGGTGAGTTGCATGATGAAGAGTGTTCTTATCTATGGAGTGCTGTTTTGGGTATTGGGTTGCTATAAGGCAGCCGGTCAAGAGGCGATAGGGCTTTATGACCTGCATTATACTTTGGAAACCGACTTGTCGACACCAAAGGGACGCAATGTCGCTTGGGACGATGTACATGTCGTTTCGGCCTTGCAAGGAATCGTCAACCGGGATGCTCCGCAACTATATGTCTTTTTTGTGGATAGGGATCAATTGGATATTGATAAATATTGGTTGAATAAGTATCGTAGGAAAGGGCAGTGGTTGTATCGAAAGGAAACGGTGACGTATAATACCATTGAAGACTTGGTGTCGGCTTACGCCGGATACATAAAGGGGGTGGTACTTTATGATGAGAGAGTTCCGTCCACAAGCAATGTCGCTTCTGCCGTTGCGGGTGCGGAAGACCTTTTGCCGATCCGTTATGATCTTGATTCCGAGAGTTTGTATAGCCGCTTAGTTTTGGGTGGTCCCCGATTGAAAGTAAAGCGTAGATTGATCAATGAAGATGGAAGTGTTATGTTTACGGGATCGGGGGTGATTCCGGGGACGAATCGAAACAGCACAGGCTCTATAAAAAACGATCCGTACATTTGGTATATAGAGAATTATATGAAAACCGGCAAGTGTAACACGGAATATGCCGCTTATTATCTGGATCAATATTGGAAACAAAATCCCGGTGCTACGGTACGGAATCATCATACGCTTTCTAATCATGATTTTTTCATTAGCAAGCGAGCTTTCTTTTTCGATTTATCACCGTGGGGAGACGAACCGGCAACAGACGAACCGACTCAAAAGGTAGGGACTGATTTGGCTACCCTTAAAGAAATGCTATTGTTGGCATACCAACAGAATAAAGGTGAAAAGTACTGCTATATAGGAGGGTTCCCCTCATGGGCATTTAAATACACGAAGCATGCCGGCGGTATCCACGACGATGTTCCTACGGAGTGGGAGTTTTTACGTCTTATCAGCGCTTACAACGCTTTTAAAGATGCCGATGCAATTGCAATCGGAGCGTTGGCAAATGCCTCTTTTTGGCAGCATTTCCCTTTGGAGGAGCGGTATTCGCAACCGTGGGTTACTCATGAAGAGTTGAAGCAAAGAGGATTGTTGACCGAAGACGGTAAAGTCGACGTGAAAGGAAGGAACTTTCTGATATTTTATGTGGGGGATTATGATGCGTCATCGTGGGTGAGCCAATTTACCTCTCTTACTTGGGACGACCCCAATAGAGGAAAAGTCCCGATGATGTGGGCCATAAGTCCGGTATTACAGGAGCGCGTGCCTCATGTGTTACATAATTTTAGAAAAACGGCTACTAAGAATGATTATTTTGTCGCATCGGACAACGGAGCCGGATATTTGAGTCCCGGAATGTTACAAGAACCCAGACCTATTTCGGGATTACCTTCTGGATTACAATCGTGGGCGGAGCACTGCAAGCCTTATTATGAGAAATGGGGATTGAGCATTACCGGCTTTATTGTCGACGGTTATGCTCCCGGTTTGAATTGGGAAGGAATGGAATGCTATCGATCATTTAGTCCCAATGGAATCGTTCCTCAGAAACTATCTTCGTGGAGTATGCTTTTGGGAAATATGCCTGTGTTGAGGGCCGATTACGATATCAATGATGTCGAGCCCAAAGATGCTGCGGTGGCTATCGTCAATAGAATAAGGGAGAGAGAGGGGTTGCCTTTTCATTGGTTTAGAAATATAATAAAATCTCCCACGTGGTATGTAGAGGTAGTCGAGGAACTGAAAAAAATAGATGATAGTATCTATTTGTTGGATGCCCCATCTTTTTTTGAGCTTTTGCGGATTTATTTGAAGGAAACTGCTCCTTTTGCCGGTGGTACGGGGAGTAGGGAAGATCCGTTTCTTATTTCTACTCCGCAACAGTTCGACCATATAAGGGAGTATAGAAGCCAATGCTTTCGATTGATTAACGACCTCGATTTTTCTGATTATGTCAGAGAAGATGGCCAAAGTTGGTGGCCTTTGGGCGAATGGGGAAGTGGAGATAATGCTATGGAGCGTTTTCGTGGCTTTTTTGATGGGGGTGGATATTCGATTAGGAATTTGTCGGTGGAACGAAAAGCTCATGATCTGAGTATTTTTGGTGTGACAGAAGGTGCAGAGATTATCAACTTGAAAGTTGAAAATTGCAGCATCATTGGAGAGGGGCGTTTAGGAGTTCTGACAGGCGCTACCTTTTCTACAAAGATAGAACAGGTCGATATACTCGATAGCCAATGCGGAAACCGATTATCGGATCATGGGTCGAATGCCGGAGGTTTGACAGGACCACTTTACCGGTCGGTGGTAAAAAACTGTTCTGTGAAGGGTGGAAATGTTTATGCGAAGGATTGTGCGGGTGGTATATCCAGTTCCATGAGTGAAGATAGCGAAATCATCGATTGTTACTCGACTTGTCGGATAGAAGGAATTACGAATGTCGGAGGAATAACGGGAAAAGTGAATTGAAAAATGATACCTCTCGAATATTAATGTTTTGTTAATGTTTCGGTCGTAAAAAATCTACTTTATGTATGCTTGAATCGTGGATTCTTAATGTATTATTAATGTTTTTGTTAATATTATAATCTTACTTTTGTCTCACACACATAAAATGCTGTAATGAAAAAAGAACCTTTAATTGTATTCATTTCTATTTTATTTTTACTTATATCGTGTAGAGTAAAAGACGAAAATATCGAATCGGCGATATTTTCTCCGGTAAATTATGTGGACCCGTATATAGGAACCGGCGGACATGGTCATACGTTTTTAGGAGTCGCTGCTCCGTTCGGAGCCGTGCAGATCGGTCCTAACAATATAAATAAAGGGTGGGATTGGTGTTCTGGCTATCATTACTCCGATTCGATTGTAATAGGATTTTCACATTTGCATCTCAATGGAACCGGTTGTAGCGACACGGGCGATTTGTTATTTATGCCATATACGGGGAAAATGCGTACGCAGCCGGGAACCCAAGATAATCCCTTATTGGGTTATGCTTCTTATTATTCTAAGAGTGATGAAACGGCTTTCCCCGGATATTATGGAGTAGTATTGAAAACTCATCGTACAAAAGTAGAATTGACGGCGTCGGATCGAGTTGCCTTTCACAGATACACTTTCCCGAAGAATGTCGAAAAGTATGTGATGATTAATTTAAAGGATGCCAATGGCGACGATCGTCCTACCGATACATATCTGGAACAAGTAAACGATACTACTGTCAGTGGTTATCGTTGTTCCTCTGGTTGGTCGAAGCAACAGCAAATCTATTTTACGGCTGTTTTCTCCGAACCGATACGTTTAGCTTTGTTTCACGATTCGATACCGGTACAAGGAAATGTTTTACAAGGCATCGACGTGAAGGGAAATGTAATTGTCGCATCTGATGTCGAGAGACTTGATGTGAAAGTGGGAATATCGCCGGTGAGTATGGAAAATGCGGCGGCTAATATTCGACAAGAAATCGCCGATTGGAATTTTGAACGAGTTGTAGATGAGACGACTGCCAAATGGAATGCCGAATTGTCCAAACTGCAAGTATCGACTACGGATACAGTGGCCAAACGTATTTTTTATACAGCTTTATATCATGCGTTTATACAACCGGCTATGTTCAATGATTGTAACAAGGAATATAGAGGTACCGACAAAAATGTGTATGGCGATCCGGGTTTCACCAATTATACCGTATTCTCATTGTGGGATACGTATCGTGCGGCTCACCCATTATATACGTTGGTACAGCCGGAGCGTGTTCCCGATTTTATTAATTCGATGTTGGCTATTTATGAGCAACAAGGACGTTTGCCGGTTTGGCATTTGTATGGCTCGGACACGAATGAAATGATAGGTATTCAGTCGGTTCCTGTTATAGCGGATGCTATATTAAAAAATATGAAAGGTTTTAATTACGAATGGGCTTATCAGGCAATGAAGGCTTCAATGATGTCTGATTATAAAGGATTATCGTATGTGACAAAACTTGAATATATTCCGGCAGATAAAGAGAAGGAATCGGTAGCTAAGGGATTGGAATATGCCATTGCAGATTGGGGAGTGGCACAAGTGGCTCGAAAGCTGGGTAAGGTAGATGACTATGAGTATTTTTCGAAGAGAGCTTTGGCATATCAAAAATATTGGGACAAGGATACCCGCTTTTTCAGAGGAAAGAATCAAGATGGTTCTTGGCTTACTCCGTTTAACCCTGTTCATTCAACTCATCGGAACGATGCTTATTGCGAAGGAAATGGTTGGCAATATACATGGTTAGTCCCTCATGATGTGGAAGGTCTCATTTCTTTGTTGGGTGGTGATGACGCTTTTGTTTCGAAATTAGATAGTTTGTTTTCGGTTAATGCCGATTTGGGCGATGCGGCATCTCCTGATATTTCCGGTCTGATAGGGCAATATGCACATGGCAATGAACCCGGACATCATACCGTATATCTTTATTCGTATGCCGGATTGCAGTGGAAAACGGCGGAGAAGGTCGATTATATATTGTCACAAATGTATCATGATTCACCCGACGGGTTACAGGGTAACGAGGATTGCGGGCAGATGTCTTCGTGGTATGTGTTTTCGTCCTTAGGTTTTTATCCGGTCAATCCTTCTAATGGAATCTATGTTTTCGGCAGACCGATTTTTGATAAGGTCGCTTTGAAATTGCCAGAAAATAAGGTGTTTGAAATAAGGACGGTCAATAATTCAAGAGAGAACAAATATATTCAGTCGGTTCAGTTGAACGGTCGACCGTATGATAAGTCTTATATCTCTCATGCCGATATAGTGAATGGGGGAACATTGGTTATTACAATGGGAAATAAACCGAATAAGGATTTTGGGACGAATATGGATTGTCGTCCGAAATCCGCTATTAAATAAAATGTTATTAATAATTTAAAGTTTTAATGTCATGGAAAAGAATGATTACAAAAAGATTGTAGCATCTTGTTTTTGCAGCATGATGCTGGTTTCGAGTGTTTGGGCACAGGAAAGTGATTTGTATGCCGGGGGTACTGGGTCAAAGTCAGATCCCTATTTGATTGAGACGGAAGCTCAGTTCGATGCTGTACGCGAGAAACGGGGCTCCTATTTTAAATTGATGGCCGATTTGGATTTTGCTTCTTATGAAAAAGAAGGCGGTTGGTGGCCGTTAGGAGAATGGGGAAGCGGAGATGGTTCGGACCAACGTTTTAGCGGTACGTTTGATGGTAATGGGCATAAGATTTCCAATTTGATGGCTAAGCATGGAGATGATACCGGTGCGCATGATATGAGTGTTTTCGGCGTTGTTGACGGTGGTACGATTAGAAATTTATTGCTTGATAATGTGACTGTCATTGGTGGCGGGCGTTTAGGTATCTTGACGGGATTAACTCGTAATGCTACGATTGAGCAAGTGGGAGTTATCAACAGTTCTTGTTCGAACATTGGAACAGGTTCTAATTCCAGCGGCCTCGTTGGGCCTTGTGCCGGTACTACTGTAATCACAGACTGTTATACGGCCGATTGTAATGTAATGGCTAAGTCTACTGATGGTGAGACCGGGGATGCCGTAGGTGGAATCGTTAGTTCTGGAAATGCCACAGTGATGTATTGTTATTCGACTTCTACTATCGAAGGTAAAACCAATGTCGGTGGTATTGTCGGTGCTAATGATGGTGGCGCGGTTATTTCCTGTTTGTCTTTGAACAAGGATATTATAGGCGAAGTCGAAGTGACACATCGTGTTGTAGGAAAGAGAAACGGTGGAGAT
>ULPE01055704.1_pt1 | contig 10556 bp, 7 predicted proteins | sample 1953211 | NCBI WGS metagenome assembly ULPE01 (sample SAMEA4835621, study PRJEB28245) | human gut metagenome | biome: gut microbiome; material: fecal sample | place: Denmark | collected 2008 | reverse complement strand
GGATTAATAATGATAACACCATCCTTCATTTTGCCGATGCTTTCCTTATTGATAATGTTGACAGTTGATGGATTAGCAGAACAGTTGAGCGAGATTACATCAGCTCTTGCATAAATTTCCTCTGTACTTACCTGTTCAATTGAAGCATATTCGGGACCGGTTTTTATGTGGTGGCTGGATGCGATGACTTTCATTCCAAAGCCCTGTGCCATGCGTGCAACCCAGAGACCTACGTGTCCCAGTCCGATAATGCCAAGTGTTTTGCCGTATAATTCAATCTGCCTGTCAATAGGATTAAAAAAAGTACCGCCTGAAAGTACATTATCAGGAGCTTTTTTGATAAAGTCACTATTGCCACGTATATCATGGCATATATCGAGAAGCAGTGCCATTGTAAACTGGGCAATTGTCTGTGCACCATAAACTGTGTTTGTAAGAGTTACATTGTGTTTTTTTACAGCATCATGGTCAAAATTGCCATATCCCATAGCAAGTGTCGAAATATATTTAAGATTAGGATGACGTTCAAAAAATGATTCGTCAAGATAATTATCTATATTAAAACCTATAAGTATTTCCTCATCTTTAAGCTGCGATTCGATGTCCTTTTGAGACTGGTGGTATATGCTGTACAGACGGAAACTTTCAATTTCCGGGATTTCATTGATATGCTGTTCCCATCTTGACTTAATTATGGGATTGAGACTTTCCTTCCATGCAGGATGACCTGTGTAAATTAATGCCTTCATATAAAATCCTCCTTGTTTTTGCGGAGCAAAAATCCGAGTCCTATGGCGAGGAGAGGATTTGACCTCCTTGTTTTTGCGGAGCAAAAATCCGAGTCCTATGGCGAGGAGAGGACTTAACCGCCTTGTTTCTAAATATAATACATGTATAATTTTATGCAATGGATATTATAATGTCAATATTGATAATTAAAAAGTGAAATTTATAAGCTTAATCGGCATATAACAAGGAAAAATAAGGAAAATCCCACATAAAACATTAAAAAAATAGGAAAAATCATATATAATTTAAAGGCTACTTTTATGAAATAATAAACTATAATATTATACATGTGTAGTTGCAGCACGATATATAATATAAAAAGAAACGTATACTTTTTTGCTAATATATAGTAAAATAAAATAGTATTTAATGAACTGATAATGCACAAATATGGTTATTGATGGAGGGTCAGATTATGAAAGCAGATGTTGTTATTGTAGGAAGTGGACCAGCCGGGAATTTTACGGCACTTGAACTTATAAAGAACGGAAGTAAGAAAAAGATAATAATGGTTGAAAAAGGCAGCAGTATTCATAAGAGAAACTGTCCTAAGAGTAAAACCAAAAAATGTGTTGGATGTGAACCTTGCAATATTACAGCGGGTTTTTCAGGAGCCGGGGCATTTTCGGATGGAAAACTGTCTTTGTCATATGAAGTTGGTGGAGATCTGCCATCACTTATAGGGGAAGATTTTGCACAGAGCCTTATTGATTATACAGACAAAATTTATCTGGAATTTGGAGCTGATACTCATGTTGAGGGTATTAATCAGGGTGAAAAGGTAAAGGAAATCCGTAAACGTGCAATTCAGTCAGGGCTTAAACTTGTAGATTGTCCGATAAGACATCTTGGAACAGAAAAAGCACAGGAAATATATGCAAGCATAGAAGATTTCCTTGTTGAGCATGGTGTTGAGATAATGTTTGGCTATACATGTGAAGATATTATTTTAGAGGAAAATAAGTGTGTTGGCATACGTATTAAAAAGACTGTTGGTGTCAGTGATGAAACAGAAATTTATGGCGATGATGTTATTATTGCAACAGGAAGAAGAGGTGCCGAGTGGCTTGAAAAATTGTGTGCAAAGTATGATATCATGCATAAGCCGGGAACTGTTGATATAGGTGTGCGTGTTGAAGTACGCAATGAAATTATGGAGGATGTCAATAATGTTTTGTATGAATCAAAACTTATAGGATATCCAAGACCATTTAAGAATAAAGTGAGAACATTCTGTCAGAATCCGGGAGGATTTGTAAGCCAGGAAAATTATGATGACAATCTTGCAGTTGTAAATGGACATTCATATAAAGATTTAAAATCTAACAATACAAATCTTGCAATCTTATGTTCGCATAATTTTACTGAGCCATTTAACCAGCCGATTGAATATGCTAAAAAAGTCGGAGAACTTACAAATATGCTTGGAGCCGGTCAGATTATGGTACAGCGTTATGGTGATATTCTTGACGGAAAGAGAACATGGCAGAAGGAACTTGCACAGTCCAATGTAAAACCGACACTGCCTGATGCGGTTGCTGGCGATATTACAGCAGCAATGCCATATCGTGCAATGGTTAATATTATTAATTTCATACAGGCAGTAGACCATGTTGTTCCGGGTTTTGCAAGTACAGAGACTCTTTTGTATTCTCCGGAATTAAAATTTTACAGTAATAAGGTTAAAATGGATGAAAATCTGAATACAAATGTAGAACATCTATACTGTCTTGGCGATTCAAGCGGATGGACAAGAGGCCTTATGATGGCATCTGTGATGGGTGTCCTTATGGGAAGAAAGCTTATTTAGTTTTCTGTGAGAAATTTAAAAAGTGATAAATGCAAAAAAAATAAAATCACATAAAAAAATAAAACCACATCAAAAAATGTGGGTTCTCTGTAACATACAAGAATAGAAAAATCCCACCGGGCAGCAGTTAAATGTTGTCCGGTGGGATTTTATTGCGTACAGAGAGGTGAAATCCGTAATTACATAGGAATCTTTCATCTGTTGCAATAACATAATTTAGTGAAATTACATAAGTGAGCGATATAATGCTGCAATTTCTTCAACTGATGTGTCTCTTGGGTTACCAGGACGGCATGCATCAGCATAAGCTGATTCAGATAAGAACTGAACATCATCTTCTTTTGCAATTTCCTTGAGATTTGCAGGAATACCAACATCTGAAGAAAGTTTCTTAACTGCATCAACAGCAGCTTTACGATATTCTTCCTGAGTCATATTTTCAACGCCTTCAACGCCCATTGCTTTTGCGATGTATTTGTATTTGTCGCCTGTGAATGGAGCATTGTATTCCATTACTGTTGGAAGAAGAATAGCATTGGCAACGCCATGCGGTGTATCATATACAGCACCAAGTGCATGAGCCATTGAATGAACGATACCAAGACCTACATTAGAGAAACCCATACCTGCGATATACTGACCGAGAGCCATGCCTTCACGTCCTTCTGGAGTATTGTCAACAGCACCTCTTAATGAGTTAGATATAATCTCAATAGCTTTTAAGTGGAACATGTCTGTCATTTCCCATGCGGCTTTTGTAGTATAACCTTCGATGGCATGTGTAAGTGCATCCATGCCTGTTGCGGCTGTAAGACCCTTTGGCATGCTTGACATCATGTCTGAGTCAATAACTGCGATTACAGGAATATCATGTGTATCAACACATACGAATTTACGTTTCTTTTCGACATCTGTGATAACGTAGTTAATAGTAACTTCTGCTGCCGTACCTGCGGTAGTAGGAACTGCTATAATAGGAATACATGGTTTCTTAGTAGGAGCAACGCCTTCGAGGCTTCTGACATCAGCAAACTCAGGATTATTGATAATAATGCCGACAGCCTTTGCTGTATCCATTGATGAACCGCCGCCGATTGCAATTATGTAGTCAGCACCTGAAGCTTTGAATGCTGCAACACCGGTCTGTACATTTTCAATTGTAGGATTTGGTTTGATATTTGAATAAATCTCATAGGCAAGCCCTGCTTTGTCAAGAACGTCAGTAACCTTCTTTGTTACATTAAACTTGATGAGGTCAGGGTCTGAACATACAAATGCCTTTTTAAATCCACGTACATTTACTTCATCAGGAATTGAGTTGATAGCTCCTGCACCATGATAAGATGTTTCGTTTAATACAATTCTGTTTACCATAATAATAGTTCCTCCATGTTTTATTTAAAAAATCAAGATGTAAATACCTTTGCTATTATTTTAACAAATTAGCACCAAAATGTCAAAATAATTTGGTGGATTTGTGTTAAGTTTTCTGATAAAAATATGTAAAAAATTGATTATGATTATTAAGTCTGTGTAAAGCTGTGGTTTTGACTTGCTTTATACACATTAACACAAGTCGGAATAGGTAACTTTTGAAAAAAGTAATAGGATTTGGGAATTGTAAAGAATAAAATCATTGTCTAAAATATAACAAAATCAAACAAAAAGATTTATAGAAGAATGAGTTTAGGAGGAAAGCGACATGGCAGAAACAAATGTTGTTGAAAAACAGCCTGTTACAGATGAATACCTTAAAAAGATGGATGCTTACTGGCGTGCAGCAAACTATCTCGGAGCAGCACAGCTTTATTTACTTGATAATCCACTTTTACGTGAGCCGCTTACTATGGAACATGTAAAAAAGAAGATTGTTGGTCACTGGGGAACAGTTCCGGGACAGAATTTTGTATATGTTCATTTGAACAGAGTAATTAAAAAATATGATCAGGATATGATTCTTATTTCAGGTCCGGGCCATGGCGGAAATTTCTTCGTAGCCAATACATATCTTGAAGGAACTTACAGTGAAGTATATCCAAACATCGGTGAGGATATGGATGGACTTAAAAAGCTCTGCAAGCAGTTCTCGTTTCCGGGTGGTATTTCAAGTCACGTTGCACCTGAGACACCTGGTTCAATCAATGAAGGTGGTGAGCTTGGTTATTCACTTGCACATTCATTTGGTGCAGTATTTGATAACCCTGATCTTATTGCAGCCTGTATAGTTGGTGATGGTGAGGCAGAGACAGGTCCTCTTGCAACATCATGGCAGTGTAATAAGTTCTTAAATCCTAAGACAGATGGTGCAGTTCTTCCTATTCTTCACCTTAATGGATATAAGATAAGCAATCCTACAGTTCTTGCACGTATTTCACATGAAGAACTTGAGCATTTCTTTGACGGATGCGGCTGGAAGCCATATTTTGTTGAGGGTAGTGATCCTATGGAAATGCATAGAAAGATGGCAGAAGCTCTTGATACTGTAATGGATGAGATTAAAGCAATCCAGAAAGACGCAAGAGAAAATAATAATACAGAAAGACCTAAGTGGCCTATGATTGTACTTCGTACACCAAAGGGCTGGACAGGTCCAAAGGAAGTAGATGGCAATCAGATTGAAGGCTCATTCAGGGCACATCAGGTACCTATCATGATGGATAAGCCTGAACATCTTGATATGCTTAAGAACTGGCTTGAAAGTTATCATCCTGAAGAACTTTTTGATGAGAACGGAAAGCTTATACCTGAACTTAAAGCACTTGCACCTGCAGGTGACAGAAGAATAGGTTCTAATCCACATGCTAACGGTGGTAAGCTTTTAAGAGATTTGAGACTTCCAGATTTCCGTGAGTATGGAATTGACGTTCCTAAGCCGGGTGCTGTTGAAGCACAGGATATGATTGAACTTGGCGGATTTGTAAGAGATATATTTAAGTTGAATGATGATGCCAAGAATTTCCGTATATTCGGACCTGATGAGACTATGTCAAACAGACTTGGAAAAGTATTTGAAGTTACTAACCGTGATTGGAATAATGAAAAATATGATACAGATGAATTCCTTGCACAGGACGGACGTGTAATGGATTCAATGCTCAGTGAGCATATGTGTGAAGGCTGGCTTGAAGGGTATCTTCTTACAGGACGTCATGGATTCTTTGCAAGTTATGAAGCATTTATCAGAGTTGTAGATTCAATGTGTGCACAGCATGCAAAATGGCTGAAGGTATGTAACCAGCTTCCATGGAGAGCATCTATTGCATCATTAAATCTTATATTAAGTTCAAATGTATGGCAGCAGGATCATAACGGATTTACACATCAGGATCCGGGATTCCTTGACCATATTGCCAATAAGAAAGCAGATGTTGTAAGACTTTATCTTCCACCGGATACTAACTGTCTTCTTTCATGTTTTGACCATTGTATCAGAAGCCGTAACTATGTAAACGTACTTGTTACATCTAAGCATCCAAGACAGCAGTGGCTCACAATGGAGCAGGCTGTAAAGCATTGTACACAGGGTATCGGTATCTGGGAATGGGCAAGTAACGACCAGGGTCAGGAACCTGATATTGTTATGGCATGCTGCGGTGATACACCTACACTTGAGACTCTTGCAGCAGTTACAATTTTAAGAAAGGCACTTCCGGAGATTAAAATTCGTGTTATCAACGTAGTAGACCTTATGAAGCTCGAGCCTAAGTCAAAGCATCCACATGGATTAAGTGATGCAGAATATGATGCATTGTTTACAAAAGATAAACCAATCATATTTGCATTCCATGGTTACCATACACTTATTCACGAACTTACATACAGAAGAACTAACAGAAACATTCATGTATATGGATATCAGGAAGAAGGAACTATCACAACTCCATTCGATATGCGTGTCCAGAATGAAATTGACCGTTTCCATCTTGTAAAGAATGCTGTTAAGTATCTTCCACAGCTTGGCAACAGGGGTTCATATCTTGTTCAGGAAATGAATGACAAGCTTGTTGAACATAAACAGTATATCCATGAATATGGTATTGATATGCCGGAAATCAGGGATTGGAAATGGGATATGTAACTATATGATTAAATAAATTTGCCATAATAGATACCTTTTCTTACATAATTCTATAGAAAATGCAGAGCATACTAAATGGTTGGCTCTGCATTTTCATTTTTATGTAAAATTAAATCAACAAAGTTTTTTATGACTTATTTTTCTTACGGAACTGTGCCGGCGTAATCTTATATTTGTCAGTGAAAATTTTATAAAAATATCCTTTGTTCTGGTATCCGACTTCATGGGAAATCGTGTCAATTGTGTGGTCAGTGTTAATCAGCATGTCTTCAGCTTTTTTGAGACGCAGTGACTGAAGATATTCCGTATATGTAAGACCAGTCTGGCTCTTGAGCAGCCGGTTAAAGTAATCTTCCTGAAAATGAAATTCATTGGAAAGCTGCATAATTGAAATATTATTAAGATTATTATTGATATAATTAGTGATTTCTTCAAAAAGAATCCAATTCATACGTTTGCGGAGCTGCTTTGACAGAGAAAATTCATATTTGGTACTAAGAATGTGAAAAATTCTTATGAGAAGTCCCTGACATATAAAAGGAGAGGCTTCATCATGACGCTTTAGTTCTTCAATAAGGCTTGTAAGTGTCTGCTCCATTAAAACTTCTCCATCGGAATGTGGACGGAAGTGAAGATATTGTTGTAAAGTTTTCTGTTCAAGTAATGCAGTGCTTAAAAAAGAAGAAATACGTTCTGTCGTAACATGATGCTTTACAATATCGTCAAACATGAAGTTAGTTATGCCAAGAAACAGAATAGTTGCATTGCTGCTGTCAAGAATCTCCTGATGCTGGCAGTTCTTATCTATAAGGCACAGTTCGCCTTTATGGAATGTGAATTCGCTGCCTAGAATCTTCTGACGGTATTCTCCGTCAATAATATAAAATAATTCAAGATATTCATGTGAGTGCATCTGGGTTCTCATGCCATGTTTAAAATGACAGCTGTATGTAAATGGGGTATCACATGGAAGAATAGTTGCATAAAGGCTGCTGTTATCAGGTATATCCCATAGCAAAGTAAATAAATGCTCCTTGTCGGGCATGGGATATTCCTTTACTTCTATATCACGGGATGAATATTCAGGACAGACAATGCCGAACTTCTGATAGATATCAGGAGTTTCGATATTGTGTTCATCATATATAAGTTGTTTTGTAAGAGACTGTAAATCCATATATAACCACCAAATTTATAAAATGTATATTGATAATATAACACAATATTTTTAAATTGCAAGTAAAAATGTTAAAAAAATTCAAGAAAAATATAGAAAAATGTCAAAAATAATGTTGATATTATTTTACGAGTAAAAGATATATTTTAGTAATATGTATAAACGGGAGCGTATAAATATGGATATTGCGGTTTGTGATGATTCAATATAAGATTGAAAATTCAAAAAGAAACATGAATTTACAAAAGCTTGTAATAAAACAGCGTGGACAGATTCAGACGGTAGCATATGAATCAATAATATATATAGAGGGCAGCAACCATCTTGTTAAAAATTCGGCAGATAAGAATCAGAAAAAGAAAATCAGAAGCTCAGAACACGGATGGGGAATGAAAATTCTTGATGACATAGCACAGCAGTACAACGGAAGGCTTGAATACGGTTTTAAAGATGGCATATACAGTACTATGGTTTCTCTTGTATATACGAATGATCAGGAGGAAGGCATATGATAACTGCGATTAATTTCTTTTTGTATTTTTTTGGCTCTAGTATTGAACTGGTAGCTATTACATTTATGCTGACACCTAAAAAATCAAAATTATCGGCATTTATTATTATGTTTATGTCATTTTTTTCGGAACCACATATAAGTTTTTCTATGTCAATGACGACAGCGGCATGCAAAGTGTAATTATATCACTTATTTTGCAGGCTGCACTTATAATAGCAATGAAGCTGGCTTTTTTCAGTTACAAAATATATAGGTGGAAAGGATAAAGAATCAGCATTAAGAATGATTAATGAATTGAATGAGAAACTGAAGTAAGATAAATTAAGATTAAATAAAAAAACATCTGACAGGTTTTAGCACTGCCAGATGTTTTTTATGTTGAATGTTATAAAGATACAGAGTTGTTTTCCTTGACGGTATCAATGAGACCGTGCATTTTATCTGCAATATTTTCAAGGATTTTGACATTATCTTCTTCATTATTAGTAGTTTCAGAAGCATGTGCTGAAAGCTGTTCTGAAACAGCTGATATTGTCTGGATAGAATCGACAATTACATTATTGGCATTTTTAAGTTCTACTATGCTCTGTGTGAGCTGTTCAACATTATCGCGTATTGCATATGTATTATTCTGAATATTGTCAAAGCTCTTTGCTGTACTTTCGGTTGAAGACTTTTCTGCATTGATTCCGTCAATCATTTCGTAGATTACAGTTACAACTTCTTCAATAGCAGTTGAAATATTTTCAATAAGTTTTGTTATATTTTCTGTAGCATCACCTGTCTGAGTTGCCATTTTTGAAATTTCAGTTGCTACTACAACGAAGCCCTTACCGGCTTCTCCGGCTCGTGCGGCTTCAATGCTTGCATTGAGGGCAAGTAATTCTGTCTGTGAAGCAATTTCTTCAATCATTGCTATGATTGAATGCATTTCTTTAATACGTACACTGAGGTTAGAGAGCTTGTCTGCCACATGCTGACCGTTTTTAACTGAAATATCTACATTTGCAACAAGCTGTTCAACATCTTTGTTGCCGCTTGTAAGTATGTTTAATGTTTCCATCAAGCTGTCAGATATTTCATTTGCAGCAGTGTCAACAAGGCTGACTTTTTTCTGGATTTCTTCAGTTTGTGAGAGCTGGTTCTGTACTGCGTCTGCTGTATCGGCAGCACCGGTAGAAACCTGAACCATTGTTGACTGTGTAAGTTTTGCTGAATCATTTAACTTTTCAAGCTGTGTATATATTTCTGCAATACCATTCTGCATATGTGCAGACATCTGGGAAATATCGTCAAGAACTTCCTGTGTCTTTTGCTGTGATTCTTTAACGACATCAATTTTCTGCTGTGCATTTGCTTTTGTTGTAAGTGCGAGCAGACATGCGAGCACACCTGTTATTATTACTGTTACAATCTGGATTGCAGCAGCATCAAGTCCGATATAACCAAACTTTCCGGTTGACGCACCGATAAATACGGATATGAAACTTTCAATTACAACACCTGTGTTTACCATAAGCATGTATTTGAAATCATTGTAAACAGATACGATGAATATCATTGGAAGAGCCATAACATATATTGCACTGCATGAAGTCGTAAATATCGTGCATGTATAAAATATGGCATAACCAATTGCTACAAAATGGCGTATTGCCTGTGATTCATGGTTTTTTCCCCATGCTATAAATTCACATATGACAGGTGCAAAGCCGATTATTGTAAGAATTATTACAAAAAGCCATGATTTTCCTCTTGTTGCGGCTTCAAGGATGCAGAATAAAGTTATAATAATAACTTCAACAAGGTGTGAATACATTGCAATTTTGTTGTTGCGTTCTAGCTCGGAAGCATGATTTTCGATTTTCTTTTCTACTTTTTTAAAATTTTTATTAATTATTTTATTTGTATGTTCTTTCATAAAATCTCCATTTCTGTGTAATTAACATAGATATTAAATTGGTTTACGAAATTGTATAAAATAATTATAGTCTGTATTCAGATAATTTACAACAAGAAAATCATGCCGGTAGTTTTTGAAAGCCGGCATGATTTTTTTGTGTGATTATTTAAATGTTTTTTAAATATTCTTCATCAGGAATATGTGAGTATTTAACTGCTTTTAAAATGGCTGCTGACATAACTTCGGCTGCGAGAGTTCCTACAATATTAATGTCTGCTTTCACAG
>ULPE01033921.1_pt1 | contig 10582 bp, 9 predicted proteins | sample 1953211 | NCBI WGS metagenome assembly ULPE01 (sample SAMEA4835621, study PRJEB28245) | human gut metagenome | biome: gut microbiome; material: fecal sample | place: Denmark | collected 2008 | reverse complement strand
ACAGCAGCGGCGCTGTAATTTTGCAGATACGGGCAGGAAAAATTATGCTTCATGGGTACGGAGGATAAAATTAAGCATTGATACCAAGCCCCAAATGAAATGATGGGTATATGAGAGAAAACATTTCCGAAAGAAGAATTAATATGTGCCAAAAATGGAAAAGGATATAAGTGGTATTTGAAGAGTGCAGGAGAGTATTATTATTGGGAACATTTCGGTATGATGGACAATCCGGAATATGCGAGTCATGCCTGCAGGAAAATAAAAACATATTGTGATAATGGAATAATACCATCTATTAATTTAATTATGACATATGAAACCAGTGCTTGTCCTATCGGAATGGAAAGAATAGAGCAAGTGGCAGAATATTATTTCGGATAAATGACACATTTGATATAATGAACGCAAAATTATTTGCTCGCAAGGATGCTGATTTTGCGGAATGCATAGAATGTGCGAAGCACATGATATAATTATTATAAGGAAGTGGCAAACTATACTCTACAGTGCGTAGAATCCGCAGAAATTCACCATTTTCTACGCTTTATGGGTATGATGCCGGATGCAGGTATGTAATAATCTGGTCAGAAAGGAGGCAGATATGGATCAGATCAGTATAGGCAGGTTTATTGCAGCAGAAAGAAAAAGAAAAGGTTGTACACAGAAGCAGCTTGCAGAAAAACTGAATATCAGTGATAAAACAGTTTCTAAATGGGAATGTGGAAAGGGATTCCCGGAAGTGTCTCTGTTATTACCTTTATGTAAGGAACTGGACATTACGGTAAATGAACTGTTGTCCGGTGCAAGAGTGTCTGAGGAAGAATATCAAAAGAAAGCGGAGGAAAATATGGTGAATATGATTAAAGAAAGAGAAGAAAACAAGAAGAAATTAATTCCTACAATTATAACGGGTTTAATTGCAACGATATCATTTATTACATTGATCATGGTTGTTGCAGTGTATACAGAGGTGATCGCAGTACCGGTTAAGATATTACTGATAGTGATCGCATGTGTTATATTTGGTTGTGGACTTATGGTTGCGATGGAAGGTGAGCGCACCATCGGTTATTACAAATGCCGTCATTGCAATGAGCTGTTTGTTCCGACCTTTGGTGCATATACAATGGGAATGCATATGATTTCAACAAGATATTTGAAATGTCCAAAATGTGGAACAAAAACCTGGTGTAAAAAAGTCCTGGCAAAAGAGAAGTGATTTCTGTTATAGAAAACAACCTGTCTTTTGCCGGAACGATGAAGATTCAAAACCTAAATATGAAAAATATTGATCAAAAATACCATTGCCAGTCCGTAGTAGGTGATCACGGCAACCAGATCATTGACCGTTGTAATGAGTAGACCGGAAGCAACCGCAGGATCAATATGGATCTTGTGGAAGAACATAGGAATGATAGTTCCGACAAAGCTTGAGATCACCATTGCAACGATCAGCGAGATGCCGACACAGCCAGAGATCAGGAATGCAGATGCCCATATATATTTCTTAAAATAGTGGATATAGATTCCTAAAAACAGGAGTGCCATGATTCCAAGGCTTGCACCATTTAAGAAGCCGATCTTCATTTCTTTGATAAGAAGGGAAAGCTTCTTTTTAGTGCTCAGGTCTTCGTCCATAAGCACACGAATCGTAACAGCGAGGGACTGTGTGCCGACATTTCCAGCCATATCAAGGACAAGGGACTGGAAGCATATTACGACTGGAAGCACCGCAACAACGGATTCAAACATTCCTACCACAGAGGATACCGCCATGCCAAGGAACAGAAGGATGATGAGCCATGGCAGACGCTTTTTCATGCTGGTAAAGGTTGGTTCGTTCAGGTCTTCTTCGGATGTAAGACCGGCGAGCTTTGCGTAGTCATCACCCATAGCATTATCCACCAGTTCCACGATATCATTTGCAGTCAGGATACCGGCAATGGTTCCGTTTTCCGATAAAACCGGGATGGAATCCTCTTCATAATCGGTGAGATCTTCGATACAGTCTGCAATCTTCACATGCTCATATACAGACGGATAGGAGCGGCTGATAATATTTGACAAAGAGTCATTTTCCCGTGCGATGATCAGATCTTTCAGATCGATAGCACCGGAAAACTGACCATTTATATCAGTGGTATAGATCGTCGAGATATTGTCATGTTCTCCTGCCTGCCGAACCAGTGCACTCATAGCTTCACGGATGGATAAGGTGTCCGGAATACAGATATAATTGTTCGTCATGCAGCTTCCAATCTCATCGTTTTCGTAAGAAAGCAGCTTCTTTACATCTCTCCGGGAATCATCATCCAGACGGGCAACCATTTCCTGTTGTTGCTCGGCGGAAAGTTCATCCAGAATATCCAGAGCATCATCTGCATCCATATCGGATATGACTCTTGCGGCTTTATCAAGTGACAGTTCATCCAGATACGGCTTGGCATCATCCAGATAAGAGAAGATCTCTGCGAGCCGTGGGGTGCCGATCATAGTGTATAGTTGCATTCGTTCTGTTTCGTTTAGACGTGTGATTGCTTCTGCGACATCTTTGTCGTGGTAGTTTGCCAAATGCTTCTGCAATACCTGTGCGTTCTTTGCATTACGGATGATTTTTACGAGTTCTGTTACATAATCTTTTTTAAATACTGTGATTTTTGTCATTGTGACCTCCTTCCTGCCTGTTTTCAGACATAAAAATACATCGTCTCAGTGTGAAGACCGGATGGTCAGGATCGTCTGATGCGATGTATGAAAAGGCACACAACAAATATAAGATGGGGTTATCGGATCTTCATAGACAGCCACATCCATTTATGCTTTCTTATCATAACATCGCATATTTTACTTCGTCCAATACGATCGCAACTATCCATGAAAATTCACCTCCATTTGAAAATCGAAATTTAGATTTTGGTATTTGATATTCTCAAAAACCTTTGCTACTATAACAGAAAAGAGTTGAATTGACAACCCGGATAATCCGGATTGGATAAATTTTATATTTCGGTTATATTTTTTTAGTACATAGAAAACAGGAGGATATCAGAGATGCGGATCGAACATGTTGCAATGTATGTAGAGGATCTGGAAAAGACAAAAGAATTTTTTATAAAGTATTTTGATGCTGCTGCGGGAGAACAGTATTATAATCCGAAAACAGAGTTTCAGTCGTATTTTTTAAGCTTTGAGGATGGAGCAAGACTGGAGATCATGCAGAAACCACGGGTATCCAATGTGAGAAAAGAGCTGGCACGAACAGGGTATATTCATCTCGCTTTTTCAGTTGGAAGCAGAGAGAAAGTCGATGCATTGACGAAAAGACTGGAAGAGGACGGATATAAAGTTGTCAGCGGACCACGGGTGACAGGTGATGGATATTATGAGAGCTGTGTTCTAGGTATCGAGGATAATCAGATCGAGATCACGGTCTGAATTCCGGTCTGGATTTGGTAATATCTCACAAGGCATACGCAAAGCCGCTTGACTTAGCCAGTGCCATTTCTTACAATAGATCAGTAGATAAAAGTCTGGTAGATGTATGATACCAGACTTTTTTTGTGGTTTAAAGTCAGAAAGAGAAAGGTGAGAGAAAATGAAGTGGAAAGATCGATTGGGAATCCGGCTGGTGGCATATCTGGGAGGCTTATTTATCATGACGGCAGGAATAGCCGTATCGGTAAAATCAAACCTTGGGGTATCGCCGGTAAGCTCGATCCCATATACGATTACCTGTGTATTTGGTATGGAGATGGGAAATGCAACCATCCTGTTTCATGTTGTGCTGGTTTTGCTGCAGATCCTGTTATTACGGAAAAATTTTAAATGGATCAATCTGTGTCAGGTTGTAGTTGGAATTATATTTGGAAAATTTACAACGTTATGTAATTCACTTGTGGCGTTGCTGCCATCTACCGATAATATGTTGATACGACTGGGAATGATGCTGATCAGTGTTGTTCTGATCGCTGTCGGAATCTTCTTCTATCTACCGGCAAATATTATGCCGCTTGCAGGAGAGGGAGCGATGCAGGCAGTATCAACGATCACCGGTATTGTATTTCCAAAGGTTAAGATCGGATTTGACTGCAGTATGGTTATCATATCGTTAGTTACATGTTTGATCGCAATACATAGTGTTGGCAGTGTAGGAATCGGAACAGTCATGGCAGCGGTTCTGGTAGGCTTTGTACTGGGACTGGTAACAAAAGCATTTGGAACATGGCGTGACCATCTGTATTACGGAAGAATATCATAGACAGGTGTTGAAAATCAAATCGGTATTTGGCATAATGGACTGGAACAGGAAAGAAAGGAGACATAGCTATGGCAGCAGGAAAAAAACAGAGCGGTAAGGATGCAATGGCGGTTATCAACGAGCATATAAAGAATGAAAGCTATGCTCCGGTATATCTGTTATACGGAGATGAAACATATCTTGTGAACCAGTACAGAGACAAATTGCTTTCGGCGGTAACAGACCGTGAGGACAATATGAACTTTGCAAAGTTTGCAGGAGAGAAGATCGATCCGATGGAGATCATAGGCTTCTGTGAGACAATGCCATTCTTCGCTGACCGGCGTGTGGTGCTGGCAGAAGGGACCGGGTTGTTTAAAAAGAGCTGTGAGGAATTTGCGGAGCGGATCAAAGAGCTGCCGGATACTTCGCTGATCCTGTTTGTTGAGTCAGAAGTTGATAAGAGAAATAAATTATATAAAACCGTTGATAAGCTGGGAGAAGCCCTGTGCTTTGAAACACCAAATGAGAAGACGCTTGCTGTATGGGTTAAGGGAATGTTCAAGGGAGAAGGAAAACGGATAACCGATGATGCGATCCGTTCCCTGATCGAGCATACCGGATCAGATATGAATTCGATCAAGAATGAGATTGATAAGCTGATAAGCTATACGGTAGACAGGGAGGATGTAACGGTATCCGATGTGGAAGCTCTCTGCGTTGGCAATTCGGAGGGACATATATTTGAGATGATCGATGCCATATCCAGAAAGCAGCAGGATCGTGCACTTCACCTGTATCATGAGCTGCTTGAAAACAGGGAGCCTGCGATGCGAATTTTGTTTTTGATCGCCAGACAGTATGATCTGTTATTAAAAACAAAGATGTGTCTTGCCGAGAATAAAAATTATGCAGATACGGCATCGGTGCTAGGCATTCCGTCATGGTCGGTGAAGAAATATGCGGAACAGTGCCGGAATTATTCAGAACAGGAACTGAAGAAGATCATGGAAGCCTGTCAGGATACTGACTATAAATTAAAGACGAGTCAGGCATCGGATGTAGTGGCAGTGGAAGTGTTGTTAATATCATTGAGTCGGTAGCTGGTATGTGACGCGCAGGAATGCAGTGAGTCAAAACATACCGTAGGTATTGCGATTTGGATGCCGGAATTATTACACAAAAAAACAGAACCTCAATGGGTTCTGTTTTTTTGACGGTTTTGATTATATATGTGCAGCCTTACATATGTAATCAATTATAAAAATATATATGAGTCAGATTAAGCCATCTTGTTGACAGCGGCTGTAAGACGTGATACTTTACGAGAAGCATTGTTCTTGTGGTAAACGCCCTTTGAAGCAGCCTTGTTAATCTCTGAGATAGCAACCAGAAGATTTGCCTGAGCAGCTTCTTTGTCACCAGCAGCGATAGCAGCTTCTACCTTTTTGATAACTGTCTTAACCTTAGACTTGATCATCTTGTTTCTTAAAGTCTTCTTGTCAATTACTTCAATTCTTTTCTTTGCAGATTTGATGTTAGCCAAAATTCTCTACCTCCATTTGAATTATAGATTATAATAAGGTTTTTACATTAAAACCGGACACGGACAATTCAATGTAAACATACTCATCAATATTAGTATAGAGAAATTTATTTGTCAAGGGGAGAAGTGAAAATATTTCCATTTCTGAAAAATAAGATCTGATCTTATTCCCATCAATTTTATTTCTATCCTATTTCTATTACTTGTTGGCTTGTATGGAAAGGGAGGACATGGTATACTGTTTCTATTAATGCGTTATATATTATTACATACCAGGAGGTAAGAAAATGTTTGGATTTGATGAAATTACAAAAGTAGATCCTGAAGTTGCGGCAGCAATGACGGATGAATTGAACAGACAGAATAACAATCTGGAGCTGATCGCATCAGAGAATATCGTATCAAAGGCAGTTATGGCAGCCATGGGAAGCCATCTGACTAACAAATACGCAGAAGGTTATCCTGGAAAGAGATATTATGGCGGATGCCAGTATGTAGACGTAGTGGAAGATCTTGCCAGAGAGCGTGCAAAAGAATTATTTGGATGTGAATATGTAAATGTTCAGCCACATTCCGGAGCACAGGCCAATATGGCAGTATTTTTTGCTATTTTAAATCCTGGCGATACGTTTATGGGAATGAATCTGGATCATGGCGGACATCTGACACATGGATCACCTGTAAATATGTCCGGTAAATATTTCCACTGTGTACCTTATGGTGTAAATGATGATGGTTTTATAGATTATGACAAGGTTCTTGAGATCGCAAAGGAATGCAAGCCAAAGCTGATCGTAGCGGGTGCATCTGCATATGCAAGAGCAATCGATTTCAAGAGATTCCGTGAGATCGCAGATGAGGTTGGAGCATATCTGATGGTAGATATGGCACACATCGCAGGTCTTGTAGCAGCAGGACTTCATATGAGCCCGATTCCATATGCACATGTTACAACAACTACTACACATAAGACACTTCGCGGACCTAGAGGTGGTATGATCATGTGCAGCAACGAAATCAATGAGAAATTCAACTTCAATAAGGCAGTATTCCCTGGTATCCAGGGTGGACCTCTGATGCATGTCATCGCAGGTAAGGCAGTATGCTTAAAGGAAGCATTACAGCCGGAATATAAGGAGTATCAGGCACAGGTTGTAAAGAATGCAGCAGCACTTGCATCCGCATTAATGGCAAGAGGCTTCAATATCGTATCAGGCGGTACAGATAACCACCTTATGCTGGTGGATCTTCAGAACCTGGATCGTACCGGTAAAGAAGTAGAGAAGCTTTTAGATGAGGTTCATATCACTGTAAATAAGAACACAGTACCAAATGATCCAAAATCTCCGTTTGTAACAAGCGGTATCCGTATCGGAACACCGGCGGTTACAACCAGAGGTGCAAATGAAGCTGATATGGAGACAATTGCTGAGGCGATCAAGGCAGCAGTGATTGATGATGACAAGGCAAAAGCAGAAGCACTTGTTAAGAGTATTGTAGAGAAATATCCACTGTATGCATAAGGTTGTTATATGGAAGATTTATTTGACGAGAAGCTGTTAGAAGCGATCCGGCTTGCAGAAGCATTGCAGGATGGACAGTCAGAAGAAAAAGAGTCAGAAGGAAAAAAGACAGAAGTAAAACAGGAAACCGAAAACAGCCGTCCGGTCAGCCGGACGGAAGAGCCGGCTGCTGCTCCGGTTCCACAGACTGGTGAGGAAGCGGTCGATCAGCTTATAAAAGAGATCGTGCAGGAAACGCAGGAAGAGATCGCTGCCGAAGGCATCCAGACAGAGGATATCAGAAAAGAATTTTTCCAGAAGAAGGCAGAAAAAGCGAAACGGGAAAAGAAGAAGCTGGATCCGGAACTGGAATCCAGACCGGTACATGCACCCAAAAAGCTGAAGGATCCATGGAGCCTCCGGAAAAAGATCTGTGTGATCCTGCTTGTTGTGATTCTGGTTGTGACCGGGATCCCTGCCGGTATATTTGCAAGAATGTATATGAATGGAAAGAACCGGCTGGCAGAAAATGCGCAGGGAGAAAAGGTGAGTTTTCATACAGACGGATCTTCTTCAACGGCTATCACATATAAAGGAAAGAACTACGTTTATAATACAGATACCGTATCGATTCTGGTGTTTGGTGTTGATAATTCCGAGTATGCGCCGAAGGAATCGGAAAAGAACGAAGAACCGAAGACAATAGAGGCGGCAACGGAGGAAACAAAGCCCAAAAAGTCAAAGAAGTCAAAGAAGTCAAAGAAAACCTCAGAGGATACAGAAGCTACGACGGAAGCGGATCTCAGAGACAGAGATGATGCCCTGACCTATTCGGATGCAAATGGCTCTGAATATGTCCGGTATGGCGGAAGGATCGATCTGTGCTTTCTGATGGTATTTGATCTTCGAAATGATAAGCTTCACGTTATTAATATAAATCGTGACAGTATGACAGATGTGGATATTAAAACCATAGAAGGAAAAACAGCACTTACAGACCGGATGCAGATCGGACTGGCATATGGTTATGGGGATGGAGAGATCGTCAGTTGTGAGAATTTTACACATGCGGTATCCGGACTGATGTATAATCTTCCAATCAACGGTTATGTGGCACTTGACATGGATGCAATGGCAGATATCAATGACGTCCTGAGCGGGGTAACATTGACAGCCAGAGATACGATCAGTGAGAATGTCTTTGAGAAGGATGTAGTCACCTTACAGGGCAATGACGCATACCGGTATCTGGAAAAGATGGATACGGTAACGGATGCAGTCGGTGAACACGGCAGTCGGATGGAACGTCAGAGTCAGTATCTGGCAGGCTGGCTGGAGCGGTTTGAACAGTGCTATTCCGATGATAAGGGAATCATAAAGAAGGTATACGAGGCAGCAAGTCCATATCTGCAGACGAATCTGGACAGAGATGCCTGCCTGTATCTGTTCAGCAGAATGCGTGGAATGGATATAGCAGTTGCAGAGAAGGATATACAGAAGCTTCCGGGAACGTATGAACGCCCTGCTCATTTTGATGAGTATCAGGTGGATACGGGAAGTCTGGTAGAAGAGATGCTGGATATATTCTATATTCCAACCAGTTAGTTTGACATATTATAAAATAAAAATAAAAAATATCCCAAATGCGGATTGAAGCGGCATGCAAAAAATGGTAAAATTCACTTAAATTTTGTTCGCACGGAACTGCATTTGGGGTATTTTTTTATGTAATATCATAGGAGACAGGATGAAATGAAAAATATGCACAGAGGGGCAGTACAAATGTAGAGACATTTTGTATAAAGTGTATAATACAGCGGGCATAACAGCAAGGAGGGCATTTTAGAAGCATGAGAGAACATGGAAAAAGAGTGGCAGCATGGTTCCTTACCGTTGTCATGGTCATCACGATGATCATGCCGTATGGCGGGGCAGGAATTCCATTTGTAGGTTGGGTGAAGGCAGCGGATCTGATCGATCTGTCCGGAAAGGATGGAGCACATAAGGTTACTGTTGTAGCAACGACGGAAACCGGTCTTGGTAATTATTATACCGGAGAGGCGATCGAAGCACCGGTTACGGTAAAGGTAGATGGGGAGGAAGTACCGTCGGACTGTTATGATGTGGTATACACAAATAACGTGAACGTGTCAACTGCAACCAAGCTTGCCGTGGCAACGATAACCGGTAAACCGGAAAAGGGTTATACAGGAAGCAATACGGCAAAATTCAAGATCCGTGTCACACCGATCAATAAAGCAACGGTCAAATTTGCATCCGATATGACAATTGTATCCGGCAAGTATTATGTCCCATATGTAAAAAATCTGGCAAATTCTCCGACAGTCCAATCGGTTATCTGGAATGGAAAGGTTCTGGTAGCGGAGAAAGATTATTATGAGAATGTTACTCTTTCAGAGAATTATCTGGAGATTGGTTCTAAGGGAACAACAGCGATTAAGGGAATGAATAATTTCAGTGGTTCCAAAACCTATACCTGGTATCTGAAGGCTGCCAATATCCAGGATCAGATCATCACATTGAGCAACTCCAATTACAGCTATGATGGAAAGGAAAAGAAGCCGTCGGTTACGATTGCTGATGTGAACTCCTGGCTGGATGAGAATAATGATTATCAGTATCTGGAAGAAGGCGTGGATTATACACTTTCTTACAGCAGCAATATAAATCCGGGAACCGCAACCGTGACGATCACAGGTAAGGATTGTTACACCGGAAGCACATCTCTGAACTATACGATCAGCAGTGGAAGTGCAGCCTTAAAGGATATATCACAGACGACCGTGAATGTAGCATCATGTACATATAATGGACAGGCACAGACACCGGCTGTCACGGTAAAGGATGGAAGCACGACATTAAAGCAGGGAACGGATTATACGGTATCCTATTCCGCAAATACAAATGCAGGAAATGGAACGGTTCTGATCAGTGGATGCGGCAAATATACAAATACAAAGTCCCTCACTTTTAAGATCAATCCAAGAGATATTTCAAAGGCGACTTTGACGGCAGAGCCTGCAACATATAAATATGGAGCAGAAGTATTTTCACCAAAGATCAGTGTTTATGACAGCAAACTGGGAACAACATTGACGAATAAAACCGATTATACAGTTGCAAGCTATGTAGCAAAGACAGCCGGTACGGTTTCAATCAGTGCGACAGGAAAAGGCAATTATACAGGAACCGTTACCGGTACATTGACCGTCAATCCTTTGGATGTGACAAATACAGCAAAGGTAACATTGAATCAGACATCCTTTGATCAGA
>ULPE01040637.1_pt1 | contig 10742 bp, 8 predicted proteins | sample 1953211 | NCBI WGS metagenome assembly ULPE01 (sample SAMEA4835621, study PRJEB28245) | human gut metagenome | biome: gut microbiome; material: fecal sample | place: Denmark | collected 2008 | reverse complement strand
GCCACAAACTGGCGCGTTAACCAACTACGCTAAATCCACCATTGAATACTGCATTTAATTGCAATAACCAAATGCAGTATCTATTTTACCTCATAAAGTATATGTTTGTCAACAATTAATTGTTATTTTTTTAAAATTTCTTATTTTTATTTTAATAAATTGCCACTTTATTCTTCTACAGCCCAAATTATAAGTCTTCCTTTTGAGTTATCTGTACATGTTTGTAGCGAAATTTCTCTTTTTCCATTTGTTTCTCTCATTATAAAGTCGCCATCATCAGGAGATGTTTCATAAATGTTATAAATATTGTATTTTAATTTTGTACCAGAATTATCTGTAATATACACTTTATCTCCTAATTTTAATTTATCATTATTACCAAAGAAAGAACCATTTCTGTAGTTGTGACCTGATATAACTGTATTTCCAGGTTGATTTAAGCCATTAGCACTATATAAAATTGCAACTGCAGCTTCTATAGATGATGGAGTTACTTTTTCTAGAATGGGATATTCCAAATTTATTGCTGGTATTTGTATCTTTCCATCTACATTATATCCTTTATATTGAACCCTCTTTGTTGCATTCCCTCCTGTAGTATTTGTATTAGTCGTTACATTTTCTACTGTTGGTAAATCTATATCTGGAAGTTCGACATTTTCTACTGTGTCGTTTCTTGCAATAGAATTTAGTTTTGTATCAAAGTCATCAAGTGCTTTTGAGGTATCTTTATCTATTGTCTTTTTTCTATATACATCATAACCTAAAAATCCCAATAAAATTAAAACAGCTATTACAACAATTCCTAATATTATAGTTAATATTTTTCCATATTTTCCTTCGCTCATCTCTTCCTCCTATAGTATAAAATCATATTACATTTATTATACCATATTTCATCTTTTTTGCCTAGTTTTTTACTAATATTTATTTTTATTGATAAATATCATTTCATCTAAAAATATATATTTATAGTCTATAATTTATCCTGTTTTATATTATTTTTGGTCCCATCTTTCCACCTGCTAATATATGAAAATGCAAATGCATAACTTCTTGTCCTGCATCTTTTCCACAGTTTGTTATAACTCTAAATCCATTTTGGTCTATTCCAAGCTGTTTTGCAATTTTGTTTATTGCTAAAAATATATTAGCTGCAATTTCTTTATTTTCTTCATTTATTTCTAGCACATTTTCAATATGTTGCTTTGGTACAACTAAAATATGAATTGGTGCTGCTGGATTTATATCCTTAAATGCTAGCACATTTTCATCTTCATATACTTTTGTTGAAGGAATTTCTCCTTTAATAATTTTACAAAAAATACAATCTTCCATACTCTTCTCCTTTTTCGCCCAATAGGGACGCCCTTTTGGGGGCGTTACATATTGATTATAAATTTTTCCGAGTCTTTTATAACATTTCGCCCAAAAAGGGGCGTCCCTATTGGGCGAAATTGTTATTCAAGTATTGCCTTTATTCTTCTAACTCCAGCTGAGCTTGCCTCTTCTTTCTTTATTTTAAAGTGTCCTAATTCTGAAGTATTTTTTACGTGAGGTCCTCCGCATAGTTCTTTTGATACTGTTTCTTTATCGTTTCCAATTGAATAAACAGTAACTATGTCTGGATATTTTTCTATGAACATGCACTCTGCTCCTGATTTTATTGCGTCGTCTTTCTTCATTTCTTCGCATTTTACATCTAAGCCTTGTGCTATCCATTCATTTACTAAGTCTTCTACTTTCTTCTTCTCGTCATCTGTAAGCTTGTGGTCACAGCTGAAGTCGAATCTCATTCTTTCTGGTGTTATGTTTGATCCTTTTTGATGTACATCTTTTCCAAGTATTACTTTTAATGCTGCATTTAATAAGTGTGTAGCTGTGTGGTATCTTACTTCTTGTTCACCTGTTCCGGCAAGTCCACCCTTGAATTTTTGCTCACTACCCATTCTAGATTTTTCTTGGTGCTCTTTGAATAGTTTGTCAAATTCTGTTGTGTCTACTTTTAATCCTGCTTCCCTTGCTAAATCTTGAGTAACCTCTGGTGGGAATCCATAAGTTTCGTATAGAGTAAATAAGTCTTGTCCTGAAATTGTGTCTTTTCCATCATTTTTCATTCTATTTACTATCTTGTTGAATTCTCTTTCTCCACGCTCAAGAGTTTTCTCAAATTTATCTTTTTCTTCTATTATTACACTCTTAATTTTATTGCTATTTTGATGTAGTTCAGGATACATTTCTTTTAAAGTATCTATATTTAAATCGATTAATTCTCCTAATTCATTTAAATTAATTTGTAGTTTTCTTAAATGTCTTACCATTCTACGGATTAATCTTCTTAAAATATATCCTCTATCAACATTGCTTGGAAGTCCACCATCTTGAATTATCATCATACTAGAACGTAAGTGTTCTGAAACAATTCTTCTGCTCTCTATGCTATCATTTTCTCCGGCTAATTCTTGTAATTTATCCATTACTGGTTTGAATAATTCTGTATCAAATGGAGTTTCTTTTCCTTGTAATAACATAGTCATTCTCTCTAGTCCAAGTCCTGTATCAACATTGTGTTGTTTTAATTTTGTGTATTTTCCATCTTTTGTCTTGAAGAATTCCATAAATACGTTATTCCAAATTTCAACATATTTACCACATCCACAAGATGGGTTACAATTTTCTGAGCATTTTGGCTTTCCTGTATCATAAAACATTTCTGTATCTGGTCCACAAGGTCCTTCTTCTCCGGCAATCCACCAGTTATCATCTTTTCCAAAATAATAAATTCTATCTTCTGGAATTCCTGCTTTTCTCCAACAAGAAGCTGTAACTTCGTCTCTTTGGCAGTCTTCGTCTCCTGCAAAGCATGTTACAGATAATTTTTCTACTGGTATTCCTAGTTCTTTTGTTAAGAACTCAAAACTCATTGCTATTGATTCTTCTTTAAAATAATCTCCTAAAGACCAGTTTCCAAGCATTTCGAAATATGTTAAGTGTCTGTTATCTCCAACTTCATCGATATCGTTTGTACGTAAGCATTTTTGGAAATCTGTTAAACGTGTTCCCTCTGGGTGCTTTTCTCCTAATAAATATGGTACTAATGGTTGCATTCCAGCAGTTGTGAATAATACAGATGGATCATTCTCTGGTATTAATGGTGCACTTGGAATTACAGCATGTCCATGTCTCTTGAAAAAATCTAAATATTTATTTCTTATTTCTATAGCCTTCATATAATTTCCTCTTTTCAAATTTTCTTATATAATTTTACCATTTAATCTCAATTTGTCAATTAAAACCTTGTAAATTTGGTTATAAATGATTATTTTATAAATCCTCAACATGTCACTCCTGGTCGGAGCTCCTTCGGACTCGTCAAAGGCGAGCTTCCAGTTTCGTTTTAAAAATAATCATTTATTCACCTAATTTAAGACAAAATTCCTATTAGCTCTCTTGTTTCATCATTGTTTTCTTTAATTTTTACATCTAAAATCTTATTTACAAATTTATCTGATTGTTCTTCCTCACCCGCAACTTTTACCATCATATAATTTGTTGTATGTCCTTTAAAGAAGCCATTTTCAAATTCTTCAAATAATACTTTTACAGTTTTACCTATGTAATTTTTGTTATGTTTGTTTTCTGTGCTATTTGATAATTCTATTAATTTGTTGCTTCTTTCCTCTTTTTTATTTCCGTCTATTTGGTTTGGCATCTTTTCCGCAACAGTTCCTCTTCTTGGTGAATATTTAAAAACATGTAATCTGTAAAAATCAATCTCTTTCAAGAATTCATATGTTTTTGCAAATTCTTCGTCTGTTTCTCCTGGGAAGCCCACTATTACATCTGTTGTAAAACTTGCCTCTGGATAATATTTTCTAAGTGTCGCAACTGCATCTCTATAAATTTGCGTGGTATATTTTCTATTCATCCTTTTTAAAGTTTCATCGCAACCACTCTGTAAAGACAAATGGAAATGGTCACAAATTTTATCTAATTTAGATAATCTTGTTGCAAATTCTTCGTCCACAATAGTTGGTTCTAAAGAGCTTAGTCTTATTCTATCTATTCCATCAATTTTGTTTATAGCCTCTAATAAATCTATTAATCTTATTTTTTTAGAAGTATTTTCATTATCAAAATCTTTACCATAAGAAGCAACATGTATTCCTGTTATTACAACTTCTTTTATGCCTTCTTTTGCAATTTTTTCAATTTCAGAAACAACGCTCTCAATCTTTCTACTTCTTATTCTTCCTCTCGCATATGGAATTATGCAGTATGAACAAAACATGTTACATCCATCTTGAACTTTTACAACCGCCCTATTTTTCTCTGTATATGTAACATCGCCAAAGTCTAGAAATTCTTTTTGTTTTGATACATCGTCTATTTCCGCTTCCTGGCTTCTCTTGTCCTGCTCGGCCATTTTTTCCATATAGTTTTCTACAATTTGTACAATTTCATTCTTCTCATTTATGCCTAAAATTATATCTATTTCTGGAATTTGCTCTAACTCATTTTTTGCAACTTGCGCATAACAGCCACACACAACTAAAACAGCAAAAGGATTTATCTCTTTAACTCTTCTAAGCATCTGTCTAGATTTTCTTTCTGCCATATTTGTAACAGTGCATGTATTTATTACATAAATATCTGCTTTTTGTGTATTCTCAACTATTTCATAATTATTCTTTATAAATTGCTGTTCCATCGCATTTGTTTCATACTGGTTAACTTTACAACCTAGAGTATAAAAACTGACTGTTTTCTTCATTTAAAGTTCATTCCTTACAATATATTTAGGTTTTATTTTGTCTCCTATAGACATTACATTTCTTACGAAATCAATTACTTGTCTATTTTAGCACGTTTCGGTAAAAATGGCAATAACAATATTATGTTTCTCTGCCATATTGTACAAGAACAAATCTGGAAATTTTCAATTTTCTATCCTTCCCCTCCCATTTATATTTCTCTATAAAATTAAAATTTTTTCATGTGCATTATTTTATATAATATATTTTTCTGAAAAGTAATTAAAATTAAATTTTACAAATCTTGCTAATTTTTCTTCATTTTAATTTTTATTTTTTTACACTCACGGCAATAAATATATAAAAATGTTTAATATTTTTATTTTGATGCATACTAATATTGTTATTAAACTTTATTTACCTTATTATTATTTCTTTACTCATAGGTTTCTGTAAAGTTAAAGGTTTACATGTTATTATTTTATATATTTTAAAGGTATATTAACGTAGTTTATGCCTTATGAAAGGAACGTGACAAATTATGGCAGTAGATTATTGTATTATTGGATCAAGATTAAAACAAGCTAGAATTAAAGCTGGTTTAACTCAGCAAGAATTAGCAGAACAAACTAACCTTTCAGTTGCTTTTATTAGTAGAATTGAAAGAGGTAGTTCTCATATAAATTTAAAAAGATTAAGTGAATTTTGTACTATATTAAATGTTTCAGAAGGTTACATTTTAAGTGGTGTTTCTGATAAAAATGAGAAATATTTATATAACGAGTTTAACGATATATTGTACTATATTAAATGTTTCAGAAGGTTACATTTTAAGTGGTGTTTCTGATAAAAATGAGAAATATTTATATAACGAGTTTAACGATATATTAAAGAAATGTTCTCCAGAAAAACAAAAACTAATTTATAAACTTTCTCAAGTAATAGCTGAAGAAGATGAAACATATAAATCAAAAAAATAACACAATAACTGAGAACAGCTTTTATATTTTATTTTGTGTATTCGTCAACCCGTCGTATAACGACGGGTTGTATTTTTAGCTATAACTATCTATAACATTTTGTTCTCTCTACTTTTTTATTTTACGAAAAAAAACAGGTTAATCTTTTTAATTTCTATTTCACTATTTTCATCATAAATTTCCAAAATTTTTATTGATAATTACACCTCATTATGCTAATATTAATACTGAAATATTTAACTATTTCATATTATCTTATAGGAGGGATATTTATATGGATTTTAAGCAATGGAATACTTTTAATAAAGGAGAATGGACACATGAAATCGACGTTAGAGATTTCATTCAAAAGAACTATACTCCATACACAGGAGACGAAAGTTTCTTATCTGGTGCTACAGAAAGAACTTTAAAATTATGGGATAAAGTTCTTAAATTATATGAAAAAGAGAAAGAAAACGGCGTTCTAGATGTTGATACAAAAACTCCTTCTGGAATTAATAGATATGAGGCTGGATACTTAGACAAAGATTTAGAGGAAATAGTTGGTTTCCAAACAGATGCCCCATTAAAAAGAGCTATAATGCCAAATGGTGGAATTAGAATTGTAGAAAAATCTTGCGAATCTTATGGTTACAAGGTTGATGACGAGGTTGAATATATTTATCACAATTTAAGAAAAACTCACAATGACGGTGTTTTCGATGTTTACACACCAGACATTCGTATTGCAAGAACACATCACCTATTAACTGGTTTACCAGATGGATATGGACGTGGACGTATTATTGGAGATTACAGACGTGTTCCACTATATGGTGTTGATGTTTTAATTGCTGAAAAGAAAGACGAACTTGATATTCTTGATGTTGATGAATTTACTGAAGAAGTTATTCGTAACAGAGAAGAAATTGCTGAGCAAATTAAGGCTTTACAAGACTTAAAGAAAATGGCTGAAAAATATGGATTTGATATTTCTGTTCCAGCATCAAATGCAAAAGAGGCAGTTCAATGGTTGTACTTTGCTTATTTAGGCGCTGTAAAAGATCAAAATGGTGCTGCTATGTCTTTAGGAAGAACATCTACTTTCTTAGACATCTATTTTGAAAGAGATTTAAAAGCAGGATTAATTACAGAAGAAGAAGTTCAAGAGCTTATGGACCAATTCGTTATGAAGCTTAGAATGGTACGTTTCTTAAGAGCCCCAGAATACAATGAATTATTCTCTGGAGACCCAGTTTGGGTAACAGAAAGCATTGGCGGTATGAGTATTGATGGAAGAACTATGGTTACTAAAAACTCATTTAGAGTTCTTCATACTCTAGAAAACTTAGGAGCTGCTCCAGAGCCAAACCTAACTGTTTTATGGTCAGTTAATCTGCCAAAAGCATTCAAAGATTACTGCGCAAAAATCTCAATTGCAACATCATCTATTCAATACGAAAACGATGATTTAATGAGAATTACTTTAGGTGATGATTACGGAATTGCTTGCTGTGTTTCTGCAATGAAAATTGGTAAACAAATGCAATTTTTCGGTGCAAGAGCTAACCTTGCAAAAGCCCTACTTTATGCTATTAACGGTGGTAGAGATGAAAATACTGGAAAACAAGTTACACCAATGTTTGCTCCTATCACATCAGAATACTTAAATTATGATGAGGTAATGGCAAAATTTGACCAAATGATGGATTATGTTGCAAAAATCTACATGAAAGCATTAAATGCAATTCATTATATGCATGATAAATATTCTTATGAAGCTTTAGAATTTGCATTACATGATAGAAATATAATCCGTACAATGGCTTGCGGTATAGCTGGTTTATCAGTTGCAGTTGACTCATTATCTGCAATAAAATATGCAAAAGTTAAAGTCATAAGAGACGAAACTGGTCTTGCAACAGATTACCAAATTGAAGGAGACTTCCCTAAATACGGAAATGATGATGACAGAGTTGATGAAATAGCTGTAAACTTGGTAAAAACATTTATGAAGAAGCTAGAAGGACACATCACATACAGAAACTCTATACCAACACAATCAATATTAACAATAACATCTAACGTAGTTTATGGTAAAGCAACAGGAAATACTCCAGATGGAAGAAGAGCCGGAGCACCATTCGGACCTGGTGCAAACCCACTACATGGAAGAGATTCATCTGGTGCATTAGCTGTAATGAATACAATAGCAAAACTTCCATATGAGTATTCAGAAGACGGAATTTCTTTCACATTCTCCATAACTCCTGGAACACTTGGAAAAGATTCAGAAACAAAAATAAACAACTTAGTAAGCATGTTAGACGGATATTTCAAACAAACAGGACATCATATTAACGTAAACGTATTCGATAGAGCCTTATTATTAGACGCTATGGATCACCCAGAAAAATATCCACAACTTACAATTCGTGTTTCTGGTTATGCTGTAAACTTCGTAAAATTAACAAGAGAACAACAATTAGACGTTGTAAACAGAACTATTCACGAGAGAATTTAGTTTTTAGGGGCGCTACTTGAAAAAAGCAGAGCCCCTTAAAAAAAAATTTGTATTATTTAAGTTATTACAATTACATAAATTCGCATGCCATTATTAATAAGATTTTTATAACTTTATATTGTTATTCTAAAAAACTTTAACATATAGTTTCTTATTAATATAACTTAAATAGTACAGAAAAAAGGAGATTATCAATATGAATTTAGAAGATATAACCTGCCCTATTCACTCATTCGAATCATTCGGCGCAGTTGACGGTCCTGGAATTAGATATGTTATTTTTACACAAGGTTGTAATCTAAAATGCAAATACTGTCAAAATAGAGATACCTGGTGTCATCAAGGTGGAACAAAATATTCTGTAAAAGAAGTTTTAGATAAAATATTAAGATATAAAAACTATATAATTCCATCTGGCGGTGGAGTTACAGTAAGCGGTGGCGAACCATTGCTACATTTAGAATTCTTAAAAGCACTATTTACAGAGCTAAAAAAAGAAGGTATTTCAACAGCAGTAGATACCTCTGGAGTATTTTATTTAACGCCTGGGATAAAAGAAGTTATTGAATTAACTGATTTGTTTTTGCTTGATATAAAATGCATAAATGATGAAATTTGTAGAGATTTAACTGGCGTTTCTAACCAAAAAGAATTAGAATTTGCTAGATACTTGAGCGAAAACGGAAAACACATGTGGATTAGACAAGTTTTAGTACCAGGCTACACAGATAAAGAAGAAGATTTGAAAAAATTAAAAGAATTCTTGGCTACTTTAAAAACAGTTGATAAAGTTGAAATACTTCCCTACCACGATATGGGTAGATTCAAGTGGGAACAACTTGGACTAGAATATCCATTAGATGGTGTGAGGGTTGCTAATAATGAAGATGTGGAAAGAGCAAAAAAGCTTTTAGGAATTTAAGTCTTATTAAATATAATTTATAATTGTTTAACCGGGAATAACCCATTTTTGCAAAATTAAACATGTCTCCCTTGATCGCGCTAAAGCGCTCGTTCCAGTTTAATTTTACCCAAATGGATTATTCCCGGCTTTTAATTATATTTTTCAGTATTATTTTTCCCCTAAATTTAACGGTAAAAGCTTATTTTTAGAAAAGTCAAGATGTATCAAGCATTTTAGTGTAATCAAAGTTGACATCTTATATTTCATAACAAGCGGTTTTACTGCTTTTGAATTGTTATATTACGAAGTCTATTATTAGTCCTACTATTATTCCAACTAACATTAGTAATCCTGTTATTGTAAGGTTTTCTTTTATGTTTTTGTTTGATTTAAATAGTACTAATATTCCTATTCCAGAGCCTACTAGAAGTCCTGCTATCATTGAACCAAAGCTTATTAGGTTTGATAAATACAATTCTGTTATTATTACAGAACCTGCACAGTTTGGTATTAGCCCAAATATTGAAGATACAAGTATTCCAAGTACTGGCACACCCGCAATAGCTTTTTCTATTGTTTCTTCTCCAATAAAATGAATTAGAGTATTTATTGCAAATGTAATTATTGTTATAAATATGAAAATATTAATTGTATGTTTTAATGCAGATTTGAATATTCCATGCTCACAATCACAGTGGTCATGTTCACACATATGCCCTACTGCTTCTTCTGGCTCTACTTTTTTAGTTTTTCCTATTACATTTATTACTAAATCTATTATAAAACCTGCTATAATTCCAACAACCAATTTAATTGCTAGTATTTTTAAAATCAAACTTGCTGGGGCTGCTTCTGAAATTAATATTGGTAACATTTCATCAGAGGTAGATAAAAAAACTGCAATTAATGTTCCCATAGTTATAATCTTACCAGCATATAAATTAGCTGCCGCAGCAGAAAAACCGCATTGTGGAAATATTCCTATAATTCCGCCCCATAAAGGCCCTAACTTGCCAGATTTTTTTACTATACCTTTCGTTTTATTTCCAGTCTTATGCTCCAAATATTCCATAAGCAAATATGCCAAAAATAAAAAAGGTAACAATTTGATTGAATCAAATAATGTATCTTTTATAACATCTATCATATCTTTCACCTATTCTCTTCTTAAATTTTCTTTATTTTTTACTACTTTTTTATATTAGCACATTTTGTTAAAATAATCAACATAATAAGTGAGCATTTTTTACACTTTAGGATTTTTGTTGATTGAAAAAGTAAATTTTGTTTAATAAAAATAGTGCAATTACATATAATTATATCTGCACTATCTCTATTATTTTAATATTTTTTACACTAACTATGTATTTTTCGCTATAGCAAAAGATTACTATTTTTTCTCATTTAGTATTGCTTTTACCTCTTCTTCTTTTAATTCAACAGCTTTAGCAATCTGTTCTATAGTCAAATTCATTTCATTCAACTTTCTTATAACCTCATTAGTCTTTTCTCTTTTTCCTTTTTCTAATGCTTCTTCTGCCTCTTTTTTTAATTGTAATCTGTCCGCTATTTCAAGAGTTCTATTTAATGCTTTTCTT
>ULPE01008919.1_pt1 | contig 10798 bp, 10 predicted proteins | sample 1953211 | NCBI WGS metagenome assembly ULPE01 (sample SAMEA4835621, study PRJEB28245) | human gut metagenome | biome: gut microbiome; material: fecal sample | place: Denmark | collected 2008 | reverse complement strand
AAGGGGAGTTGAAGTGTCGGAGACACTTTTTTATGCCTGAAGTTTAGTACTGACAGTTAAAATTAAAGTACCTTTGAGAGGAAATCCTGTAATCTTGGTGTCTGAGGATTTTCAAAAAGCTCTTTTGGAGTATTTTCTTCCATGATTTTGGTGTCAGCAAAGAACATACAGCGGTTAGCTACTTCTTTTGCAAATCCCATCTCATGTGTAACTATAAGCATTGTCATGCCTGATTCTGCAAGCTCTTTGATAATTCCGAGAACTTCGCCGACCATCTCAGGATCAAGTGCCGATGTTGGTTCGTCAAAGAGCATAACGTCAGGATTCATAGCCATGGCACGGGCAATGGCAACACGCTGTTTCTGACCGCCTGAGAGCATGTTAGGATAAGTGTCAGCCTTGTCGGAAAGCCCTACACGTTCAAGAAGTTCCAATGCTTTCTTATTAGCTTCTTCTTCGCTCATAAGCTTTAACTGGACAGGAGCAAGCATGATATTTTTCTTTACTGTCATATTAGGGAAAAGGTTAAAATGCTGGAATACCATTCCTATTTTTTCCCTAAGTTTGTTAATATTAACATTTTTATCGGTTATATCTGTTCCATGAAAATAAATATGGCCTTCTGTAGGTTTTTCAAGGAGATTGAGTGAACGTAAAAATGTTGATTTACCGCAGCCTGATGGTCCGATAATTGCAATTACTTCACCCTTTTTTACTGTTGTATTGATATTTTCAAGTACAACATGGTCGCCGAAAACTTTTTTCAAGCCTTCAACTTTTAAGATAATATTATCGTTTGAGTTATTATCGCTCATTGCTTCTTAATCTCCTTTCAAGTTTTTTAACCAGTGCCGAAAGAATTACAACCATTACAAGATAAACTAATGCTACAACAAGAAGTGGGAGCATTGCATCATAAGTGATGCTTCTTATAATATCTCCGCCTCGCGTAAGGTCTGTAAGACCGATATAACCACTGATTGAAGTCTCTTTTAAGAGAACAATAAATTCATTGGCAAGTGCAGGAAGTACATTTTTAAATGCCTGAGGAAGTATTACATATATAAAAGTCTTTTTGTATGAAAGACCAAGGCTGCTTGCAGCCTCAAACTGTCCGTTGTCGATTGACATAATTCCGGAACGGAAAATTTCGGCAACGTAAGCACCTGAGTTAATACCGAATGCAAGAATTGCTACAAGTATTTTGTTAATACTTACTGAACCAAATATTACATAATAAATAATCAGGAGCTGAACCATAGTTGGTGTACCACGGATTATTGTAAGGTAGAGGTTACATATAAAATTACCTATTTTAAGAGTTCCTGTCTTATCGTGTGTTGAACGTATAACAGCAACTACAAAACCTATCACGATACCCATAAGAGCAGCACAGAATGCAATTAAAACAGTATTTTTCAAACCTGTAAGCACAAACTGATATCTGTTATCTGTAAGGAAATCATTTTTGAATTTTTCAACTACATTGCCGGAATTCTTAATGGCATTATTATCTCTTACGATTACAACCTGTTTTGAAGTTGTATATGTATCAGAGAAATCAATATTTTTAAGTCTTTCGGCTGTTACGGTCATTCCGGCAGCACCGAAGTCGGCTTTTCCTGACTGGACAGCGGTAATGATTGAATCAAATTCCATATCTTCAATCTTTAAGTTCATTCCAAGATAATCAGCGACAGCCTGAGCCATATCGGCATCAATACCGACTATCTTACCGTTATCATAATATTCGTATGGCTTAAAGTAAGCGTTTGTAGCCATTACGAGAGTGCCGTTACGCTTTACACCGTCAGGTGAAATATAAGGTGTTTTTCCGGCATTTTCACCGATATAATTGTCAATGATTTTATCAAGAGTGCCGTTTGCTTTAATTACATTTAATGCCTCGTTAATGGAAGCTTTAAGCTCAGGCTTGTTTTTTGAGATACACATGGCGTAATCTTCTGTAACAAATTCTTCATCAAGTATCATAAGTTCAGAATTTGTCTTGACAAATGATTGTGCAGGCTGGACATCAATAACAACGGCATCGATTTTACCCTGTTTTAATGCAAGGATTGCATCGTTACCTTTATTATAACGTTCAACTACTGTGCCGGAACCATCTTCTTCATAGTCAGAAACTAATGTGTCACCTGTAGTTCCAAGCTGTACACCGATTTTCTTGCCGGATAAGTCATCAACGGAAAAAACAGTATTTTCCGGAACAGATGATTTACATCCGGTAAGAATAAAAAGCGACATTATGCAGCATAGTGCTGCGAGCATATATTTTCGCATTTTCTCCTCCTTTTGTATTGCGATATTCTTCTAAACATATTAACATTATTGCATAGTGTAAATCAAGTTAAGATTTGGATGTAAGGCATCGTAATCTTATGAAATAAATGGTATGTATGAAAGGCAGAAGTATGAAAATAGTTACACCACATTATTATAAAGATTTTAAGTGCATTGCAGGTGCGTGTACCGATACATGTTGTGCGGGATGGGACGTAGATGTAGATGATAAATCCTACAGATATTATAAGACTGTGGATGGAAATTTTGGCAAAAGGTTAAAGAGTGTCATGGTTCCCGAAAAAGAAGGAGGCTGCACATTTACACTTCAAAACGGAAGATGTCCGTTTCTTAACGGTAATAATCTGTGTGATTTGTATATTGCATTGGGAGAAGACAAGCTGTGTGATACGTGTGCGGAATTTCCGCGATTTATTAATGAATACGGAAGTGTGAAAGAGATAGGAATTGCACCATCATGCAAGACGGCTGGCGAGATAATATTTAATTATGATAAAGTTCTGACATTTGACGAGGAAGAGGACGGTAAGCCGCTAACAGGCTATAATGATATAGATGGTTTTTTGTATATGCAGCTTCGTAATGCAAGGAAATGTGCATATGATATTATTCAGAATAAAAAATATACACCTGATGAAGTCTGTCTTATACTTATTGAATATGCTATACGCATACAGAAGCATATTGATGATGAAAGGGACGATTTGATTGCCAATGTTGTAAAATCTTTTAAAGATGAAAAAATACTTGATAAGATTATAGCTGATGCAAAGAAAAAGAAAACATATGATTCGTTCAGAGGCTTTAAAGATATAGGCAGATTTTTTGAAAAGTTTGACGGAATGGAAGTGATTAATCCGGACTGGCTGAAGTATTGTGATATTCAGGAAAAGTTTATGAAATTTTGTCATGATGGTTCATCATATGAAAAATATGTAATTGAGTTTGAGGAATATTATAATGACAGACAGTTTGAGTACAGGCAGCTTCTTATGTACTATATTTACCGGTATTTTCTGGATGCAGTTTATGATATTAATATTGTGCTTAAAGTAAAAAATGCGATAATCGGATATGCAGCATTACGACATCTTGATGTTGCAGCGTGGGCGGCTAATGGCAAAAAACTTTCAAAGACCGAGCAGGTTGATATTGCACATCTTTATTCAAGACAATTTGAACATTCATATACTAATTTTGAAAAATATAGTGAGAAATTCATGAGCATGAGATGTTACGGATATAGCAGCTTAAGAAGAATGATGGTATGAGTTATAAAAATAAATAAAAATTATAAAAAAGACAATTATCAATAAAAAAAGGATAATTGTCTTTTTTTATGCAAAAACAAACATTCTGCGTCGTGAAAACAGCGTTTTACGTTGAATTACACCATTTTAGTTTTTGCTTAATATATAATAAAAACACCAAAAAAATTATGAAGGGGATACTGTTAATGTAAAGCTTGAGATGGTATCAAATCCCGGAATTGCGGGATACGCATATGCACAGGCAAAGGATTGTAAAGACACGGAAACTGTGTTTTCTATAACCTTTAAAATAAATCGTGAGAATGAGAAAGAATTAACTTATGAGTCGGTTTATATTGATGAGTTTGACACTTGCGATTCTAATCTTGAAGATGTCAATACAGACATAAAAGTACAGTTTTCAGATAAGAACGCAGATAAGAACGCACAAAATAAACAGAATTTACAGAATACGCCGGAAGAACAGGCTGGAGTTAAAGGTCAATCAGACAGTATAAATAAATCAGACAGCATGGATAAATCGGACAGTAAAAACAATGAGACTTTAAAAGATACGAACTCTGACGGCGGCAAAAATGAGAACATCAGTAAAGATATAAACGGTACAGAAGAAAATAGTGTTTCTTTAATAGAGGTAAATTCATCAGATACGGTTAAATCAACGAATATAGTAATTGTAATTGTTATAGCTGCATTTTTAAGCTTATGCCTTATTGCAACAACTGTTATAGTGTCAGCAGGCAATGCATTTGCAGGCGATGCAAACGTATGAGAGCTTGCTGTAACTTCAGCACAGGGCAGTGAAGGGGATACAGTAAAAGTAACGGTATCATATAACAATAATCAGGGAACATCGGGATTTGAATTCAGAATGTATTATGATCCGGATGTATTGGAATTAGTAAAGACAACATTATCGGAAGATGTATTTATCGAAGATGTAGTTATATTGGGAGATAAAAATGCTAATGAAAAAATGACAAATTTTGTATTTTATGCAATTGCAATGGCAAAAGAGAACAAAAAGAGCGGAGAATTGTATACAGTAGAATTTAAAATTAAAGATGGTGTAGCAATAGGAAAACATACAGCAGTAACAGAGTCTTGAAAGAACATGTACTGTATGCGGCGAGACAGAGTTTGAATAAATTCAAAACGAATATGAAGAAAGCATTGGCAGGGATATTATCAACTGCAATGATTTTTACATCTGGTGTTATTCCAAACACTTTGACAAGTGTTCAGGCGGCAACAGCCTATAATGATACCACCACAGCACTGTCATCACTGGCAGGCAGTACAGGGCTTAAGATGTATGAACTGACATCATCAGATGCAGGGGCACAGTTAAGTAATGGTATCTATTATATGAACAGTGATTTGACATTAAATGAGGACAAATCACATTATAATGGACTTAAAATTGCGGAAAATGCAACCGCATATATTTATATCCCGAAAGGAAGGACACTGACAGTCTATGGTCAGGACGGAGTCAATGCGAGAAATGGTGGTAATGCCACAGAACCAAGTTTTACGTTCCATGATTATACACATGACGGTATTACATTTAGACGTACTGATGAGGTGTAGATGTTGTATTAACTGTAAAAGATGCTTCTGCTACAGTATCTAATGAATCAAAGACCGCAATGACAGATACCGCATCTAAGGCAGGCTGCACAATTGGTCAGTACATTGATATCAGCTTGTATAAATATATGACAGTGAATGGTGTAACCGATGATGGTGTACAGCTTCACAGCACAGCCGATAAGGTTAAGATTTTCGTACAGATTCCGGAAAATCTGATTAATAAAGACAGCAAGGTAAAGCGTACCTATTATATTATCAAATATCATGACGGAAAAGCTGAGCTCATCGAAGGCACATATGATGAGAAGACACAGACATTTACATTTGAGACCGACAAATTCTCTGATTATGCAATTGCCTACAACGATGTGAAGAAAGAAGATGCAACCGGAACTAACAACGCAGTAAAGATAACAAAATCCGTAGAAACCGGAGATACAACGAATGTATTTGGTTATCTCATTGCATTAGTTGGAGCATTTGCAGTGATTCTTGGATTACTTGCTTCAAGAAGAAAAAGAACAAATAAATAATAGCGTATCAGATGTGCACTAATGCATGAATGAAAGCGGGGGCGAGATTTGAAAGATTTCGTCTCCGTTTTTTATATTCAGAGGGGAAGTGAATTCTATCGGACGTCTGTTGGTGATTGATTTTGAGTAGCATGAGGAAGAAATATTTGAAAAAATCATTGAGGTTTTGCGGGAATATCCAGAAGTTGAAAAATATGAGCTTCCACATGAAAAGAATCTTAATTGAGGGACTTGAAATCAATTATGCACAAAGAAAAGTATTTTATAAAGGAAGGGAAATTGTACTCATGTGCATTCACCGAGAAATAAATTAAAAGCAGCGGGTGTGAATTTACAGATTAGATGTATAAGGAAAGCTGGGTATTGTATGGAAATAATCAGAATATAATGTGAAATGCAGTCCAAATTAAAAGGACTGCAACAACCCGGATATATCATTGCGGTATGTCCGGGTTGGTATTGTATATTGCCAGACTATTGCTATTGCTTATATGACAATTCATGAAATATTATATGTTGACGACAGAACATGTTCAATTCGTCAATTCATACTTTTCTTTAAGCTCTTTGATTTGAGCTTGAAGCTCGGCAACTTTGGCATCAGCTGCAATTCTGGCCTTAGCTTCGTTTTCAGCTCTTTCATTAGCAGCATTTGCTTCGTGTTTAGCAGCATCCACTTCGTGTTTAGCAGCATCCATTTCCTGTTTAGCAGCATCCACTTCCTGTTTGGCGGCATTAACTTCCTGTTTAGCGGCATTAACTTCCTGCTTGGTGATTTTTAATTCCTGTCTGGCTGCTGTAACTTCCTTCCTGGTTGTTTTTAATTCGTGTTTTACAGCCTTTACTTCAATTTTGGCATTTTCAAGCTGTGCCTTAAACCTGTCAGCCATCAGTTCGGCAGTATTATTATCCAATATCCTTAATGCTTCAGAAAACATGTTAATCACCTCCTTCGGGCGTGTAAGATATTCACGTATTTTCTGGCGTATTGGGAAAAGTTCCGGAAATAATGCAGCCAGACAGTTGATTTCACCCGGTGTCTCTGCTGTAAAAAGTGAGAGATACATAAGCCTGTCACGCCTCATCTTTTCCGTAAGCCTGTTTTCGTACTGTGTGTCATCACAGTCAATATCAGCTGAATCAATACGTCCTTCTATAATGTCAGAATATCTGTATTTCCTGAATGTGTCAAGGCTTATCAGGTGATATTCCTGCAAAAGCTTCATGTTGATTTCTGTATTAAAAACAGTCTTTCCAACATGGAAGTACAGTCTTTTGTCTTTCGGGCTTTTAAGTGAACTGCTGCTTTTTTCAAAAAATATGATGGTATGTACTTTTTTCATGTTTTCATAAGAAGGCTTGCTGGATGAACCATCAGCTGCTTGAGATGTTTCATTTCCGGCTTTCCCGGTCGCGGCATCGTCGTAATAATCGTTTCTTTGTCCTTCATTCATTCCCTGCAACATGCGGAACTGCCTTAATACAAGGTCAGCAGAATAACATGAGATTCTTGCTGCTGGAAAATCGTAAGGGACTTTCTGAATCTCAATATTTGTGATGCTGCCGTCATCAAGCCTTACAACCATATCCATAATTACAAAAGAATTAACAAATGCGTAACTAGTATCCGGAAACACCTCAATAACAGTTACATGCTGGCCGAGGATGCAGCTTACAAGCTCGGAAAGCCTTGCCCTTGATTCAACCGGGTTAAATATCATTTTAAAAAATGGGTCATATAAGAGAGGCAGGGTTTTCTTTCCGGCAAAGAAGCCGGTAAAACGGTCAAACCACTCTTTGTCAGACATGAGGTATCCATACAGATGTTTGGTTGATGGATTATCTGCTTTATCGAAAATTCTCATAATATCAGAATAATCTGGTGATGCAGAATCACATATTTTATCTGGCTTACCCACTGCATCAGATATAACGACATTATTATCGCCGTTATAAAAAGAAAAGCTATTTTGTTTATTTTTCAATAAAAATCCTTAACATCGATGTTTTTCCTTTCACGTCAAAAATGTAAAGTGAATTGATAATAATAGTATAAATTACAAAAATATATAAATATGCATATCTATAAATATACTTATAGCATACATATAATGATTTTACAAGTGAAAATGTGTAAAAATATTTTGATTTTACAGATAGTCTGTTATAATTAAATAACAAATAGGTAATTGCGAAACCGGATAAAAGTACCGGGACTTACAGCGGTGGCATGAAATTAAATAGCAAAATATGTGAGGAAATAGGTATGGCTGCAAAATTAAATAAAATCACAATATATATCACATCAACAGAAGTATTTTTTAATAGGGATGCTGATGGCAATAGTGTGTTTGATGAAAAATTATATAAAAAAGCATATAATATTGTTACTGAAGGGCGACGTAGTAAAGCTGACAAATTGAGATTTAATGAGGATAAATGCTGTTGTATTGCTGCTGGATTGTTATTAAATTATGCTTTAAGACAAGAAAAAGTGGATAATCATAGTGAAATTGTAATGGTGGACATAATTAAGGCATGTGATGGATATGATAAATCATATGATTATAAAATTAAATATCAGAAAAAAGGTAAACCGTATTTTAAAGATTACAAAGAATTGAATTTTAATATTACACATTCAGGAAAATATGTTGCATGTGCTATTTCTGATAAACCGATAGGAATTGATATGGAAGGAAACAGAAAAGATGTATGCAGCGTTGCAAGACGTTTTTTTAATAAAGATGAATCTGAATGGGTGTGCATGGCTGAGTCGGAATCGGAACAGAAAGAAAGATTTTTGAAAATATGGACATTTAAAGAAGCATATTCAAAGATGACAGGTGATGGAATCGCATTATGTTTAAAACAGCCATATTTTCAAGGCTTAAAAAATCTGAATGTGATAGAAAAATCATTTGAGGAGTATAGAATATGTGTTGTCAAAAAATAAATTTATTATACTTATGTATGGTTATCAAATCATATTTTTAATTAGAAAAATCCCGGCAAAGTAGTATTATGAGGTGTCACCTCAGATCTTTACCGGGATTTATTTATTTTTATTTATTTTCCTGATAATCAAGAGCTGCTTTGATAAATCCTCTGAAAAGCGGATGTGGTCTGTTAGGACGAGACTTTAATTCAGGATGTGCCTGAGTTGCAAGGAACCATGGATGTGAAGGAATTTCAACCATCTCAACGATTCTTCCGTCAGGAGAAATACCTGAAAGCTTCATGCCGTTTTCTGTAAGAACTTTTCTGTAATCATTATTAACTTCATAACGATGACGATGACGCTCATGAATCTGCTCTTCACCATAAAGCTCGTAAGCCTTGCTTGTTTTATCAAGAACACAAGGATAAGAGCCAAGTCTTAATGTGCCACCGATATCATCAATGCCTTCCTGATCAGGCATAAGATGAATTACAGGGTGTGTAGTATCCGGCTTTAATTCAACGCTGTGTGCATCTGTATAACCGATTACATCTCTTGCAAATTCAACGATAGATAACTGCATTCCGAGGCAGAGACCAAGGAATGGTACATTGTGTTCTCTTGCATAGCGGATTGCCTGAATCTTGCCTTCAATACCTCTGTCGCCGAAACCACCAGGAACAAGGATTCCTGATACATCGCCAAGAATTTCAGCTGCATTTTCAGCTGTAACAGTTTCTGAATCAACCCATTTGATAGTTACATCAGCTGAATTGTATACACCGCCGTGCTTTAATGCTTCGACTACACTGATGTAAGCATCGTGAAGCTGTATATATTTACCAACAAGGGCAACAGTAACTTTCTTTGTAGGATTTTTCCATGCTTTACACATTGCACGCCATTCGTCAAGATCCGGTTCTGGACAGTCAAGCTGGAGACATTCACATGCAACCTGTGCAAGGTGTTCATCTTCCATTGCAAGTGGTGCATCATAAAGAATTTCAACATCAAGATTCTGAAGTACGTGTGACTTAGGTACGTTACAGAATAAAGCAATCTTATCCTTAATTCCAGGTTCAAGAGGATGCTCAGTACGGCATACAAGAATATCCGGCTGGATACCCATTCCCTGAAGTTCTTTTACACTTGCCTGTGTCGGCTTTGTCTTCATCTCACCTGAAGCCTTGAGGTAAGGTATGAGAGTAACGTGACAAAGGATAGCATTCTCACGTCCTACTTCGTGCTGGAACTGACGGATTGCTTCAAGGAAAGGCTGGCTTTCGATATCACCTACAGTACCACCGACTTCGATGATGGCAATCTTAGTTTTATCATCTGAGTAGTCGCGGTAAAATCTGCTTTTGATTTCATTAGTGATATGAGGAATAACCTGAACAGTGCCTCCACCAAAATCACCGCGGCGTTCTTTCTGAAGAACTGACCAGTAAACCTTACCTGTAGTTACGTTAGAATTTTTATTAAGACTTTCGTCAATGAATCTTTCATAATGTCCGAGGTCAAGGTCAGTCTCGGCTCCATCATCGGTAACAAATACTTCACCATGCTGAATAGGATTCATGGTGCCTGGGTCGATATTGATATATGGATCAAACTTCTGCATAGTTACTGAAAAACCGCGGGCTTTCAATAAACGTCCTAATGACGCAGCAGTTATTCCTTTTCCAAGTCCTGAAACGACACCACCGGTGACGAATACATATTTTACGGGCATTATTTCCTCCATTCTGCCGGGTTGCGGCTGTAAAAAATTGTTATTAAAAATACATAAAAATAAATATCCGGCAGCACAAAATAAAACACTACCGGGACAAATCATTTAATATTTAAAACCATTATACAACGAGTCGTTATTAATTTCCACATATTTTTTCAAAATAAATAGATAAATATATTACAGAGGGGCATGATAAAATTATAAAGTTAGTATAAAATAAGTAAAATTAGTTGTTTTTGATTGATTTATAAAATATTAATCTATATAATTAAGAAGACAATCATATTATTTTTTGATAATAAACTCAGCAATATACATAAGTGCTGTTTTATTATAAAATTAGAAATGGAGAATATATGGGAAACTGGGAAAATGATAACAGAAATTCCGGCGATAA
>ULPE01049406.1_pt1 | contig 11198 bp, 2 predicted proteins | sample 1953211 | NCBI WGS metagenome assembly ULPE01 (sample SAMEA4835621, study PRJEB28245) | human gut metagenome | biome: gut microbiome; material: fecal sample | place: Denmark | collected 2008 | reverse complement strand
AAATATTGTTCCTTGCTCTTCTATTTTTGTAAGTTCTATATTTTTATTAGCATTTGTATTGTCTGTCTCACCTGAGCCTAATAAATTTTCAGTTATTTCTTTTCCACTTATCGCATATCCCTCATATTTAAAATTCATTATTGGACTATATTTTAGAAAGATAAAATATAGTAATGCTATTACTAAAATTATTGCTATTAATCCTATTACTAAAAATACTGGATTTTTTATTATCTTAGAATTACGTATTTTATTTGTTACTTTCTTAAATGCTTTCATTATTCTACACCTCCTATTTCTGCTAAATTACTTATTGACATTATTAAGGTGTAAAATTCTCGCATTAAATTAAATTTTCTACAACGCAAAAAACAGGCTATTTCTAGCACTTTATTTTTTCCTTCATATAGTGCTACAAACAACCTGTTTACAACCCAATATAGAGTAGCCTTATTTGCTACTCTTCTTATTTTCTTAAACGTACTTGTGTGTGTGTGTGTGTGTGTATACAGCGCCAAGGCTTACACGGTTTACTTTCTTTTGCATTTCTTTGCCCTCGCTTTTTTCTTTTTATTTAAATTTCTCGAATAATTTTTATATTTGGGAATATTCGAAATTAACATTTTCTCTTTTTATTTATTTTATATTATTAAAATTTTTTATTTTTGTAAATACTTTTATTTTATTTAAAAAGCATAAAAAAGACTGCACCATTTACGCACAGTCTTTTTTGCATACTTTATTTACATTTGTATAACATTTCGTTTTTTACCTCTTCTTTTAATTTTTCTAATTCTTCTTTATCTATTTCTGTTAATTTAATTATTATATCATCTTCGTAATTCTCCTTAAGCATTTTTATTATGATTTCTTTTTGTTTTCTTCTTTCTCCCTTTGCTTCTCCAATTCTTTCCCCAAGTTTTCTACCCTTCTTCTCTGCTTCTCTTTTTTCCCAATTTAGTTCTGATTTATGGTCACTTTCCCACTTATCTCGTAAAAATGCTAATCTTTGTACCTTTTCATCCCCTGTTAGATATTTATACTCTACTTGTGCTTTTGCTATCTTTTCATTCTCTTGTACTGCCATTTCTATCTCCCCCTTTCTTTTATTATATATAAATTCTAACCATTGTCTTAGCCTTTTATTTCCTTCTTCTTTGTTTTCTATTAGCTTTGGCAATTCTAAAAAGTGTAACTCTAATTTATCTGTCATTACTTTGTTTAATTCATTTTCCTTTAACAGTCCTTTCGAATGGAACTTTTTCCAATCAAATATATTAAACATTAGTATATTTATTCCTATTACTTTATTATTTCCTTCATATGCTTCTCCTCGTTTTAATCCTGTATGGTATAACCCTGCTATGTAAAATGTACTTCTTTCTATCATATTATGATAATTTTTTACCTGGATTTCTATGTCCACTGTTGTTTCTTTATTTATCGTTGCTTTTAAATCTATTATTCCCAATTTATCTTCTATCTTTTCTTTTTCTATTTCTGTTCCTATTATTACTTCTATTTGTGCTATCTTTATTTCTAGTATACTTTCTAACAAATCTTTTAGTAAATCTTCGTTTTCTTTTTTACCAAATACTCGCTTAAATATGTAATCTTCTGTTAGTTCGCGTACTTTGTCTTTATTCATTTTTCTCCTTCTATTTTACTAAACTTTTAACTTCTGTTCAACCTTTTAGTAAAATTTAATTTATTCCTTAGGATATTACTTTTATCTTTTACTTTTAAATAGTCTCTTTTATCTTTTTATTTACTCATATTTTTTGGAATTACTTTAGACATTAAAATCTTTATTTTTAGATACTTAAATCTTTGATTCAAACTAATTAAATTTTATTATTGGGGGACTTTAATTTAATTTTTTGATTTTGTATCAGACTATACAAATTTTAGATAAAAACAATTTATTTTTGATATTGTAAATTAGTATTTTTTTAAATATTTATAGAATTTAATCCTCTTAGGTAATATCCTAAGGTACTTCTATTTAATCACCTTTTTTATATATTTTCAACTATTTTTCATCTTTCTTTTTCGACATTATTCTTAATATTATGAAAAAGTCAGCAAGCACATTTTACATACTTACTGACTTTTCTACACACACTTAATTTAATTATTTTTATTTGCCTCTTAAGTAATTTTATTAAAGTCGGTTTTTTTATTACTTAAGTTTTATGCTTCTAGGTATACACACTTTTACCTAGAAAAGCATTTCTTTTAAGCAGGGATTTAAACAACGTCCTTATATCCCGAATGGGGATTTTAGCAACGTCCCCTTATCCCTATTTTCTTTCCTAACACAAATAATGTTATTCCTACTCCTATTATGATTATAACTATCCATACTATTCCCAGTTTCGTATTTTTAGTTTCTCCTTCGCTCTCATAATATTCGTTTAGGTTATTTGCTTTTATCTTTTCGTTCTCACTTACCACCTCCTCTTTCGTTGTATCTAATAACTCTTCTTCATTGTATATTAGGTAATCGTCTATTTTTTCGTCATATACACTTATATATTTATTCTTTGTTAGAGAGTTATTAGTTACATTATTTTCGATGCCTGTGATACCTTCTGTTCCTTGCTCTTCATTAGCAATGTTTTGTTTTTCTATTGCCTCTTCTACTGATGTTTCTTCTAATTTTGTTTGTAATTCTTTGCTTGCTTCATATTTAGTTTTTATCTCTTGTGATACTTCAGAATTAGAATTGCCTATTTCTGATATTTTCTCTTTTAGATAATCAAATAGCCCTATCTTTTCTGCATCGTCGGCTTCTGAAGAAGATATTATTTCTCCAGTTTGATAATTAAACTTAATCTTATTTCCATTCTTGTAACTAACTTCTACTTCATGAAAATCACTATTTAAATTATTTCCTATACTTTCTATATCTGAGTTTACGAAATTTTCTGGATATGCTATTGGTTCTTTTAAGTCATATAGCTTTCCATCTGAACCTAATACTGTTTCATATTCTTTTCCGTTGAAGCTGTCTATTATTAAATTGTTTGCTACTGATACTATTTCTTCAGAATTTCGCTCTTGACCAACATTTATCACAACAGGTATTGCATATAAATTATTATCTTTCACATATAATTTAGCATTTCTTGTAGCTTTACTTCCATCTTCTGCTGTTATTACAGAATATGTATTATATGTTTCTATTTTTTTATCTGCATATTCAAAAGATTGCTCTAGTTCTTCCTGCTTATTTTCATTTTCCAATATCATAGAATTATTCGTTTCTCCAACAATATGCTCTGCATCTTTTGGCAAATCTATTCCTTCTTGTTGTTCTTTAAACGATGTATTCTTTATGGTTGGATATTTATTAGTTACCAAAATATCATAATCCCACTCATTTGTTGCCCACTTCAATTTTGACGTATACGTTTCTTGTTGTTTTAACTCATCTTCTACTAAATATTGTTCTTTATTAATAAATACCTCATTTTGCTCATTTGGATTTTCCCCATTTATTGTAGAATATTTATAATAAAACATGTCTTTTAATCTTTGGTTTTGCTCTGGTCTGTTCCCTATTCCTAATGAAGTTGTTAGTTCGTTACTGCTATTTAAATCAGCCTGTACAAAATTACTATAATAGTAATATGTATTATTATTTCCTATGTATATATCACTATCTATTTTTCCTATCTGTCCACCTATATTATTTTTTCCTGTAATTGTTCCTACAAAATAGTTATGAAATATACTCGAAACATTAGAGCCATCACTCATATTTTCATTTTGCAATTCACCTATAAATCCACCTGATGTATCTGTATATACTTTTATATTAGCATTAATATAAGCATGATTTATTTTAGCATTTCCACTTCCAACTATACCTCCTACATTACTATCTCCTTCAACTTTTAAATTATATCCCGCAGAATATATAACTGATGTATTGCTCAATTTTTCTCCTACTATTCCACCTACTTTTTTTCCTGCTGAAATTATTTGACTATCTTTTATGTAATAATAATGCAAATTATTACCTGAATCATAACCTATAATTCCACCTGTTTTTTCTGATGTAATGCTACTATTTTCTATAGTGCAATTTTCTACTACCACATTACTAGAAACTGACCAATCACTTTTATATCCAATTGCTCCCCCTAAAAGACTTGAAATTCCAGAAATTGTAGAATTTATAATCTTCGAATTTCTTAATCCAAAATCACCAGAAATCCCTATTATTCCACCTATATTGGTTGATGTACCTTTAACATTAATATCACTTGCAATTATATTAGAAATTACATTATTCTCATCTAATCCTGCTCCGTTTCCTATAGCTCCTCCAACGTCATTTTTTCCATTTATAATTGAATTCTTAATTTCTATATTACTAATGTTATTTTTTCTATTATATGCAACTATTCCTCCTATATTTGTTCCAGTTGCTTGTATTGTTACATTATCTGCTTGTATATTTTCTATTCCATTTGAACCATCAGAATAGCATAGTAAACCACCAACGTAATTAGTACCTGTTACTTCTACTTCTGTCATTTTTATATTATTTATATATCCAGATGTATTTCCTACAATTCCCGTGTAACTCATATTAGCTGAATTAATTGTTACTCTATCAAATTCTAGATTACTTATTTCTCCATTATTATTCTTTATTAAATTACTATAATTACCTGATTTGGAATCATTATTTATATTTACATCTTCAAATTTTATATTTGTCAATTTATACATAACAGTCTTAATAAGCGAATTATCCTCTGTATCAAACTTCAAATTTATATTCTTAATAGTTTTAATACTTCCATCTGCAGTGCCTTCTAATCTTCCTATTGTTACATTTGTTTTTATGTCTTTTCTGTTAGCAAAGTCCAAATCATTCATTAGTCTATAATTTTGATATGTTCCATCTTCGATTGATTGCCAATCTTCATAACTATATATTTCTTTATAAAATTGTTGCTCTATTTTACCTTCTACTTCTATTACTCGTTCATTGTTATTCTCTTTATAATATATCTTATCTATTTTATATGAATCATAGTATTTATTAGGTGTTGCTTTAAAATTTATATATGTCATTCCTTTTTGAGTATTTATGCTATTTACAGCTGTTTCCATTCCATCTATATTAATCTTTGTAATCTCCAATTCCTTTGGATTAGTTAATATAATCTGCCCCTCTATCGAACTTATAGTGTCCTTTTCCGTATTAATAGATACTATTTCTATATCATAATGTTCATCTATAAGAATATCTTGTTGATTTGGTAATTCCTCTATCTTATTGGTATACATTAATTTTGGAATAATACCATTATTAACTTTATCAAAATTATAATCATCATCCAATCCTATCTTATTTTTATATGTACTTGGATTTAAAAGTTCCTCTAATGTAAGACAATATTTATCATTACTTTCCTTAATTAATCCATTTATCTTTTGATTTGCATAATAATAATTATTACTTGTAGTACCTTGTGAAGTATGTACAATTCTTGCTCCTTCTACGTTATTTCTACTTGTATATAAATTTCCTAAAGCCAATGTATTTTTAATTGATGAATCTGTTCCAACTATCTCGCCTGCTATACCTCCAAAAATATCTGGGCTTCCTGTTATATTAACCTTACTAATTAAGTTTTTTAATTTGGTACTTCCACCAATTTTTCCTACAAGACCTCCGATAGCAGTTCCATCTGTATTTATTAGCCCACTTGCATAACAGTTATTTAAAGTAGTATTACTTGCTATATAACCAGCTATTCCTCCAATTCCATTATAATTACTACAATTAGATATATTTAATTTTACGTTTTGAATATAACAATTATTAATCGTTGAATTAGCTACATATCCGACTATTCCTCCTATTGAAATATTAAATGAATTCTGATTTATTATCTCTATATTATTTAAGCTACAATTTTCCAAGGTACCTGATAAACTTCCGATAAAACCACCTTGATATAAATTTTGAGAATACTTACTACTATTTAACTTTATATCTGTCAAGTGACAATTATTAACATAGCCATCAACTCTATAGATAGGTGTTGATCTATAATTTGAAGTTATTTCACAATTTACTATATTTAAATTTTGTAATTCTCCAGAAATACAATATATAAAATAATCCGAATTTAAAAAGATATTTTTTATTGTATGATTATTTCCATTTATTTTTCCTGTTAATGTAGTAGATATTACTATACTATTTGATTCATTTTTCATATCTAAATCTGTCATTAATATATAATTTTCAGTTGGCGATTTCGAAATTGACTTCCAATCATCTACTGAGTTTATTTCTTTATATAAATCTACATTTATTAATCTTTCATTATCTTCGAAATCTCTTGTGTAACTACTACCAAATGCTCCTTTAGTAGTTATTGACATTACAGAATATCGTGATACACACAAAATTGGATTATCTAGTTTTACTATTACTTCTGATTTTGCATCAGCATATTCTTGGCTTTCTATAGTACAGTTTATATTTTTTATTTGTATATTTGTAATTGTTTCTGCTGATGGATTATTTACTACTAGTTTTACTTTAGCACTTTCATTTTGATTTTCTAGGACTTCTGATGCTAAAATATCTGGTAAATCTTTATCTTGTACTTCTGGCAACTCCATAAATTTTTGATTTGGCATGCAATCTGGCATGTTTAATTGAGGATAATAGCCATTATTTACCAAATCATCTACAACAAAACTATTCTCACTATTTAATATATTGTTTTGAAAATTATTATCCCATAACGCTACTGGTGTGGATTTTTGATTATTCGAATTACCAAATACTCTGTCTGCGAAATAGTATATATTTTCTATATTTTGTGACTTAGTTACATTATATATAGTTGGTCCATATGTAAAGTCATCAATTTCCCCATAACCTACAGAATACATATTTTGAGCTTTTGAGTTATTTGAATTATTTGCAATTATATTCCCTATATTATTTCCTACAATATTTCCTGAAACATCTATATTTACTAAACTATATACATTTTTTATAGTTCCACCATTATTATCTATAGCTAATGCTCCAATATCTCTCCATAGGTCTACAACACCATGCAAAGCTTTAATATTCTTTCCATAAATATATCCATTCTTTATAGTACCATAATTTTCAATTACGCCTAATGACACCCTTCTATTTCCAAGTAAACTTGCTTCTGAATTTATTACAAAATTATTAATTGTTCCATAGTTAAAATTTCCTAATATACCAACATTTTGCCTTTCTAAATTGCTACATTCTTTTAAATTAATCTGTATGTTTTCTACGGTACCATAATTAATTGCAAAAACTCCTTCTGGTCCACTTAAATTTTCTATATTATCTATATAATAATCAAGTACAAGATTTTTAAGCACACCTCGTTCTTCTATTCTGTAGAATAATGATTGCGATCCATTATGTTTCTTAGTATGTATAGTTATTGTATGCCCATTAAAATCTATCACTCCATTAAAGCCAAATTTATTTGTTCCAAATCTATATTGCGAATCCTTTCCACTTAATTCTAAATCATTTAATATAATATATTCGCCATCTGGTTGAATTTTTAAATACTCTTCTACAGTAGAAATTCCTCTTATTTCTCGTGCATTATTCGTATTAAATTCGTAATTATCTAATATATATTCTCTCTCATTTATATTAACCACTAATTGTATTTCATAATTATTGTTTTCTTCTAGTTCATAATTCTTTATTAAATCTACTATATTGTGTTCTTCATTTAAGTTATTTTGTTCTTCTATAAATAATTCATTGTTTTTTAACATTTTTATATAATATGTATTATTTGAAATTTCATTTCTTCTATCTTCTAAATTAACTTTAAAGTTTCCTGTCATTTGATATTTGAATTCTTCATAACTCGTTTTTTTATTCCCTAATTCTATTTGCAAATCTTTAACCATTAGTGTATCGAAATCATCATAATTTTCATCTGCTATATTAACCTGAAATCCTACATATCCGTCAAGATCGTTTTCTATGGTAAATGAATATTGATTCCATGTTTCTTTTGATAAATTTTGTAGTTCATATTTGATATTTCCACCACTAGAATTTACTAAATAAGCTGTTAAGCCATTACTGTTATCACTTATTTTAGCTTCAAATGAAACTGTCAAAGTTTCTCCTTTGTATTTAGTTAAATTGTAGGTATGCGTTTCTCGAGTGCTATATTGTCCCCTTCCAGAAAAACTAATTATATTGTTTTCTTTATCATAGTGTCTTTCATAATATCCCCAAATATTAAAAGTATCACTTTGCCAATTTACGGTTGATTCTGGATCTACTAAATTTTTTCCTGTTGCTTTTTTACTTAATTCCGTTAATCCTATACTTCCACTTATCCCTGGCGTAGTTACTATTTCTATTTCTTTTATTAGATAATTTACTTTATATGTTTCATCTGTACTTCCTTCATTATATTGGTCTGCATAAAAGCTTAATTTATATGTTTGATTTTCTTCTAGTTTTTCATATGTTTTTCTTATATAATCTTCGTTTGTTGTTATCTCTTGTAAATCTATTAAGTCATCACTACTATTTCTTAATTCCATTCTTACTTTATTATTTAATACAGAGTTATTTATATCTTCTATTCTTATATCAAAGTCTATTAAGTTTCCTGTTACAAATTGGTTCCTTATCTCTACTTTTGCTGGTATTTTTAATGTTGTAAATTCTTTGTAATTATATGTTACTTGTATACTTTCTTGTGTATTTCCCAACTGTACATTTCCTGTTATTTCTATTGCATATGTTGTATTTGATTTTAAGTTTTCATACTTTATTTCTTTTGTTCCTGCTTGTTGTAAGTTTACTATTTCTTCTCCTGTTAATGTATATGTTTTTACTATATTTTCTCCATCTTTTATGTTTATTGTTAGTTCGTTTAATATTTGTATTAATCTTTTGTCTGTTCTGTCTTCATTTATTTTGTAACTTATTGTACTAGTTGTGCTTGTTAGTTCTTTATTTTCTACAGTTAGTTCTAGTGATCCTAATGTTGATATTGGTTGTGTTGCAAATACTAAATTTCCTATTTCTACTTGTTCTTGTTTTCCTCTATTATCATTTAAATCATAATCTGCATATATACTTATTTTATAGTATTGGTTTTGATCTAAATCTTCTAATAATAGTTCTCTTTCATTTTCTGATAATCTCTTTTCTTGTACTACTTCTCCATTTGGTCTTGTAACTACATATTTGTAATTTTCTAATTCTACATTATCTCTATTTGTTAGTTTTAATCCTAGTGTTACATTTACTATATCTTGTTCTTTTATATTTACTCTTACTGTTGGGGCCTCTTTTGATGTTCTTGTTTCTCCTTCTCCATTATTTACTTTTAATTCTATTCCATTTTTATCATAGAATTTTATTTCATAATTTATTTGGCTATCACTCTTTAGCCCTTCTGAGCTTTCTATTGTTATTTCTTTTCCTTGTAATAACTCATTTACTTGACTATTCTTTAATACTGTTCTTATTTCTCCTGTTTCTATTTCTACTTGATTTATTCCTTTTAGTACTTCTGCATTTAAATCTGATGTTATTTTTACTTTTGTTAATTGAATCTTATTGCTAAATATTTCTCCATTTTCTTTTGTTATATCTATACTTCCTAATTCCTCATATCCTTTTGTTGTAAATCTTCCTTCATAAAATGTATTTTCTACTTTTTGATTATTCTCGTTTAAATAGATATATTTTCCTATTACTTCATATTCTGTATCCGGTATTAATCCTGTTATTTGGATTTCTCCTGAATTGCTAAATGTTCTTCTTAAGTATATTTTTCCATCTTTATATATTTCGAATGTGGGCGCTTCTACTATTCTTCCTGCTGGATCTTTTATATGTAATGTACTTTTTGCTGTATATACTTCTGCTGTAAAGTTTTCTGCTCTTACTTCTGGTTTGATATATCCATTTTGATCAGGTGTATTATTATCTGTATTTTGTTGTTCATTATTGTTAGTCTCATTATCATCTTTGATATCTTCACTTGCTGTATTTTCTTCAATTATATTCTCTTGCGAATTAGTGTTTTCTTGGTTATTGCTTTCTTCTTGTAATATTCCTAACTTAGTTAATAACTCTTTATATGTATAACTGTTTTCCACTATTTGTACATTTGAATTATTATCTATATCATTTATTTGATTAAATACTAATACATTATTATTTACTGAATAATATCTTATGGTATTTTCTGTAAAGGCTATTATGCTGTTTACTGGAATTGTATACTCATTTGCTGTCGTTTTTACTTTTATTTCATATAAGTTGATATATATATTATCTGTTGTTTTTACAAAGATATATTCTTTTGCATCTGCTCTTTCTAAATTATTTCCATCATATATTTTTCCTTCACTTATACTTAAATTTGGATATCCTGATACTTCTTCAAAGTCCTCACTTATTAATGTACTTCCTTCTGATAAATTATATAAGCTACTATTTCCATTTATATATATTGGATAATTTAAATTTATCTCTGTTTTTTCTTTGCTTCCCACAAAGTAATCGTTTAATTTCTTAAATATTGTTCCTTGCTCTTCTATTTTTGTAAGCTCTATATTTTTACTTGTACTAGAATCATTTTCTGCTGAAGACCCCAATAAGTTTTCTGTTATCTCTTTTCCGCTTATTGCATATCCTTCATATTTAAAATTCATTATTGGACTATATTTTAAAAATATAAAATATATTAGTGTTATTAATACAATTATTATTATTAATCCAATTACTAAGAATTTTGGATTCTTTACTATCTTTGAATTTTCTACTTTTTTAGCAACTTTCTTTAATACGTTCATTATTCTACACCTCCTTGTTTTACTGAATCTTCTACAAACTCGGTATTTGTGTAGAACAATTTTTCCATTAAATATTCTATAAAATTAGCACGCAAAAAACATATTGCTAGAATTTCTAAGCAATAGTAATTGCAAAGAAATTCTTTGCAATTTGCATAATTGATTTCTACTAAAAATAATTCCACTGGAATTATTTTTTTAGAACTCAAAAAACAGGCTATTTCTAGCACTTTATTTTTTTCTTCATATAGTGCTACAAACAACCTGTCTTCCACGCAATATAGAGCAGCCTCGTTTGCTACCCTCTTTATTTC
>ULPE01022967.1_pt1 | contig 11199 bp, 8 predicted proteins | sample 1953211 | NCBI WGS metagenome assembly ULPE01 (sample SAMEA4835621, study PRJEB28245) | human gut metagenome | biome: gut microbiome; material: fecal sample | place: Denmark | collected 2008 | reverse complement strand
CTACATGGCGAATAATATACGTTTTGCCGACCTGACGCGCCCCGTCAACCAGCAAAATTTTTTTGGAATCGGATTGTAAATGTTCTTCTATGACCGATTGAATTTTGCGAAAAAGCATACCGTTACCTCCGTTCAATTTGTTACGATAAAATTATAACACACTTTTTAACACTTTTCAAGTATTTATACGTGTCTAAATCTACACTTTTCAAATAAAATTACACACATAAAATCACGCTTTTCAAAATTTTGTCGAAACTGAATAACTTCGTACACAATCTCGATTTGCGAAATCACCAAAGTTACAGCAACATTTCTATTGTTTCTTTTATTGCCGTCACGGAAAATTGCAATGCGATAGCAGTTATGTTATAATTGAATTGTCCGAGAAGATGAAACAAAGGAAAATGATATGAAAGAAATACCACTTAAAGGCGGGCGTTCGACGGACGGCGTCGTCCGTGTCGGAAACACCTTGCGCAGACCGCACAAACAAGAAAGCGAGTTTGCCAACTCTGTGCTTAAATACCTTGAAGAACAAGGATATCCGTATTCGCAAAAATACCTCGGCCTTGACGAATGCAGTCGGGATACTTTTGCATTTATTGAAGGATACGTTCCGGGTGAAATCGGAAACACAACACTCTCACAACTGTGTGCGTTTATGGAAATCGTAAAAAATCTGCACGACGTTTCTTCGGGTTTTGCGCCGGAAGGCAAAGTAATCTGCCACAATGACCTGTCACCCTGCAACACGGTTTTTCGAAACGATATCCCCGTAGCTATCATCGACTGGGACAGCGCGGCATTCGGCGAACGTTGGGAAGATCTGACATATATTCTTTGGCTATGGATCAATATCGGCAGTCATCAAAGAAATAAAATTGATATTATGGGACAGATGAAAGTCGCCTTGACCTCCTATCGTGCGGACGAACAAACATTATGCGGATTCGCGGATAAACTGATTTGGAGAATGAACAAAGTCATTGCGGATATGTCGCCCGATAACTATCAATACGAACGTACAAAAGATTGGGTGGAATTTTCAAAAATTTGGGTTGAGCAAAACCGCAGAAATATTACGGAGAAAATCGGATGAGGTGCGTCGTCAAAGCATTGAAAACGGTCAATTATCGCTTGTGGTTTGCGATTCTCGCAACGATGCTGTTGCCGACCGTTTATCAGACTGTTAGAATCTTTTTTCTCGGAGACATGCCGTCAGACAGCGGAATCAATATCGCAAGTCAATTGCAATGGGTAAATCTATTTTATGAAGTGGTACAGGAAGCACTTATTCTTCCGTTGTTCTTTCTGCTTGGTAAATCTCTCGGCGACAGAAAAGAATTTGCCAATAAAGTGAGAACAGGGCTAACGGCTACGGCGTTCGTCTATGCGGTCGTTTCGGTTATTATCATATCCTGCGCCCGACCGCTGGTACTTTTTATGGCGCAAGACGATTCGCTAATTGATGCTACCGTTACATATATTCGATTGGAAACGATTGCCGCGCTTTTCTCCACTCTTTGGCGGTTTATGATGACCGTGCTTGTAACGCTGAAAAAGGACAAATATCTGTATATCGTTCTCGGCGTTCAAATGGGACTATCCGTTCTGCTCGATACCTTTCTCGTCAGCAATTTGTCGGTGTCGGCAAAACTCGGCGTTAACGGAATCGCTATTACAAACATTACCGTAAACGCCTTAATTCTTATCTGTGCGGTTTTTCTTTTGCAAAGAGAAAATATCCGTTTGTTTTCAAAAGAAAAATGGAATTTTGCGTGGCTGAAAGAATGGTTCAAAGTCGGTAAATTTTCAGGACTTGAATCTCTTCTTCGCAATCTTGCCTTTCTGTTTATGGTTGTCAGAATGGTAAATATCGTGGCGGAGCAGGGCAATTATTGGCTTGCAAACAACTTTATCTGGCAATGGCTGTTACTTCCCGGTCTTGCCCTTGCGGACTTGGTAAAAAAGGAAATCGGCGAAAGCAAAGACAATATCAGAGCCAAGACGTTCGGCTATCTTGTTCTTGTTTCAATATTTGCGATTGTATGGCTTGTAAGCATCCCCTTGTGGAAACCGTTCCTCAAATATGTTATGAATGTTGCCGAATACGAAACCGTGTTCAAAATCACTCTGATTGAAACAGGATTTTATCTCACATTTCTGTTTAACAGCTGTATATTCGACAGCACGTTTTACGGCGTAGGAAAAACAAACTATATGCTGTTTCAATCGTTTTGTATCGACGGACTGTATTACGGCGTCTTGTTTGTTTTGTATCTTACCGGCGTATTTGTCCCGACGCTATTCGGAATTTGTCTGATGTTCGGTATCGGCATGGCACTTGATTTTATTCCGACGATGATACTTTACTTGCGAATGCTGAAAAAAGAGCAGATAAAAATAGATTTCAAACTTGAATCTGCGTCCTAATTTTCATACCACCATTTACTACCATTTTACTACCATTGGGGCAGAAACGGGCAGTTTTCGGGTTGTTCGGACAGTTTTTTCGGAAAGAAAAATTATTGCCGAAAGAGGCGAAAATTTCGTTTGCAAATTTACCACACAAGCCGAGGGCGTAGCCCGAACGCCACGGAGCGCAGCGAAGTATTTTGCAAATCTTTACTACCTTTTGATTTTCGGTCTTTTTGGTATTTGCATAAATATTCTTAAAAATACATAAAATTATAGAAAAAATGCACAAATCTCGGTGATTTGTGCATTTTTATGTGGAGCTGTTAGCGGGATTTGTAAGGAGCGAAGCGACGGAATAGCGATTGCTGCGCAGAAAGCGCCGATCGCGTCACGTCATTTCGACAATCCCGCTAACACGATAAAATAGGAACGCCAAATACTTTTGGCGTTCCGCAAATGGAGCTGTTAGCGGGATTTGAACCCGCGACCTCGTCCTTACCAAGGAGCAGAGCCGAAACACGGCGAAGGAAAAACACGCCTATATATCTGCGCAAAGTGTTTGCTATAAACCACAATATATAGTATAAAAAAGTCGTTTCAGGGAAAAACGCGGAGCAATAGCAAACAGCCCGAAAACGGCGATTTGTTTGCTACCGTTTGCTATTTTTCCGTTTTAGGGCGTTTTAGACAGTCAAAAACAGGCTTTTTGCAGGTAAAAACGGGGCAATTTTGCTCCGTTTTTTGGCTTGTTTTGAAACAATAGCAAACACTTTTTCGACAGATTATTCCAAAGAATTTACTCGCGTTGAGCAGATATTTCTTGAAACAGCCTGATTATACTTGCAATTATTATAATTTTGAGTATAATATTAGATAAGAACCTTTCGGAGGGACAAAATGCAAAAATTCGTCAACCGCGCAAAAGAGTTAGAGGCATTAGAAAAACAATATGCGGCAAATCAATCATCGCTTGTAATCGTGTACGGAAGGCGGCGCGTAGGTAAAACCGCGCTTATCACGGAGTTTTTGAAAAGACATTCAAATTCGCTCTACTTTCTTGCGACCGAAGAATCTGAAATGCAAAACTTGAACTACTTCAAAGTTCAAGTCGCAGAGTTTACGGGCAACGAACTTTTGAAGTCTGCTTCTGTGGACTGGCTTACTGTTTTCAAAACGCTGATCGACTACAAAACCGAAACAAAGAAAATCATCGTTTTGGACGAGTTTCAGTATATCGGTCAGTCCAATTCGGCATTCCCGTCCGTTATGCAAAAGGTTTGGGATACTCTGCTCAAAGACGCGAATGTTATGTTGATTTTGTGCGGCTCTCTCGTGTCGCTCATGAAGTCGCAAACGCTTGATTACAGTTCTCCTCTTTATGGCAGGCGCACGGGACAAATCAAACTCAAACAAATTCCGTTCAGCCATTATCATGAATTTTTTGAAGGGCGAGAAAACAACGAACTGCTTCCGTTCTATGCGGTAACGGGCGGTGTTCCGAAGTATATAGAAACTTTCTGCGGCTATACGGATATTTACGAAGCAATCGAACAAAACGTGCTCAATTCGCAAAGTTTTCTCTATGAGGAGCCGTACTTCCTCTTGCAGAAAGAAGTCAGCGAGATCGGTAGTTACTTTTCGCTCATTAAGGCAATCGCAATGGGCAACCGTAAACTATCGGACATTGCGACAAACCTCGGTCTGAAACAAACGGGACTTACAAAGTATCTGAAAGTTCTGATGGATTTAGATTTGATCGAGCGGGAAGTTCCCGTAACGGAGACTGCGCCCGAAAAGAGCAAAAGCGGGCTTTACCGCATTGCGGACAACTTCATCGCGTTTTGGTTCAAGTTTGTGTACCCTTACAGAGCCTACCTTGAAAAAGGCGAAACTGCTTTTGTGCTGTCGCAGATCAAAAAAGGATTTGTACAGAACTATGCAGCCTTTGTCTATGAGGACGTCTGCCGCGAAAAAATGTGGGAACTGTCTGCCGCCGATACTTGGGATTTCCATTTTGACAAAGTGGGCAGATATTGGGGCGCCAAAGCGGGTGAAATCGACATCGTCGGCATTAATACCGCGAGCGGCAACCTTGTGCTTGGCGAATGTAAATACACCACCTCGCCCAAAGGATTATCTGTTTTACATGCTCTGCAAGAAAAATCCGAAACCATGCTCAAACTCACGCAGACGAAAAACGTGCAGTATATTCTATTCAGTACGGCAGGTTTTACGCAGGGATTGACGGATGAGGCAAAAAACAATGCTAATATAAAACTTATAGAAAAATTATAAAAAAATTTTTTATATATGACAATGTTTGTCAAGTTTAATTTGGTATAATAGTTTTAATAAGGATTTTTCAAAAAAGGGAATACTATGGCAAATTCGATAAAAGAACAAGAACGCGAAGAATTACATAAAGCAATTTGGAACATTGCCAACGATTTGCGCGGCAGCGTTGACGGCTGGGACTTCAAGCAATACGTTTTGGGGTTCATGTTTTATCGCTACATCTCGGAAAACATAACCGACTATATCAATGCGGGCGAATATGAAGCGGGCAACACCGCTTTCAACTATGCCGACATTTCAGACGAAGAAGCCGAACAGGTACGCGATGATATGGTCAAAACGAAAGGCTTTTTCATTCTTCCCAGCCAATTATTTGTCAATGTGCGCAAAAGAGCGAAAAACGACGCCGACCTAAACGAAACGCTCGAAAAAATATTCAAAGCAATCGAAGGCTCGGCACAAGGTACGGATAGCGAAGAAAACTTTAAGGGACTGTTTGACGACGTTGACGTAAATTCCAACAAACTCGGCGCAACGGTGGCAAGAAGAAACGAAAAACTCGTTAAACTTCTCGACAGCATCGGTGATATGAAGCTCGGCGACTATAAGGATAATACAATCGACGCCTTTGGCGACGCCTATGAGTTCCTGATGGGGATGTATGCGAGCAACGCGGGCAAAAGCGGCGGCGAATACTTTACCCCGCAGGAAGTTTCCGAGCTTTTGACGAAACTCACCGTCGTCGGCAAAACCGAAGTCAATAAGGTATACGATCCCGCTTGCGGCAGCGGCTCTCTGCTTTTGAAGTTCGCCAAAATCCTCGGCAAAGAAAACGTGCGGCAAGGCTTTTTCGGGCAGGAAATCAATCTGACGACGTACAACCTCTGCCGTATCAATATGTTTTTACACGACATTGATTACGACAAATTTGACATTGCCAACGAGGATACTTTAACAAAGCCGCAGCATTGGGACGATGAACCTTTTGAAGCAATCGTCAGTAATCCCCCTTATTCTACCAAATGGAAAGGCAGCGACGATCCTCTGCTGATCAACGATCCGCGTTTTTCTCCCGCAGGCATTCTCGCTCCTAAAAGCTACGCGGATATGGCGTTTATTATGCACTCCCTCTCTTGGCTTGCCACGAGCGGCGTCGCAGCGATCGTATGCTTCCCCGGCATTTTTTACCGCGGCGGAGCGGAGCAGAAAATTCGCAAATATCTCATTGAAAACAACTTTATCGACTGTATTATTCAGCTCCCCAGCAATCTGTTTTTCGGTACAAGCATTGCCACCTGCATTATGGTGCTGAAAAAATCAAAAACAAGCAACGACGTGCTTTTTATCGACGCAAGCGCCGAGTGCGTGAAAGTAACCAATAACAACAAACTGACCGAAACAAATATCGAAAACATTCTGCACCTTTTTACCGAGCGTAAAGACGTGGAATATACTTCCAAAGTCGTGCCGAATGCCGTGATTGGCGAAAACGATTTTAACCTTTCCGTCAGTACCTATGTTGAAAAGCAGGATACGCGCGAAAAGGTCGATATAAAAGAATTGAACAAGCAGATCGCTGAAATCGTTGCCCGCGAGCAGGTTTTGCGCGACGAAATTGATAAAATCATTGCGGAGATTGAGGGATAAAAAGATGAGCGACTTTTTACCAAATCATTATATATCTTATGATGTATTAAAGCATAAAACACTTCCAATTTTTTTAACGGCAGAATTTGATTTTTATCGATGCGTTCCATTTAATGATATGTTCTATGGCAAAACTGTCAGCGAATTACATCAAGGAAATTTGCGTAGCCGTCAATCTTGGAATCGTTATTCTATGCTATTTTCTGGTAAAAAAGTATCTTATTGGGCTGATAGTAAAAAAACTGCCTATGCTGAAATGCAAAAACATGGACAAGGACATAATTTACTTACTTTCTTTGCTTATGATGACGCAACGGCAAGTTTTCCAACTCTCACAAAAAACAGAGACGTTTTGCGGATAATTGACGGACGTGCGCTTGGATTTCACGAGATATTGGAAAAGGATGATAACGGTATTCCACTATCAAAAGCAGATAAAAAACTTATTTCCCAAATAGAAGCAGAAAAACCTGATTGCCTTGCCTACTGGTCTGTCGCGAGGGAAGGTGGTGTTAATTTTTTGTTTTTTGAAAAAGGGTTCAGAAAACTTGCCATAAGAGAATTAAGGTTGCGCCTTGGAGATGAAAAAGGTAAAAACAAAAACTGCATTTATTGTGCGGGAACTTGTGATTATACTGCTTGGTTAAAAGCATATGGTGATTTTTTTATGCCTAAGGCACAGATACGTCACGATAGTAATTATGAGTTGTCAAAAGAATTCTTACATAGAAAAGAAGTCAACCAATTTTGGCGTAACCAATATTTTAAGCAAATTGAAAAAGAGCCCCATATTACAATCAAAATTGATACTGAAACCAGTGAAGTTAAAATTGAAGAATGATATAATTATGGCAAAAAAACGATTTGATGAATATTTTGCAAAAGTTGTTTTAGAGTATTGTTTCCCAAAACGCTTTACTGATTTGCAAATAGCGGACAAACCAGACTTACGGTGCGGTAATGCAATCGGTATTGAAGTAACAAATTGTATGCCGAAAGAAGCCGCCGAAGCGTTTAATTTGTGGCACAGAGTAGCAAAGCAAGGCGAGCAAACGCCGCCGCGCATTCTTGAACGGTTGGAACAATTAAAGGATACCGTACATCTTGAAGGTGGGTCACTTATATGGGAACAAGGCTCATATATAAATGACGATATAGACAATTCCCCTATTAAAGAATTCATAAAAGCCGTTGCTCACAAAATAGAGAAATTGAATGATAAAAATGCAAACTATGCAAATTTGAATAGCTATGACCTCTTTGTAAATTCTGCTTTGGATATTGCTGATTCAACAAGAGTATGGAAAACGCTATCGCAACTTTCATCTCGCATTACACAATTAAATACCCAAGCAAGAAAGTTTGAGTTTATATATTTGACGACGATCAATCAGTCAATTGTCGTATTTGATATGAATCAAGGCTTTGCGTATATAAAGCACTTATATAATCGTTTAGAACAGATGTCAAAAACCGCAATTGATTTGTACAGAGGATTAAAAAATGAATAAACTTGAAGAATTGATACAAAAACTTTGCCCGAATGGGGTGGAATATAAACCTCTTGGAGAGTTGTGTGAAATAAAAAAGGGAAAACAACTTAATAAAGACGGTTTGTTAGAACAGGGAAAATACCCCGTGATCAACGGTGGTATAAATCCGTCAGGCTATTGGAACGAATATAATTTTGAAAAAAATTTAATTACTATTAGCCAAGGCGGAGCGTCTGCTGGATATGTAAATTTTATTACAACACGATTTTGGGCAGGTGCACATTGCTATGTATTGGTTAATCCCAAAAATTGCCTAAATTATCGTTTGCTTTATCATATAGTTAAAAATTATGAAAAGGAATTGATGTCGGCACAAGTTGGTGCAGGTATTCCGAGTGTGTCAAGCAATAAATTGGCAAGTTTGAGTATCCCCGTTCCCCCTATTGAGGTGCAGGAAGAAATCGTGCGGATTCTGGACAAGTTTACGGAACTCACGGCGGAACTCACGGCGGAACTCACGGCGAGAAAAAAACAGTATGAGTTTTACAGGGATCAACTGTTATCGTTTAACAGTATAAATGATACTACAAACAATCGTACTGGGGGGGGGTATAACCACCTCTTAAATTGCCAAGTAAAATGGGTAAGGCTTGGAGATTTAGCGTTAGTGACAAAACTTGCAGGATTTGAATTTACCAAGTATGTTAAATATTCAAACTCAGGTCAAATAATCGCTTTACGTGGATTAAATGTAAAAAACGGACAACTTGATTTGACAGATGTAAAATATATTGATGAAAGTGATTTGTCCAAATTAGATAGAAGTAAACTTAAAAAGGGTGATTTGTTGTTTACCTATGTTGGTACGGTTGGTCAGGTAGCATTGATAAATGAAGATGAGAAATTTTATTTGGCGCCTAATGTTGCTCTTATTAGAATAACTAATGAGGGCGTGTTGCCTGATTATTTGCGATATTATTGTCAAAGTAATATATTTTACAAAAAAGAGATATTGCGTTTAATACAGGCTTCTTCAATGCAAAATATTCCGATGGAGAAAATTCGAAAATTTGTTGTACCTGTTCCCCCTATTGAAGAACAAAAGCGCATTGTCGCTATCCTTGACCGTTTTGATAAACTCTGCAACGATATTTCCGAAGGTTTGCCCGCGGAGATCGATGCAAGACAAAAGCAATACGAATACTATCGTGATAAATTGCTTACGTTTGAGGAAATCGCTCAATGAAAGGAAGAATTGCCGCTATTATTGCATTTTTACTTTTTATATTCATTTTTACAAGCGGATTGTTTGAAGGCATTGTCAACTTTCTCACTTGGCTTGTTACCTTGAATATGACGCAAAGCAACATATCAATAGCGGGAGAAATTTTTGTTAAAATAGCGGCGTGGATTATTTCCTATACTGCGGTTGGCATGATATTTCATGCACTTGGGTGGTTTGATAGCGATGTTATGAAATTCGTCTATTTCATAATTTCTACACTTGTTTCCTTTATTCTCTGCTATATCGTAATGCTGTTGGAAACTTATTTGCTTTATATCGTCATTGGTTTGGGTTTTTTGCTTGCAATCGTAATCGTCCTTGCTATTGTACTCTATATCAGGCATAGAAAAGTTTAGATTGATAACCGAGGATAAAAATATGGCTTACTATAACATCGTAACACAATCGAATGAAAGCACGGTCGTGGCGGAATATACGGCAAGTCCCGTGCGCAGCGACGCATATCAGAGCGAATCCGATTTGGAGCGCGAATTTATCGCGCTGTTAAAAACGCAGGGATATGAATATTTGCCTATCCATACGGAAGCCGACCTGATCGCCAACTTGCGCAAACAGTTGGAAGTTTTGAACGGCATACAGTTTACAGACGACGAATGGAAACGGTTTTTTTCCGTACATATCGCAAACGCCAAAGAGAGCATTGCAGAAAAAACGCGCAAAATCCAAGAAGGCGACAGCCGTATCAATTTCAAACGGGATGACGGGCTGACCAAAAATATCGCGCTTATCAACAAAGCGGATATCCACGCCAACAAGTTGCAAGTCATCAACCAATACGAGAACGACGCCGGCACATATAAAAACCGCTACGATGTTACCGTGCTTGTAAACGGGCTCCCCCTCGTTCATATCGAACTCAAACGCCGCGGCGTGGCAATACGGGAAGCGTTCAATCAGATCAACCGCTACCAACGCGACAGTTTTTGGGCGGAAAGCGGGTTGTTTGAATATGTGCAAATATTCGTTATTTCCAACGGAACGCATACCAAGTATTACAGCAACACCACGCGCGATAGCCATATCCGCGACGCGAAAAAGGCACAGGGCGCCAAAAAACAGCGCACGAGCAACAGTTTTGAATTTACTTCCTTTTGGGCGGACGCAAACAATCGGATTATCCCCGATTTGATTGATTTTACAAAGACGTTCTTTTCCAAACATACGCTACTTAATATCCTGACGAAATACTGCGTATTTTCTTCGGAAAATATGTTGCTTGTCATGCGCCCGTACCAAATCGCCGCGACGGAAAAGATTTTGAACAAAATCGAAGTTTCCAACAATTACAAACAGTACGGCACGATCGACGGCGGCGGATATATCTGGCATACGACCGGCAGCGGAAAAACGCTGACGTCTTTCAAAACCGCGCAACTTGCGACCGCACTCCCTTATATCGACAAGGTTTTGTTTGTGGTTGACCGAAAGGATCTCGACTATCAGACCATGAAGGAATACGACCGCTTTCAAAAAGGGGCAGCAAACAGCAACACTTCCACGGCAGTTCTGAAAAGACAACTTGAAGATACAAACGCACGGATCATCATCACGACCATTCAAAAATTGGATAAGTTCATTAAAAAATATAAGGGGCACCCCGTTTTTGAAAAGCACGTCGTCATTATCTTCGACGAATGCCACCGCAGTCAATTCGGCGATATGCACGTTGCCATTACAAAATCTTTCAAAAAGTACCATTTGTTCGGCTTTACGGGAACGCCGATCTTTGCGGTCAATGCCAATGCGGGAACAAAGCACGCAAACTTGAAAACGACGGAACAGGCTTTCGGCGCAAAACTGCATACTTATACCATCGTCAACGCCATCAACGATAAAAACGTCTTGCCGTTCCGTATCGACTATATTAAAACAATGGATAAAGAACCGGATATAGACGATAAACAAGTTTCCGACATCGACCGCGAAAGGGCTTTCAACGCCCCTAAACGCATCCGCAAGATCGTCGATTATATTTTGGAAAATTTCAACCGAAAAACATACCGCAACGAAAAGAGTTACTCTTTTAACGCGCTCACG
>ULPE01023789.1_pt1 | contig 11755 bp, 10 predicted proteins | sample 1953211 | NCBI WGS metagenome assembly ULPE01 (sample SAMEA4835621, study PRJEB28245) | human gut metagenome | biome: gut microbiome; material: fecal sample | place: Denmark | collected 2008 | reverse complement strand
GACTCCCAAGGTCAAGACTACTGCAACCGACAAGGAAGGCAACAAGGAAATCGTTCCGTCCACCACCGTCACTATCGTCGATAAGGTGGAATGCACCGATGTTATCCCCAACAAGACCTATACGGTCGAGGGATATCTGGTGGTTAAGTCCACCGGCGAGCCTCTGCTGGACGCCGAGGGGAATCGCATTACCGCCTCTAAGACCTTCAAGGCTGAGGCCGACTTCACTGGCTTTGTGGAGCTGGAGTTCACCTTTGATGCGTCTCTGCTGGGTGGCGAGTCCATCGTTGTTTTCGAGGACCTGAAGCGCGGAAACCGTGTCGTTGCTACCCATGCTGACATCAACGATGTTGACCAGACCGTTGTAATCCTGAACCCCAAGATTGGCACCACGGCCAAGAACGCTGTTGGCGGCAAGGAGTTCATGCCTCTGGCTGATGTGATTTTGGTGGATACCATCTCCTACGAGAATATGCCCGTGGGTAAGGAGTTCATCGCTATCGGTACGCTGATGGATAAGGCCACCGGCAAGCCCGTTACCGATGCCAACGGCGACCCCGTTACCTCTTACAAGGTGTTCACTCCCGAAGCTGCCACTGGTACGGTGGATGTGAAGTTCGTCTTTGACGCTTCCAAGCTGGCCGGCAAGTCGCTGGTGGTATTCGAGCGTGTGTATCTGGGCAACGAGATTGTTCCCGGCGACTCCAATAAACCCGTGTTTGTGAGTCACGAGGATATCAACGATGAGGGGCAGACCGTCACCATCGGCGTTCCCGAAATCGGTACAAAGGCCGTGAACAACGCCACCAACGGCAAGACCCTCGACCCCGAAGCCCGCGCTGAAATCAAGGATACCGTGTCCTATAAGGGCCTGATTGCTGGCGAGAAGTACACTGTTTCCGGTAAGCTGATGAACAAGGCTACCAACGAGCCACTGAAGGATAAGGACGGAAAGGAAATTACCTCCTCCGTTACTTTCACCGCTGAGGCGTCCAATGGCACCGTTGACGTGTTCTTCGTGCTCGATGCATCTCTGCTGCGTGGCCAGTCTATCGTTGTATTCGAGTCCCTGCAGTACAAGGACATTGAAATCGCAGTTCATGCCGACATCGACGATGTTGACCAGACTGTGACTGTCAACAGCCCTGAAATCAAGACCACCGCTAAGAACGCTGCTGATGGCAAGAAGGAATTCTGGGCCTACAGCAAGGTCGAGCTGGTCGATACCGTGTCCTATAAGGGCCTGATTGCCGGCAATAAGTACACCGTAATCGGTAAGCTGATGGACAAGGCGACAGGTGAGCCTGTTCTGGGCCGCAACAACAAGGAAATCACCGCCACTACCGAGTTCGAGGCCAAATCCTCTGACGGTACTGTGGATGTGAGTTTCGTGTTTGATGCATCCATTCTGGGAGGTAAGACGCTGGTCGTGTTCGAGACCCTGACCCGCAATGGTACTACGGTCGCGACTCACGCCGACATCAACGATGTTGACCAGACTGTGACCATCAAGCGCATCCCGACCTATTCCGGTCCGAGCATTTCCACCACGGCTACCTTCGATGGCAAGGAGAAGAAGAACTCCGTTGCTGGTAAGAACGTGAAAATCGTGGACACCGTCAACTATACCGGCCTGACTGTGGGCAAGACCTACGTGCTGGTTGGTACGCTGATGGATAAGGATTCCGGTGTTGCCCTCAAGGACAATAAGGGGAATCTGGTAACGGCTACCACGACCTTTACGCCCAAGTCCTCCAACGGGGCTGTGAATGTTACGTTCAAGTTCGACGCATCCAAGCTGAAGGACCATGCGCTCGTGGTATTCGAGACTCTGTATGAGGGTCGTGCTGAGGCGGGTAATGTCATTGCTACCCACAACGACCTGATGGACGGTGCCCAGACGGTGTATTTCCGCGACAGTGTCCAGACTGGCGATGAGGGCATCGGCCTGTGGGCCATGCTGGGTACGTTCAGTGCCATTGCTTGCTGCGGCACTGCGGTGTTCATGTTCCGCCGCAAGAAGGAGTATGGCGCCGAGTAAGCAGCTCATCATGTGGTGAGTAAACCCCAAAGTGAATGCAGGGGGCGCAGACCTTGTGCCTGCGCCCTCTGCTTTTACAAATATAACAGTAGGGGAGAGCACCTCCCCGGAAAGAGAGAAAAGGAAATGAAATACTGTAATAATTGTGGCAAAGAGGTCTCTGATAACGCTGTTGTCTGTCCTTTCTGCGGCTGCGCCGTGGCGAGCAAGAATGTCGAGGTGGACAAGCCTTCTCCCGGTCTGAACATCCTGTCGTTCCTCATCCCGCTGGTTGGCCTGATTCTGTATCTGTCGTGGCAGAATTCGACCCCCATTAAGGCAAAGGCGGTGGGGAAGTGGGCACTGATTGGATTCTGTGTGGCAGTCGGTCTGAGCATCCTTGGCACCATCCTTTCCGGCGCACTGATTTCCAGTGCTATCGGAGCTTACTGTTAAGAGTTAAAGGGGAGAAGGGGAAACCCTCTCCTCTTTTTTTGTTTAATCCTCTGCGTTTCGGAAAAAGTGAAGTGAAATGTTCTGGCTTTATGTTTCGCCGTGTGGTAAAATAGATTAAACTTCGAGAAAGGGGAAGAACTCGAAATATGTCGATGGATGCCGATTACGCGCTCTTAAAAAAGTGGAGCAACTGGTTCGACCGGAAAAACGGCAGCGGTTATGGACCAGCAAACATATTGCAGCGGAGAACGATGAACACTGCAATCGTAACTGTGAGTACACTGCAAAATATTCCTTTTACTGAGTTATCTTCTTCGCTGTACTTCTTTTGTAGTGATATAGATAGCAAGGAGTTCTCTCGTCTGTATGAGTCTCAGGTGGAGTTGGCCGGTGCCAACCCTGACAAGTTTATCAAGGGCCTTCACAGCTTTTTCAATTCCATGGCCAAGAGAATCAAGAACGAATCCGAATACGCCCTGTTCTTTGATTTTCTCATGGCTGCATCTCGCCTTCTTTTTACCGCAAAGGAAGAAAAACAATCTAACATCAACATTGATGTGGTGTACTGTTACTTCAGTATCCTCCTTCAGCAGACGGAATACCTGCGTCCCGATAAGTTCGACTTAACCAAAGTTGTCTGCGGTTTGAAAACGACCGGCGAACTGTTGGTCATGGAAGATACCTACCCCTTCTTGGACAAGCCTGCTTTTGAGTTGGAGCGCCGGAATCTTGATGGAAAGGTTCGTTCCCCCATGGAGCTGGATGCCCAAATCAAGGAAATCTATAGCAAGTGGGGATATGGCTACATCCAAAATAAGGAGGATTTGGAGCGCTACACGCAGGTAGACAGGATTTTTTCCAACCAAATAGCGGGTATGGCTGCGCTCATCAATGAATACACCTTCGACATACTTCCGCAGCATTGCTTTTCTGCCATCGCAAATAAGTTCTTTTCCGTTGTTGCGCTGCCTCCGATGCTGCCTGATGAGATGCATGAGCTGTTGCGGACGAAACGAAGTTCGACGCTTCCTGCCAACGGCGCAATTTTTGAATTTGCAAGCGAGAAGGATATCATCCGGAAAGTCTTGCTCAAGGAAACTCTATACGGCGATTCCATCTATATGCTTTACCGTCTGGACACCTGTGAGGGAGACTTGAGCGGGTACTATGATACTAAGACAGGGTTCTTCTTTTCGGTTTTCCTCGATTCAGAGGACAGAGTCATCTACGGGAACATAAGGCGGCTCGTTTTAACTCTCTATGCCTGTGCCGTAACGCGCAAAGGTCCAGAACTGCTGTCGCAACTAAGCAGCCATGTCAAGTATCTGTCCCTCGACAATAAGGGCGTCCGGAAATTCGATGAGGTATCCATAAGCTACTACGGTCGCGGAGGACGCCTCAGGAACGCCTACGACGGCGCGGAAGCGGCAGGGAAGGGTGGATACACCCGTAAGGGCGACGAAGCCTATGAGGAGGCTCCCAGAGCCATTCAGGGCTTTATCCGAAAGGTGGGCGAGGGGAGAACGCCGTCCCGTGAGGCGGTGGAGTACGCGGAGGCTCTTGGGTACTCCCTCGCGCCTGACGAAACCTATGTAAAGCCATTCATCCGTAGAGTTCTTCGCCTGAAGCAAAAGGAAGCTGAGAACACAAATGGATAAGCGAAAAAGACCGGTGGTGAGCCCATCGGTCTTTTTTTTTCAAAAAAAGGAAGCAACCCTTGGGCTGCTTCCTGAGAAATTTTAATTTTGAAATGTATTTGTCTTTGCAGGTTGCTATGCGTCCAGCTCGTACACGATAAGCCCAATACTATCAATAAACTGATAGTGGTTCGCATATTCACGCTGGATGAATTCCTCTCCCTTTGCCCTGCCCCACTTATTCTCATCACAGATATCCGTAATCATGTCGGACATGGATTCGTAGATACTGGCGATAGGGGTAACAATGACATTTTCGCGCCTAAACAACCACATCCGCAGCACCTCGCGGGGAGAGAAAGCCCGACAGAGACTCTGCTCTTCGGGGACAAGGTCGTGCGGCGCACGGGTGCCGTAAATTTCGTGCTGCTTCACAAGGGTCTTGAGGCGAAGCTCTGCCATGTCGAGAAGCCGTTTCGCTGTTTCGGGGTCGTCCCCTCCAAACTCCATAATGGAAATCATCACATCCATAAGGGAAAGAGGGTCGTTGACTGCCATTTCCACAGACTTCCGGACAGCGTCGCTTGTGCTGCCTGTGAATTGGCAAACGTCATCAATGAGGTCGTCATTATCTTTTTTGTTCTGTTTTTCTTCGTTGCTGGTTCCGTGCTCATAGATTCTACTGTTCTGTTTTCGCTGCATTTCCCGTGACCTCCTTCTACGCTGCTACTTTTTCCTTTCTTCCTTTGAAAACGATGACAGTGGCGTGTTTTGTTCGCCATTCGAGATATTGCTCCCGCGTATTGGGCTGGCAAGAGTACATGGAAATAGCGCTGACAAGCCGCTGCTTCTGTGCCGCAAAAGTGGAGTAAGTGCTTCCTGCGGCAGTGAAAGTCGTCTGCCAGCGCTTATGTTCCATATTCAATATCACTCTACCACGATTACATAATTTTGTCAAGTTTACGACTTGTGAAAATTGGAACAATCATGTCTTTCGTGTTGACATTATTCCTAATATAAGCTGTGTTAATTTGTGGGATGTTACAGTTTCGCGTAACATCTTTTAATCATTTGTGAAAGGATTCTGCTTGTTTTTGTGCTAAATATAGATATTCTTACCAAATTTTACGTTTTTAGGCGTTTTGCTTTTCTCCCTTACGGCTTGAATGATTTTGGCGCATGAGCCACCCATTTTACGCCCTGCGTACTTGACATTATTTTATGTTCGTGCTAATATGAAATCGAAGAAATAAGCCCTTTTGGGAGCTTTTAATGCCTGCTGTGAAAGGTCGTGTTTCCACATTAAACTAATACTGGCTGAAAAGAAACAGCTTGGCGACTTGATTGCCCAAGCTATTCCCGGTACAGCACATTATGACCGTGGTGCAACCGTGAAAGGTGAATATGTAATCGTCTGTTCGCAAGGACATCTTCTTTCTCTGAAGGAGCCTGAGGACTATGATGTCGCGTTTGGGAAATGGGAGTTGTCTGCCTTGCCGATTTATTTTCCGAACTGGCAAACAAAGGTGAAAGAGTATAACGGGAGAGGCGTGAATCCCAACGAGCGCGTTTCGCGCATTGGGGAGCTTTTGAAGCAGTGTTCCTGTGTAATCCACGCAGGAGACCCTGATGAAGAGGGGCAGCTCCTTATTGATGAACTGCTTCGCTGGCATCACTATCGTGGGCCTGTCTACCGTCTGGCGACGGGCGACACCTCTATCCCTGCGCTGCAGCGTGCGCTCAACAACCTCAAGGATAACCGTCTCTTTGAGAACATGGGGTGGTCTGCTTACGCACGGAGCGTTGCCGACCTGATGGTTGGCGTTAATATGAGCCGGTATTATTCGCTGGTCAACAATGCTTCGCTGACAGTTGGACGTGTGCAGTCTCCTACCCTTGGGCTTGTGGTCGAGCGTGATATGCTTATCGAAAACCACGTAAAAACTAAATACTATGAGGTCTCAGCGAAGACTTCTGTTGAGGGTAAGGTCGTTGAGACGAAGTACAGGCCGAAGAAAGATGACCCTCATCTGACTGATGGGCTTATCTTGGAAAGACCTTACGCGGAGAGCAAGTCTGCGATGATTTCCGGAAAACAGTTCTCTGGGGCTGCCGTTACAAAAAAGATTTCCAAAGAACAACCGCCTTTGCCGTTTGATATGCTGGAATTGCAGGGCTACTGTTTGAAGAGTTTCGGCTACAAGCTGGACGACACCATGGAAATCACGCAGTCTTTACGCGATAACTACAACGCCATTACATATAACCGTACTCAGGTGCGATATCTCCCCGAAAACTACTTTGCGGAAGCTCCCGCCACCTCCCGCACTGTTATCGCAAACATAAACACGGTAGGAAAGGGAAATTTCAACCCTATTCTTGGTATGGACTTCAAGACGAAGGGGCGGTGCTTCGACGATTCTAAAATTGAAGCCCATTTTGGCATCATTCCTCAAAATGTGAGTCTCGACCTCAACAAGATGACAGAGCGGGAACGAAACGTATATCTTGCCATTTGTAAATATTATCTTATCCAGTTCTTTCCGCCCGCTGAGAAGGAAACAACAAGGCTGGTCGTCCCGCTGCCGGACGGCGCCACTTTAGAGGCATCCAGCACTGGTGTTCTGAAACCCGGTTATCTCGTGATGATGCGCGAAGGTGTAGATACGCCCACTGCGTTGAGTATGATACCCGCCGGCAGTTACGATGCCTTTGTTTCCGACGCTCAGGTCTTAGAGAAGGAAACAAATCCCCCTCCTCGTTATACACAGTACACGCTGGCGAAGGATATGAGCCGTATTGCCAAGTATGTTACCGACCCATTCATCAAGAGCACTCTGCTGAAGAAAGATGCCGACGTGGAGGAGAATAACGGGGCTATCGGCACCAGCGCAACACGGGACCAGATAATCTCCGGTCTCATTTCAAGAGGGTTCTTGCAGGAAAAGGGGAAGTCCCTTATTTCCACTCCACTTGGACGCGAGCTATATCGCATTCTCCCCGATTCCCTTCGTGGACCGGACCTCACCGCCTTGTGGTGGGTCATCCAAGAGGAGATACATGAGGGGAAGGCGACGCCGGAGAAGCTGGAACAAAACGTTCTGGCTATGCTCAAAGATTTCCTGCAGCAACCGCATCCTAAAGTGGACCCCAATATTGTCCCGACAAGGAAGGGATTCACGCCGATAGGAGTGTGTCCTCGCTGTGGTGGGAACATCATAGAGGGGAAAATGGGCTTTGGTTGTTCCAACTGGAGGAATGGATGTAAGTTTACCATCTGGAAAAAGCCAAAACCGACCCTGTTCCAGCACATCACATTCACAGAGAAGGATGTTAAAAACTTCCTCGCCGGAAAGCCTGTCCATAAGACGAAGCTGACCAAGAAGGACGGCGGTACATTTGCGGCAGACCTTGTGATGGATGACAGTCAGCGCAGTGATTGGGGCCCGAACTTTACACTTCAGTTCAACAGCACCAAACCCGCAGGAGCCTCCTCGCGCTCTGGTGGTGGTCGTTCCGGTAGTCGCAGTACGTCGCGTGGTTCTTCGCGGAGTCGGCGCTCTGGACATCGGTGATGCTGCATCATAGTTGACATTTTAACATAGTCTATGGTATAGTACAAGTGTTCTATTTAACAAAGATGTACCAGAACATTTGTTCAAGATGCTTGTTATTTACCTGTAATTTCCGAGATAAATAACAAGAATCTTGTTATTGTGCTATACCCCGTTCAAAACATTAGGAGGTGAACCATTGGACGGGCGAACCCATACTTTTGCCGGATACACGGCAGGATTACTTCTTGTGCAGGCACAAATCTTCGGAGCATTTGGCCTTCCGGCGCCGGACGGCATTCTTCCGTGTGTCGGAATGGTTGGACTGTCCATGGCGGGCTCCCTCGCGCCTGACATAGACCTTCCGCGCAGCAGAGCGGGACGACGCAATAGACCCGTGTCCGCTGCCGTAAACGCTCTTTTTGGGCATAGGGGTATTACCCATGCGCCCTTCATTTGGGCGGCGCTGTACGCGGCCTTGAAGCTGCTCTTGGGTGCTGAATGGTTGACCTATATCCTTGCGTTTGTTATTGGTGGAGCAACTCATATTTTGCTCGACCTTTTCAATAAAGCCGGCGTTCCTTTGCTTTGGCCGATATCCCATCGCTTCTGGATATTCGGTATAAAGACGGACAGTGCTGCTGGTCACGCATTTTCTTTTGTCTTGGCGTGTGTCGCAGTTCTTTGTACCATCAATTTCTTCTACGAAGCCGGCGACTACTTAAAGGAGGCGATTTGGTTTGTTTGACGCTACAACAACAAAGTCTGAAAACGCACAATGGGGTGAGCGCATGGCGACGTATATTGCGCTGATGCGGTGGAACGGTTACTCTGTGCAGGAAATTGCTGAGACCTTTGGCATTTCCCGGCAGCAGGTGTATCTGCATCTGCAGAAGATTCCTTTTCCTAATGATAAGGCCAAAAGGTATCCTCGTCCCGCACTAAATGAAGAGCAGGTAAGGTCTGTGGTCGGTTTTTTTGTCGCGAATAAGGACGCGCCCATATCCGCCGCTTCAGAGACAACGGGCATTCCTGTTGCGGATGTTGTGATGCTTTGCAACAATATCCGTGGCGCTCATTCGTGGTATTTCAGCGAGGGTTATCCTCTCATTGCGGATTATCTGAACAGGGAGGGAGTTACGCTTGATTATCTGGAACAGATGGCTGGCGTTCAGGGACTCGCACAGTATATTTTTTCCACATACCCTTACAAGGAGATGCCGAAGGCTCGTGCTGCTGCGGTAGCCGCAGTAATTGACGTTCCCGCAGACAAGCTGATGGAGGTGGCTGTTGCGTCCGGAAATATGGCCACAGGTGTGGCAACATCGGATGAAATGGCATTGGTCATCGGCTCAGTAACCGGACGCGAAGCGAACTCGCGGCTCTTTTTCCGTGGACGCCGTATCAAACCTTCTTTCTCTGCAACTGGAGGTGGTTCTTGTGGTGAATAAATCTGGACCGGACCTCCAGAGCGATATCGTCGCCGATACTCGCGATTATCCAGAGGCTCTGCAGCGTCTCACGATGAAGGGAATCTTGATGGCCGGTGCCATTGTGGTTATCCTCATTGCAACGCTTTGCCTGCAGAAGTCCGAATTGAAGGCAATGCTTCCCTTTGCCGGCGTTATCCTCTTGCTGGCAGGATATGTTGTCTATTCTGCCCTACACTTGCGAACAGAATGGCAGAATGGGGACATTGTGTGTCATATTGCTTTGTGCCGCTCTGTGCGGTCTCGGTCATGGCCACGGGACAGCAAAGAGGTGGTTTTTGTAACAGGGGAAGACGAAGGTCAAGAGGCCCATGTGTTTAATCTTCCTGACCGCAAGAACAAAGACCTGTATCCCGGCTTTAAGTACACCATCTATGTTCGTGCAAGAGATAATACGCATCTCTTGGCCTACAAAGAAATCTATGTGCCTTCCGATGCGAAGGACACAGAAGAGGTCAAGTCGGAGCTTTCTTCGGAAAAGTGAAAAAGCCGGCCTACGGGCCGGTTTTTTTTTGCGTTTAGAAGAGGCCTTGCCTTGTGGCAAGACCTCTTTCGTGTTGTGAGAGTTAATTGAAAAAGAAGGGGTTTTTGACTTCCGTCCCCTCCTGAGCTTCATGCTCTTCCGGAGTAAAGGCGTTTTCCGGCGTATTGGCCTCGTTCACAAGTCCATCATCGCCGTCCTCGTCTTCTGTGGCTTCCGCTGCAACAGGGGTCACGCCCCAGTTGAGAATAGCCTCATCCTCCTCGGACAGTGCAATACGCTGCCTTTCAGCGGTATCGCGGATTTTCTTGACCATTTTTTCGCGGAAGTTTTTCATGGCGGACTGGATGCGTGTCGCGGCCTGTTCATCTACAACGATAGCAGGCTTTTTACGGCTTTTTGCCGATACCGTAAAGGCGTTATCCTTCGCAGCGATATCTAACATCGTATTGATGTCTGCGACTGCTTTCAGTCCGTCTGAGACCTGCTGGAGTGCCTGCTGCTGCTTTGAGTCACTGATAATTGCGGGCATGGTTTTTCTCTCCTTTTCTTTTTTTAGTTAGCGAGTGCGGTATCTGTCTCAGTATCGGCACCTTCGATGACCGCGCTCATATCTGCGAGGTAGTAAACATCCGCTGCCTTGTCGTAGTTGATGTGTGCGATAAAACTGCCAAGGTCTTCGCCCGTAGCCTTATCACATACGCGGATTGTCAGCGTTTCATTGCCGTTATATCCATCCACAAGAATGGAGTCCTGCCACGCAACACCGAATTTGTTTACATCGCGGTAGGTCGCGTCAATTCCCAGCACATCGTCATACCAAGTAAAGGCTGCAATACTGTTGGTATCCATTGTGTAAAAATCTTGCCGCTTGACCGTTGCGTATTCTTCCGGCATAAAGTATAGGGGATATGTCGTACGCTCGCACTTGATATAGAACGCCGCACCGTTGGGGTCGTTGCAGGTGGGATTCAAGTAGATGGCGTTGACGCCGGCATCCTTGTCGCCCATACCCAGCGTGACCTCATAGCCGGATTCCAGCGTACAGCTCAACTTGATGTCGTTGCGGTACTTGCCATCCCCGATATATCCTTGGGAGTCCTCTTCACCGTCGGGGATGGGTTCGGGATTTTCGAGGTTGTACTGAGGTTCGCCGGTGTCCTCATCTTTATCTTTCTTTCCACAGCCCACAATGGTCAGTGCCATAAGCACAGCCAGAGTCAATGCGATGAACTTCTTCATATGGGATTCCTCCTTACGGATTTTTACTGTACGGGGTTCGCGTTCTGAGGTGCGGTATCACCGCAGAGCACACGGTCTACAAATTGGCAGATGTTGAGCTGTGCGGCGCGTTCGGGAGTGTTTGCTTCCAGCTCCTCCAGCAGCTCCACGGTCGTAACCGTACCACTTGTAAGTGTTGCATCTGCACCAGTGACCATGGTCGCGTCATACACGGTTGCAGCCTTTTCTGTCATACGGAATCTTACAATGGAGGGAACCATTTTTGCGATGCTAACATGGTTCTTCACATACTGTGTCAATTCGCCCTGCGGGATTGCTCCCAGCTTGGCATAGACATCAAACAGCAGCGTTCCGTCGGCGTTCAGGAGGTCGCTTACCACCGCATTCAGCTTAATGGTTTCATGCCTCCGGTTATGCTCGTCCTTATCGCTGATGGTGTACTCGATAGTGGGGTCATCCGCATAGAGTTCCTCGCGCAACGCGGGGTTGTTGTCGTCCACTGTGCGATTGATGGTAATGACAGCCTCGCGTCCAAACATGAGGAAGCTGGTGTCCGTTTCCCACAGATAATCTCGCACATCTTCCTCATCAGCGGCCAGCCAAGGGTTGACGGCAACTGATGTTCCTCCTGTGCTGTTTACACTGAACTGGTCGATGCGGAGAATTTGACCGGCGCCGATATATTCAGTCGCGTATTTCCCCACCACAGTGGATGCCATGTCCACATTGCACAGCTTGGAGCCAATGGCCACAGCGCAGTTGTAGACGTCGGCAGGAATGGTTGCTACGGCAAGATTATCCTTAGAGAACTGCGTTCCCGGCAGTATATCGTCTGTGACCTGAATCACCTGTACGCTATCTCCATGAACGTAGGA
>ULPE01021684.1_pt1 | contig 11953 bp, 6 predicted proteins | sample 1953211 | NCBI WGS metagenome assembly ULPE01 (sample SAMEA4835621, study PRJEB28245) | human gut metagenome | biome: gut microbiome; material: fecal sample | place: Denmark | collected 2008 | reverse complement strand
CGATATTTCTGCTTATGAAAAAAGCATACCCGCCATGTTTGTAACCAACGTATTTAATTTTGCTACTGAAGGCAAATGCTATCGCTATGGTTCTATCAATATGCCTATTAACATGTGGGGACCGTGGCACACAGCAACTCATAAGTCGGAAGGCAGTCTTGCAGATGTAAAAATCAGTGTGGAGGATATGATTTCACCGAAGAATGTCATGGACATTTTTCAGTTCTTCACGATGTTCGCCACTGATAAAAAATATCGTAAATATAAAATTATCTGTCGTTACCAGCAATTTGAAGGCGCTAATATGATTGTGAATCGTGTTATCGCTGGCTACCCTAAGAAAGGTCTAATCTGGCATTTTCAAGGTTCCGGTAAATCTCTTCTTATGGTCTTCGCAGCACAGAAACTGCGAATGATTCCGGAGCTCAAAAATCCAACCGTTGTTATTGTGGATGATCGCATTGATCTGGAAACGCAGATTACTGCAACCTTTAATGCATCAGACATTCCGAATCTAACCAGTGCAGCCACAAAAGAGGAACTTCTTTCCTTCTTCCGTGGTGATATGCGAAAAATCCTTATCACTACGATTTTTAAGTTTGGTGAGGTTAGCGGTGAGCTGAATCCTCGTGATAACATCATCGTCATGGTCGATGAAGCTCACAGAACCCAGGAAGGTGATCTGGGTGAAAAAATGAGAATGGCTCTGCCAAATGCTTTCTTCTTTGGATTGACCGGTACGCCTATCAATCGTGTTGATAAAAACACTTTTGCAACCTTCGGTGCCGAGGAAGATCGCACTGGCTATATGAGCCGCTATTCCTTTTCTGATTCCATTCGTGATGGTGCTACGCTTCCTCTTCACTTTGAGCCGGTTCCTGTAGAGCTTCATGTGGATAAGGAAAAGCTGGATCGTGAATTTGAGGCTATGACCGATGAGGCTGGACTTAGCAAAGATGAAAAGAACGAACTTTCTCGCAGGGTAAACATGAAGGCAATCATGTACAACCCGGCTAGAATTCGCAAGGTATGTGAGCATATCGCTAAACATTTCAAGGAGAAAATCGAGCCGAATGGCTACAAGGGTCAGGTCGTTGTCTATGACCGTGAATGCTGCTTGATGTATAAGGCTGTCCTCGATGAGCTACTCGGCGAAGAAGCCAGCACCATTGTTATGGATACCAATAACGATAAAGAAGATCGTTATAAGAAATATCGCAGAGATCGTGATGCTGAGGGAAAGGTTTTAGACACTTTCCGTGATCCTGCAAGCCCGTTAAAACTTGTTATTGTAACAGCTAAACTGTTGACTGGTTTTGACGCACCGATTCTTCAGGTAATGTATCTAGATAAACCCATGAAGGATCATACCCTTCTACAGGCGATTTGTCGTACCAACCGTACCTATGACCAAGGAAAAACACATGGTCTGATCGTTGATTATATCGGTATTTTTGATGATGTCGCACGTGCACTGGATTTTGACGAAAACAGTATGCGTAAGATCATCACCAACATTGAAGAAATCAAGAAGCAGCTTCCGACACTCCTAAAAAAATGCCTGGGATACTTCTTGGGTGTTGATAGAACAATTGAAGGTTGGGAAGGTCTCATGGCAGCGCAGGAGTGCTTACCAACAAATAAAGAAAAAGACGCGTTTGCTGCTGACTACCGTGTGCTGAATCGTGCGTGGGATGCGTTATCACCAGACGTTTTTCTGAATGCTTATAAAGCGGATTACCAGTGGCTGTCTCGTGTATATGAATCTGTGAAGCCGACGGATGGCCGTGGTGGATTGATCTGGGCATCCTTGGGCGCAAAAACGATTGAGCTTGTTCATCAGAACCTGACCGTTGGCGAAGCGGATGAGGACGTGGAAATCCTGGCAATGGATGCCGACCTGATTGATGAGTTCTTAGAAAAGCAGAAAGATTTGAAGAAGACCACCAAAAAGATCGAAATCAATCTCGTAGCCAAAATCATGAATCACACCAAGGATCCGAAATTCATCAAGCTTGGTGAAAAGCTGGAAACATTGCGAGAAAAGCACGAACAGGGTCTGGTGACCAGCATCGAGTTCTTGAAACTTCTATTGGAATTGGCGAAGGAAGCAGCACAGGCAGAAAAAGAAGTAGTGCCAGAGCAGGAAGTTGATAAGGGAATCGCTGCACTGACGGAACTTTTTAACGGTTTGAAAAACCGAAGCACTCCTGTTATTGTTGAGCGCATCGTTGCTGATATTGACAGCATTGTAAAAATTGTGCGTTTCGATGGCTGGCAGAGCACTACTGCTGGTAAGCAGGAAGTCAAGAAAGCCCTTCGCAGTGTTGTTTGGATCAAATACAAAATCAAGGATAAAGATGTCTTTGATAAGGCTTATAGCTATATTGAGCAGTATTACTAATAACAAAAAAGAAAGCGAGAAAACTAGATGATTGGAGCAATCATTGGCGACATCGTCGGTTCCAGATTTGAATGGGATAATCATAGGTCGAAAGATTTTGATTTTCTTACGCATCAATGTTTCTTCACCGATGATTCCGTCATGTCTCTGGCTGTATGTGATGCTTTGATGCATTGCAAGCCGGACTACAGTGATTTAAGTAATATAACGATTGAATCTATGCAGCGAATTGGACGTCCCTATCCACATTGTGGTTATGGTGGTTCCTTTTATCGTTGGATGTATTCGGACAATCCTCAACCATACAACAGCTACGGAAACGGAGCAGCAATGCGTGTCGGAGGATGTGGCTATGTAGCTAATTCTGTTGCGGAAGCCGCAGCACTTTCAAGAGCAGTTACCGAGACAACCCACAATCACCCAGAAGGAATTAAGGGGGCGGAAGCTACTGCCATTGCAGTCTATCTGGCTCGTACTGGAAGCAGTCTGATGGAAATTCAGGATTATATCGTGAAGAACTACTATCCGATTAACTTCACCTTAGATTCCATTCGTGATACCTACCAGTTTAACGAAACCTGCCAAGATACCGTCCCTCAGGCACTCGAAGCATTCTTTGAGTCTACCAGTTTTGAGGATGCTATTCGCAACGCCATTTCTATTGGAGGTGACAGTGACACCTTGGCGGCTATCACCGGTGCTGTTGCCGAGGCGTACTATGGTGTACCTACTAATATCAGAAAACACGCTCTTACATTTTTGGACGAGCGTCTCCTGAAAATTCTCCTGGAATTTGAAAACAAGTATCCTGCTAAATTTGAGAAAATTCAAGAAAGTGGTAGCGTAGGTGTAAAACCTTCCACCGGTAAAAAAGTAAAGACAGGAGGTCGTGCTGAGATGATGCAATCTGCTATGGATATAGCTGATATGGAATTGGAAGCCAGTGCCGCACATCCGGAAGAAACAACCAGTCAGAAGCTGTTTTCTCACCTGTTTGAAGCCTGCAATATTCTGCGTGGCCCCATCAATCAGGACGAATATAAGAGTTATGTAACGCCTATTCTTTTCTTCAAGCGTCTCTCCGATGTTTATGATGAAGAAACTCAAGTTGCTCTCGAAGAATCCGGTGGTGACGAGGAATACGCTAGCTTCCCGGAAAATCACCGCTTTGTCATTCCGGAGGGCTGCCACTGGAAGGATGTTCGTGAAGCAAGTGAAAATGTCGGTGTGGCTATTGTAGCAGCCATGAATGGAATTGAACGTGCTAATCCTGATACGCTGAGTGGCGTGTTCAGCAGTTTTGACGATGCAAACTGGACCGACAAAACAAAACTATCTGACGAACGTCTGAAAGACCTGATTGAACATATGTCTAAAATCAAGGTCGGCAACAACAATTATTCCGCAGATGTAATGGGTGACAGTTACGAATTTCTGATTAAGAAATTTGCTGATCTCTCCAAAAAGAATGCCGGTGAATTCTACACGCCGCGTTCGATTGTCAAATTACTTATTATGCTAATGGCTCCCAAGGCCGGAGAGACCGTTTACGATCCAGCCTGCGGCACGGGTGGTATGCTCATTGAGGCTATCCGGTATATGCACGATGACAAGCTGACCTATGGAAAAATCTACGGTCAGGAAAAAAATCTGGCAACTTCTGCTATCGCTCGAATGAACCTGTTCTTGCATGGTGCACGAGATTTCAAAGTGACACAGGGCGATACCTTACGCTCCCCGAACTATCTGGAACGTGGATCGTTGCAGACCTTTGATTGCGTAGTCGCAAATCCACCGTTTTCGCTCAAAAACTGGGGAGCTGAACAATTCAGCAGCGATATTTACGGTAGAAATATTTGGGGATGCCCGACCGATTCCAATGGTGATTTTGCATGGCTTCAGCACATGATTAAGTCTATGAATCCGAAAACTGGTCGTTGTGCTGTGGTGCTACCGCAGGGAGTGCTCTTTAGAAGCGGCAAAGAAGGTGAGATTCGCAAGCACCTTGTGGAATCCGATAAACTGGAAGCTATCATTACGATGGCCAGTGGTGTATTCTACTCTACTGGTGTTTCTGCCTGCATTCTTTTCTTAAATAATGATAAAGCTCCTGAGCATCGTGGCCGTATTTGTATGATTGATGGCTCCGGAATTTATACTCCCCAGAGAGCACAGAACATTATGACCGAAGAAGATATCCAAACCGTATTCAACTACTATACGGAATACGAAGATGTTATCGAAAAGGTCAAAATCGTTACGATTCCAGAAATTCGGGAGAAAGACTTTTCTCTTGCGATTAACAACTATATCGAAAAGAAGGAGCAGGAAACTGTTCCTCCGGCAGAAATCCGTAGACAGTATTTTGAGGCTTACAAAGAAATGATTGCAGCCGAAGAAAAGATGCGTAAACTCTTGCTGGAAGGAGGTTATATCAGTGAGTAAAAGAATAACCATTGAGGAACTGCAATCCTATCTTTGGAACTCCGCTGTCCTCCTAAGAACTAATATTGATGCTGGTGCTTATAAACAATATATTTTTCCGCTGCTGTTCTTCAAGCGCATCTGTGATGTATACGATGAAGAAACTGCTCTTGCTATCGAAGAATATGGTGATGACGCTACCGAATTTGATGCTGACGAAATCCATACCTTTGTGGTTCCCAAGGGGTATCACTGGAACGATGTTCGTGCCGTATCTGAAAATGTTGGTGTGGCCATTGTTGAGGCATTCCGCAAAGTGGAAAATGCCAACATTGACAAGTTACAAGGTATTTTTGGTGATGGTGCCTGGACAAATAAGAACAGGCTCCCTGATAGGTTGTTGAAGGATCTGTTGGAGCACTTCAGTACCAAGACACTCTCTATTGCTAACTGCCCGGAAGACGAGCTTGGTCAAGGATACGAATACCTGATCAAAAAGTTCGCTGATGACAGCGGTCACACCGCACAGGAGTTCTACACCAATCGAACTGTTGTGCATTTGATGACCGAGATGTTGAAGCCGGAGTCGGGGGAATCTATCTATGATCCGACCTGTGGTAGTGCAGGTATGCTTATTTCTGCTATTGCGTACTTAAAGGAGCAGGGTAAGGAATGGCGAAATGTGGCTGTTTACGGTCAGGAAATCAATGCGCTTACCTCTGCTATTGGCAAGATGAATCTGTTTCTGCACGGAGTTAAGGACTTTAATATTGTAAATGGAGATACTTTGAAAGCACCGGCCTTCGTCGAGAACGGTAGACTGAAGCAATTTGACCTTATCCTGGCAAATCCACCGTACTCAATTAGTCAGTGGGATCGCGCAGCATTTGAAAGTGATAAATATGGTCGTAACTTCTTGGGTGTGCCTCCGCAAGGTCGTGCTGATTATGCATTCCTTCAGCACATTATCGCAAGTCTGAAGGACGATACTGGCCGATGCGCTATCCTGTTCCCACACGGAGTTCTTTTCCGTAATGAGGAAAGTGCGATGCGTGAAAGACTGGTGCGCAGCGATAAAGTTGAATGTGTTATCGGTCTCGGACCGAATCTTTTCTACAACTCTCCGATGGAAGCTTGTATCATGATTTGTCGGATGAATAAGCGTCCTGAACGTCGTGGACAGGTGTTGTTCATCAATGCGGTAAATGAGGTTGAACGCAAAAACGCACAGAGCTATCTGGAAGAACGGCACATCGCTCGAATTGCTGCCGCGTATGACAACTATGTCGATGATGCTGATTTTGCAAAGGTGGCTACTATTCAGGATATTGCAAATAACAACTTCTCCTTGAGCATTCCTCTGTATGTGAAACCAGAGGTCAACGAGGAAGATATAGATAGTCGCAATGTTCAGGAGCATTATGATAGTTGGCTGGCTGCTTCCGAAATGATGAAACTGAGCTATGAAAAATTGAACGCACTATTAGTAAAGGAGGCAGATGTCAATGAGTAAAGTCCTTCTTGGCGATGTCGCTGTAGAACATAAGGAGACATGCAAAGGCAGCAAGGACGGCTATCCTATCGTTGGCCTGGAACACCTGATCCCGGAAGAGATTACATTGACTGCTTGGGATGAAGGCAGCGAAAACACGTTCAGCAAGATGTTCCGCAAGGGTAATGTCTTGTTTGGCCGCCGTAGAGCCTACCTCAAAAAGGCTGCCGTTGCACCGTTTGATGGCATCTGCTCTGGTGATATCACTGTTATCGAAGCAAAACCTGACCGTATTCTACCGGAGCTGCTCCCGTTCATCATCCAGAATGATGATTTGTTTGACTTTGCTGTCGGCAAATCCGCAGGCTCCCTTTCACCTCGTGTAAAATGGGAACACTTGAAGAATTACGAGTTCGAGCTCCCTGATATGGAGAAACAAAAGGAATTGGCTGAACTGCTCTGGGCTATGGATAACACGAAGAAATCCTACCAGAAGCTGATTGCGGCCACGGATGAACTGGTGAAATCTCAATTTATGGAGCTGTTCGGCGATCCAAAAACTAACCAGAAAGGACTTCCGATTCTGAAGATTGGAGAATTTGGAAAAGTAAAGGGTGGCAAGCGTCTACCCAAAGGCGAATCCTATGCAGACCATACAACCAATCATCCCTATGTCCGTGTCATTGATATGGTCAAGCACTCAGTAACCATTCCGGCACTGGTTTATCTTACACAAGCCACTCATGAGAAGATTTCAAGGTATACGATTAGCTCCAAAGATGTTTACATCAGCATTGCAGGGACTATAGGACAGGTTGGAGCTATCCCAGATTCGATAGATGGTGCCAACCTTACTGAAAATGCCGCAAAGATTGTGCTCAACGAAGGTGCTCCTGTGGATAGAGATTATCTAATCTGGTATCTGTCATTACCGGCGGGAGCTGAACAAATAGAGGAAAAAACAATGCATACAACGCAGCCGAAATTGGCATTATACCGAATCGAAGAAATAGAGGTTCTTGTGCCACCAATTGCTGAGCAGCGCAGTTTTGCAGCCTTTGTTCAACAGAGCGATAAATCAAAATTATTGATTTCAAGGTTAAAGGAATTTATCTTGATGGGCTATCGGGGGCATGGGAAGATGTAAAGGAATATTAGTAAACAAAAGAATGTGATTAAAGCACAGATGGAGGTTGGGCTATGGGCAATAATATTATACTGGAAACAAAATTCGTAGCTGATATAAGAGGCTCTTTTTATATTCCGTCATATCAAAGAGGCTATAGATGGAGTGAAACAGAGGTTGTACGTCTGTTAGATGATATATATCAGAATGGTAAGAAAAATTATTGCCTGCAACCGGTGGTCGTTCGTAAAAAAGAAGATCGGTACGAACTGATTGATGGACAGCAGAGACTTACCACATTATATCTCATTTATAAGTATATGAAGAACGTGAATCCGTTCTTCAATGAACCAGCATTTACGCTTTCTTATCAGACAAGAGACCAGTCAGAAGAGTTTTTGAAAACTTTGGACATGACGAAACAGGATGATAACATCGACTTTTGGTTTATAGCCAAGGCATACAACACCATAAAAAAGTGGTTTGAGCAGGACTTACAAATTCGGGTTATGCATATCTTTGAATACTTAAAAGAAGATGTCAAAATCATCTGGTACGAGGTTGGAGAAAGCGAAGATGCAATCTCGCTATTTACCCGTTTGAACATCGGAAAAATTCCGCTGACAAGTGCTGAACTCGTCAAAGCGATGTTTCTTAGCCGGGATAATGCAGAGAATATGCGCAGGGAAAAGCAGGAAGAGATATCGCTACAATGGGATGGCATCGAGAGGGAACTTCATAATGAATCTCTGTGGTTCTTTTTGACAAACAGCGTCAAAGGTGAATATCAGACAAGAATTGACCTTGTTCTTGACCTGATTGCCGGTAAAGATGAAAGTACACGAGAAAAGTATTATACATTCTTCCGATTTGATGAATTGCGTAAAGAAGTATCACTGGATGATATCTGGAAAAAAATCTATCAGACTTTTCTTACTTTGAAGGGCTGGTACGAGGATCATGATCTGTACCACAGAATCGGCTATTTGATTACATCTGGCACTTCTCTGCATAAAATATTTGCTCTGTCAAAAGATAAAAAGAAGAGCGAGTTTAATGAATCTCTCGACGAACTGATTAAAAAGAGCGTTGCGATTTCTGGAAATTATGCTGAACTCAGTTATGAGAAGTCGTTGGATTATAAGCGGATTAGTACATTACTGCTTTTATTCAATATCGAATCGGTAAGAAGAAGTGATGGACATGCTCAACGGTTTCCATTTGATCAGTTTAAGCACCATAAGGGCAGCAATGTTACATGGAGCCTAGAGCATATACATGCCCAGCAATCGGAAGGTATGAAAACGCAAGATGTTTGGAAAAAGTGGCTGGAACTTCATATCCCATCTGTTGAAAGTATCGGTGGTGAACATAGTGAACTGATTGATGAAATGCAAGGCGCGATAAATGCAGATAAGCTGGAGCGCACTGTATTTGAGAGCATTCAGCAAAAAGTTCTTGGTTTGTTATCCGTTTCAGGCAATACAGAGTACATGCATTCCATTGCAAATCTTGCATTGCTTAATACGGCGGACAATGCGGCTCTTAATAATTCGACATTTGATGTGAAAAGAAATGATATCATTCAGATGGATAAAAAAGGACAGTATATTCCTTTCTGTACTAAGATGGTATTTCTGAAATATTATACTCCATCTGCTGAAAATCAGCTTCACTTTTGGGGTCAGGCCGATAGAATTGCTTATATTAAAGCAATCAATGATGTTCTGAGTGATTATATAGAACCGATTGTTTTGGAAAAGGAGGAAACAAAATGAGTACGACGCTTCACTCATTTATGGATATCTTTGAAACAACGATTGAGGATGGAGATACTTCAGTTCAGCTTAATAAAATTGTAATCCCCCTTATTCAGAGAGACTACGCTCAAGGACGTATTGATAAAGACATCAATAGAGTAAGAAGTCGTTTTCTTCAGGCACTTTATAGGGCTGTTACTGGGGAGCCGATTACCCTTGACTTTGTTTACGGTGACATTGATGAAGAAGGAACTATGACGCCTTTGGATGGTCAGCAGCGTTTGACAACGTTGTTCCTCTTGCATTGGTATGCGGCTAAAAAGGAAAAAATTTCTGATGACAAGTACGCATTTCTCAGCAGGTTCAGCTATGAAACACGTTATAGTGCAAGATATTTCTGTGCCGAGCTTGTGAAGTTTATGCCATCTTTTGAAACTACGCTTTCTGCTGACATAAAGAATCAGGCATGGTTTCCGTTTGACTGGAAAGATGATCCTACTATCAGCTCCATGCTTGTAATGTTGGATGCGATTGATGAGCGCTTCAAAGATGTACCGGATATATGGGAGCAATTGGAAAATAAAGCGATTACCTTTTATTTCTTGCCAATAAGAGATATGGGTCTTACTGATGAGCTTTATATTAAAATGAATTCCCGTGGGAAGCCGTTGACAGTATTTGAACATTTCAAAGCAGAACTGGAGAGGGAAATCAGAGCTCTCGATGAAAAAAATGGTCAGAATACGGCAGATCGTATTGTTGGAAAAATAGATAAATCCTGGACAGATTTATTGTGGAAATATCGCAGCAGCGGCTCCAGTGATGCGGATGACAATATTATTGATGATGAATTTCTACGATACTTCAAGTTCGTTTGCGATATTATTTGTTATCGTAATGGACAGTCTCCACAAGGCTACAGCAGCGACATTTTTGATTTGCTGCACTTGTATTTCTCCGCAGATGAAGAGAAAGCAGTAGCGAACATAGCTACGCTAGAAGCGTTCTTCGATTGCTGGTGTAAAATAAATGGCTATGATAATCCGACAGAATTTTTGGAATCGTTTATGAGCTACACTCATGCATGTGGGAAAATTGTGGTTGATTCCAGATATAAGATTGATATTTTTGAGGATTGCTTGCATTTTTATTCTGATAAGTCCGGCAGAATACGACAGTTTCCATTAAACCGCATCGTGCTTTTGTATGCCATAACGATCTATTTACAGCACCAAAGCGAAGTGACATATTCTGATTTCGTGAGAAGAATCAGAATTGTCAACAACCTAATTCAGAATTCCGAAGATGAGGTTAGTGATAGACAGGATAGAAACAGAATTCCCGCAATTCTTCAGGCTGTTGATGCAATTGTTCTTACAGGCGTGATTGATGATTCTATTGAGATTAACTTCAATGTAAATCAGATACAGGAAGAAAAGAAAAAAATTGAATTCCTAACCCAAAACCCAGACTGTACAGATGAAGTGTTTGAACTGGAAGATCATAACATGTTAAAAGGGCAAATCGGTATTATTGGTCTCGATAATCTTTCGCTGGGCTCTCGTTTTTCTTCTTTATTCGCCTGTTCGTGGGATAAGATTGACTGTGCTTTAATGACATTAGGCAACTATGGGCAGCAGGAAAGAAACAAATGGCGTTATCAGTTTGCATCAAAAAGTTTGCAGTATGCTTGGGATGAGCTATTTCATAAAAGTGCAAATGCCGGTTTTGAAAATACACATACAATTTTAGTTGAACTGCTCAAATCGAAAGAAAGTTTCGATGATGGCATTTTGGATGGAATTATTTCTGCGTTCTTGGCTCAATGTGAAAAGGATAATTTATATCCATGGAATTATTATTATGTAAAGTATCCTGTTTTCCGTCCTGGTAGTTATGGAAAGATGAGCAACGACGATGTGGTAAATAAGCCATATATGTTCTCGGTTATGCAGACAAAGACGCAGTGGTCACAAAATACGTACATGCCGTATTTGAAAGAAGCAGATGATGACCATCTATCCAGAGACGAGATGGGGCAGTATTTGGTTTATGATGATGTTTACATTGTCTGTGAAAACAATTCATATGGTGTTTACAGAAATGATGATGATAGCCTTACGGATACCGTTACTATTTCTCAAAATGAAGCGGGTATTGATACGGAAGATAGAATCATTAAGTTGAAAAAGTATATAGCCAATATGAAGTAATATTTCTATACATTCTGGCCGGACGATAGATAAAGAAAGGTAGCGTTTTGGAAAAAAAGGGGGGATTTTATGGCTGATAACCGAAAGAAAGCCTCTATGTCACAGGTACTGGCAGATATAAAGCCTTACATAACGAAAAAGTTCATGGCGGTACCGTGTATTAAGGAGCAAGACATTCAGGCTATCTGTCAAATCCTCCTGCCCAGATACAAGAATGTGCAGCTCATGCAGGGACTGGCCAACAACAAGCCGGATTTCAGAATTCAGGTTAAAAGTTTGTTCGGGACAGAAGAGAAACGGTTTGAAGTGGTTGGTGGTGATAAAAAAAGACCAGCGACCAAGAAGAAATCTGACCTGGGCTGGATTGATCGGCTGGAAGAGATTGATGCTGCGCTGGATGATTTCTGATATCAATGCAGTGCGGAGAGTTATCTGAGGCAAAACTTTGTGCAACGGGTTGTTGCAAAAAACCACACATAAAACAGCGGGGAAGCGATGGAGTGACACGACAAGAATTATTTACATGGATACGCA
>ULPE01012004.1_pt1 | contig 12592 bp, 10 predicted proteins | sample 1953211 | NCBI WGS metagenome assembly ULPE01 (sample SAMEA4835621, study PRJEB28245) | human gut metagenome | biome: gut microbiome; material: fecal sample | place: Denmark | collected 2008 | reverse complement strand
GTGTTGCTTTCGGATGTGAAATGCTATCGTGAAATTGTAGAAAAATATAATTGTGGAATTTGTGTTGATCCACATAATTCGCAGCAAATAAAGGAGGCTATTCAATATTTAGTTGAAAATAAGGAAATGGCTTATCAGATGGGGCAAAATGGTCGGCGAGCAGTTTTAGAAGAGTATAACTGGGAAAGTCAGGCTAAACTATACATTGAAGTATTAACAAATATATAAAGCGAGGAATATATGATACACCCACTGGCTGACTGTCAAAGTAAATTAATTGGTGACGGGACTACTATATGGCAATTTTGTGTCATCTTAAATGGTGCTGTTATTGGAAGTAACTGCAATTTATGTGCCCATGTTTTTGTAGAGAATGATGTTATTATAGGTAACAATGTTACTGTAAAATCAGGAGTACAATTGTGGGATGGTCTAAGAGTAAAAGATAATGTTTTTATCGGAGCAAATGTCTCTTTTATTAATGATTTGATTCCTCGTTCAAAAGTCTATCCAAGTGAATTTTTAATGACGACACTTGAGGAACATTGTTCGATCGGAGCCAATTCTACAATAATGGGAGGATTGATTATTGGTGAGTACGCTCTTGTCGGGGCAGGAAGTGTTGTTACAAAAAATGTTCCGGCACATGAGATTTGGTTTGGTAATCCTGCATGTAAAAAAGGGTATATCACTAAAGATGGTATTGCTCTGGACTTAAATATGTGTGATAAAAATGGAGTTAAACATAAAATATAAAACGGATATGATTAAATTTTTAGATTTACAGAAAGTTACTGCAAAATATGCAGAAGAGATTCATGAAGCAGTATTGAGAGTCGTTGATTCAGGGTGGTATTTACAAGGCAAAGAAAATGCAATGTTTGAAACACATTATTCTTCATATATTGGTACTAAATATACTATAGGATGTGCTAACGGCCTTGATGCATTGATTTGGATTTTCCGTGCTTATATTGAAATGGGGATAATGAAACCTGGAGATGAAGTTATCGTTCCTGCAAATACCTATATTGCTTCTATTTTAGCCATTACTGAGAACGGACTCATTCCTGTGTTGGTTGAACCCAATCTGGAAACATATCAAATTGATGATTCTAAGATTGAAAAAGCTATAACTTCTCGTACAAGAGCTATACTTATAGTACATCTCTATGGTCAGTGTGCGTATACTGAGAAAATAGGAGAATTATGTGAAAAATATAATCTTAAGCTTGTAGAAGATAATGCGCAGGCACATGGCTGCAAATTTAATGGGAGAATGACAGGCTCGATAGGCGATGCTGCAGGGCATAGCTTTTATCCGGGTAAAAACTTAGGTGCATTAGGGGATGCAGGAGCTGTGACAACGAATGATGATGAGTTGGCACATATAGTAAGGTCGGTTGCTAATTACGGATCTGCAAAGAAATATGTTTTCCAATATGTAGGGCGTAATAGTCGTCTTGACGAAATTCAGGCAGCTATTCTTGATGTTAAACTCCGTTATCTTGATAATGATATACAATTAAGAAAAGAAGTTGCAAAATATTATATAGAAAACATTGAGAATCCAGCGATTATTTTGCCAATTGTGAAAGATTGGAATGCACATGTATTTCATCTTTTTACAATTCGTTGTGCAGATCGTGATGGCTTGCAACAATATTTAGCAGAGAATGATATTCAAACTAATATCCATTATCCTATTCCTCCTCATAAACAAGAATGCTATAAAGAATGGAATGATCTTAGCTTTCCAATTACAGAATTGATTCATGCTGAAGAATTGAGTATTCCAATGAGTCCTGTTATATCTATGGAAGAGGTTGAAAGGGTTGTAAAAGTGTTGAATGCTTGGAAGTAATAATCTTATGATGAAGAAAAAGACTATTTGGTTCATAAATAAAGATGCAGCACCTATTGAATTTTATGGCACTCATTTGAGAACAATAAAGTTGGCACAATATTTTCAATCAGAAGGCTATAATGTGAAATTGTTTTGTTCTAGTTATGTTCACAATAGAAACTTATGTTTGTCTGACTCTAATAAGACATTTGAAGAGAAAACTTATGATAATATCCCTTTTGTTTTAGTAAATGCAGGTTGTGGATCTACTAATGGGATAAGAAGGATTATATCATATTTTAGGTTTGCGGTTAAATTATTCATCCATAGAAAACAATTTGAGAAACCGGATGTGATAATTCATACATCTCGTATTCCTTTTGATATTCCAATTTATCAACTTGCTAAAAAGGTAAAAGCAAAATATATTGTGGATGTTACAGATTTATGGCCTGATTCATTCGTAAGCTTAGGCTTATTGGGAAAAAATAATCCATGCGTGAAAATTGCTTATTGTTTAGAACGATATATTTATAGTAAAGCAGACAACGTTGTTTTTTCTATGCCTGGTGCAGTTAATTATGTGAGAGAAAACGGATGGGATAGTGATCAGGGGGGGACAATTGATTTAAATAAATTGCATTATATAAATAATGGTATTGATTTGTCTGAGTTTAATGTTAACATGCAAAGATACAAAATAGAAGATTTTGATTTGGCAAACGATAAAACTTTCAATATTATTTATTTGGGAAGCATTCGATTGGCAAATAATCTTAAACTGCTTATAGATTCAGCTAAAATATTGCAGAATAATAGTGTGCAGGTCTTGATTTATGGTGATGGTGAGGATAGGGCTTTTTTAGAGCATTATTGTGAAGAACAACAGATTACAAACGTAAAATTTAAAGCAAAATGGACATCACCTGAGTATGTGCCATATATACTTTCAAAAGCAGATGTGAATGCTCTGAATTATTCTACTAATTTCGGGAAGTATGGTGGCAGTATGAATAAGATGTTTTTGGGACTGGCAAGTGGTAAACCATTATGTTGTAATGTGGGAATGCCATACAGTATCATATTAGAGGAGGGTGTCGGCATAGACTGTAAGTTAACTGATCCGCAGGATTATGCCGCTGCTATACTTTCGCTTAAAAACTTGCCTTCTGATGAGTATCAGACAATATGTAATAAAGCGAAAAAAGCAGCCGAAAAATATGATTATGCGAAACTATGCGTGAAATTTAAAGATGTCTGTAATTTGTAAATTGTTAGTAAAAAGATAATTAGTAAAAAACATGAAAATAACTTTAATTGGTGCGTCAGGTTTTGTCGGGACTCGTTTGATTACACTTTTGAAAAAAGCACAAAGATATGAGATGTTGAATATTGATTTGCAACAAAGTCGTTTCTTTCCAGAAGTTACAGCAATTGGTGATGTACGTGATCAGGATTATTTAGATAAGAAATTGGAAGGGGCTGAATGTGTTGTTTTATTAGCAGCACAGCATCGGGATGATGTTGTTCCGGTATCTCTTTATTATGATACAAATGTAGGTGGTATAGAAAAGACATTAAAAGCAATGGAGAAAAATAATATAAAACGAATCATTTTTTTTTCATCTGTTGCAGTATATGGTCTAAATAAAAAGAATCCAAATGAAGAATATCCGGCAGATCCGTTTAATCACTATGGGAAAAGTAAATGGCAGGCAGAGCAAATTTTGCATGAATGGTATAAGTTACATCCGGATTGGAATATTGATATTATTCGTCCAACAGTCATTTTTGGAGAACGTAACAGAGGCAATGTGTACAATTTATTAAAGCAAATTGCGAGTGGAAAGTTTCTAATGATTGGTTCTGGAAACAATAAAAAGTCAATGGCTTATGTCGGTAATGTTGTTGCTTTTGTAAAATACATGATTGATGAGGTTCGGACAGGTTATAATGTGTTTAATTATGTTGACAAGCCGGATTTTACAATGAATGAACTAGTGGCTCATGTGAGCAAAGTTATGAATAAACATATTCCGGCTACTCATTTCCCTTATTGGTTGGGCATGATAGGAGGATATTGTTTTGATATATTTGCTTGCATTACTCGTAAGAAATTGGCAGTAAGTTCTGTGCGTGTGAAGAAGTTTTGTGCAACAACTGAATTTGATGCTGCTAAAATACATTCTTCTGTTTTTAAAGCTCCTTATTCTTTAGGAGAGGGGCTGGCAAGAACTTTAGAGTTTGAATTTATATACCCCCCTACAGATGATATTACTTTTAAAAGTGAATAAGATGATAAGAATATGGAAAAAGTAAATAAACTAATATGTGTGATATTGTTGTCTTTTTTATTAGCAGCATGTCAATCTTATAAAAAGGTACCTTATTTGCAAGACGTGGAAGCAGTCAATCAAGCTACTCAGCAGGAAACTCTTTATGATGCAAAGATCATGCCGAAAGATTTATTGACAATTGTGGTTTCGTGTACCAGTCCGGAACTAGCTGCACCCTTTAACTTGACAATTGCCAGCCCGTCTAATTTATCAATACAGTACACTACTACTCAGCCTGTGTTACAACAATATTTGGTTGACAATGAAGGGAAAATATCTTTTCCAGTATTAGGAGCACTGACAGTTGGAGGGCTTACAAAGAAACAGGCAGAGCAGTTAATCGTTGATAAATTGAAGCCTTATATGAAAGAAAATCCTATTGTTACAGTACGTATGGTAAATTATAAGATATCAGTCATTGGAGAGGTTGCTCGACCGGGTACATTTACTATTTCTAATGAGAAGGTGAATCTATTGGAGGCATTGGCCATGGCTGGTGATATGACGGTATACGGTCTTCGTGATAATGTGAAGCTGATTCGTGAGGACGCAAATGGCAAACAGCAAATTGTCACTTTGGATTTAAATAATGCCGAAACGATTCTTTCACCTTACTATTGGTTACAACAGAATGATATTGTTTATATAACTCCCAATAAAGCAAAGGCTCGAAATTCTGATGTGGGCAATAGTACCAGCCTCTGGTTCTCCGCTACCTCTATCTTGGTATCCGTTGTCAGCCTATTAGTAAACATCTTAAAATAACGATTTGCAATGAAAGAAACAGAATTCAACGGAACACAAGAGCCTAAGGAAGAAAGTATAGATGTCAAGGAACTGCTGTTTAAGTATTTGCTCCATTGGCCTTGGTTTGTGGGGGCGGTTGTGGTATGTTTGATTACAGCATGGGTCTATTTGTATATAGCTACTCCTGTGTATAACATATCTGCTACGGTTTTAATAAAGGACGATAAAAAGGGAGGTAGTGCCGGAATGCTTTCTGGGCTAGAGAGTTTGGGATTGGATGGTTTGATGTCTTCTTCACAGAATATTGATAACGAGATTGAAGTGCTCCGTTCCAAGACTATCGTCAAAGAAGTGGTTGAAGATTTGGGCCTCTATATTTCTTATACGGATGAGGATGAATTTCTTTCCAGGAATATGTATAAAACTTCACCTGTACAAGTGAGCATGACTCCGCAGGAGGCCGATTTATTGGAGAAACCGATAATTGTGGAGATGATATTGCAACCACAAGGAAGTCTGGATGTGAATGTGAAGCTTGGCGATGATGAATATCAGAAACATTTCGAAAAGTTCCCGGCTGTTTTTCCTACCGATAAAGGAACATTGGCTTTTTTCCTGACACCGGATTCTGTATTATCTAAAAAAATATTGGAAAAAAATACAGATTCAGAAAAGACTACACGTAATATTACAGCAACAATTAATAAGCCTTTGGCTGTAGCGAAAGGGTATTGCAAAAATATGACTATTGAGCCTACTTCCAAGACCACTTCTGTGGCTGTCATATCATTGAAAAACTCAAATGTACAACGCGGCAAGGATTTTATCAATAAGTTATTGGAGATGTATAATATCAATACGAATAATGATAAGAATGAAGTGGCACAGAAAACAGCAGAATTTATCAATGAACGTATTAGTATTATTTCTAAAGAACTGGGTAGTACGGAAAAGGATCTGGAAAGTTTCAAACGTGGGGCGGGTATTACGGATTTGACCAGTGATGCACAAATAGCTTTGACGGGTAGTGCTGAATATGAAAAGAAGCGTGTGGAGAATCAAACCCAGATTAATTTGCTGCAGGATTTGCAAAAATATATGCAAAATGAAGGTTATGAGGTTTTACCTAGTAATATCGGATTGCAGGATGTGAATCTTGCGGCTGCCATCAACCGTTATAATGATGTGCTTGTTGAGAGAAAACGTTTGCTGCGTACATCAACGGAGAATAATCCTACCATTATAAACTTGGATACAAGTATTCATGCCATGAAAGAGAATGTACAAGTATCTTTAGACAGGGTTTTGCGTGGATTGTTGATTACAAAGGCAGATTTGGATCGTGAAGCGAATCGTTATTCCCGTCGTATTAGTGAGGCACCTGGTCAGGAGCGTGAGTTTGTGAGTATTGCTCGCCAACAGGAGATAAAGGCCGGACTTTATTTGATGCTTCTTCAGAAGCGTGAAGAGAATGCGATAACTCTGGCTGCTACAGCCAATAATGCGAAGATTATAGATGACGCTATAGCGGATGATACTCCTGTATCTCCTAGAGGCAAGATAATTTATCTGGTTGCTTTAGTGTTAGGAATCGGAATTCCGGTGGGGATTATTTACCTGCTCGAATTAACCAAATTCAAGATTGAAGGTCGTTCTGATGTAGAAAAGCTTACTTGTGTGCCTATTGTTGGTGATATTCCATTGACTGATGAAAAGCAGGGTACTATTGCTGTATTTGAGAATCACAATAACTTGATGAGTGAAACTTTCCGCAATATCCGAACGAATCTTCAGTTTATGCTTGAAAATGACAAGAAGGTGATTCTGGTTACTTCTACGGTTAGTGGTGAGGGTAAATCTTTCATTTCTGCTAATCTTGCTATTAGTCTTTCTTTATTAGGGAAGAAAGTAGTAATCGTTGGTCTTGATATTCGTAAACCGGGCTTGAATAAAGTATTTAATATTCCGAGAAAAGAAGTTGGTATAACTCAATATTTGGCTAATCCGGAAAAGAACTTGATGGATTTAGTACAGCTTTCTGATGTAAGTAAGAATCTTTATATTCTTCCCGGTGGAACAGTTCCTCCTAATCCTACCGAATTATTGGCTCGTGATGGACTGGATAAAGCGATTGAAACTCTTAAGAAGAATTTTGATTATGTGATTCTGGATACAGCTCCTGTTGGTATGGTAACTGATACCTTGTTGATAGGACGTGTGGCTGACCTGTCTGTTTATGTCTGCCGTGCAGACTATACTCATAAAAACGAGTATACTTTGATCAACGAACTTGCTAAAAAAGATAAATTGCCTAGCCTGTGTACTGTAATCAATGGTTTGGATCTGAAAAGAAGAAAATACGGTTATTATTACGGTTATGGTAAATATGGCAAGTTCTATGGTTATGGTAAGCGCTATGGTTACGGTTATGGATATGGAGAACATTTTCATGACAAGGAGTCATAAATTCAACCAAAATATAGCGGTTAATAAACTTTGACATAGAATTCGCCAATATATATTTTATTGGTGATCGAGATTTTTTTAAGTTAATAATGTCATAGAGTACTTTTAATACTTTACACAAAAGTGAGATGGAACATGTAGGTCCCTAACTTCATGCTACACATATGAAGCACCCTACATTTTGTGGTCAGGAAATGTACGGCGGTGTATTCCTGATCAATGCCCTCATGTCGGTGTAAATCCGATGTGATTTCTATTATATCAACTGTCTGTGAAGATCGTTGATATTTGAAATGATATTATCACTAGATAATATACAACTCAAAACGGGAGACAGCACTTTTGTTGTCTTCCGTTTTTATATTGAATACTTCTTCATTATAAATATTGGTACTTTATCGGGAGCTTACAAATACTCTTATTTTTATTTGCTGTTTTGGACATTTTGAAGTACCTTGCACACCTATTTTAAAGAATATTTTTTTAACAGGAGAATAACAGGTATGGATAATCATGTTGTAATAATGGCTGGTGGCATAGGGAGCCGCTTTTGGCCGATGAGCACTCCGGAATGTCCTAAACAATTTATTGATGTAATGGGATGTGGCCGGTCGCTGATTCAGTTGACGACAGATCGTTTCGACGGTGTTTGCCCTAGGGAAAATATGTGGGTCGTAACTTCTGAAAAATACATTGATATTGTTCGGGAGCAGTTGCCGGAAATTCCGGAAAGTAATATTTTGGCGGAGCCTTGTGCGCGCAATACTGCGCCCTGCATTGCTTTTGCTTGCTGGAAGATCAAGAAAAAACATTCGAATGCTAACATTGTAGTAACTCCTTCGGATGCATTAGTCATTGATACGGGAGAATTCCGTAGAGTGATGGAGAAAGCCCTTCGTTTCACAGATGATGGCAGCGCCATTGTAACGATAGGTATCCGGCCAACTCGTCCAGAAACCGGATACGGATATATTGCTGCTGCCGATCAGCTCCAGACAGATAAAGAAATTTACACCGTAGATGCATTTAAGGAAAAACCGGATAAAGAGACTGCCGAAAAGTATCTGGCAGAAGGCAATTTCTTCTGGAATGCGGGAATCTTTGTATGGAATGTGCGTACTATTACTTCCGTGATGCGTGTATATGCTCCGGGCATCGCACAAATTTTCGATCGCATTTTCCCCGATTTCTATACAGAGAAAGAAAATGAAACAATCAAGAAGTTATTCCCTACTTGCGAAAGCATTTCTATCGACTATGCAGTGATGGAGAAAGCACAGGAGATTTATGTACTTCCCGCTTCTTTTGGCTGGTCAGATCTGGGTACATGGGGAGCACTTCGCGGTTTGCTTCCACAGGATAAGTCTGGAAATGCAACCGTAGGAACCGATATCCGTTTGTACGAAAGCAAAAATTGTATTGTGCATGCCAGCGAAGAAAAACGAGTAGTCATTCAAGGCTTGGATGGATATATCATTGCAGAGAAAGATAACACATTATTGATCTGCAAGTTGGAAGAAGAGCAAAGAATTAAGGAATTCTCGAAATAAATTTTATTTCGAGAATTGATATTCATGTGGTGTCATTCCTGTCATTCGCTTAAAGAACTTCGAGAAAAAAGAAGGATTAGGGAAGTTCAACTCATCAGAAATTTGATAAACAAGCAGATTGCTATGTTTTAGCAATACTTTAGTTTCTAATATAATGGACTGGTTTATCCAGTCCATTACTGTTTGTTGACTGGTTTGGCGGATGATAGTATTAAGATAACGAGGAGTGAGACATAGCTTATCCGCATAAAAACTAACATTACGTTCTCTCTTACTATAAGCATTGACTAAAGAAATGAAACGCTGGAAAATCTCTTCCTGATGTGTCTGACAACTCTGCTCTTTTTGATTGTTGTTTTTGACAAGATACTCTATATTGCACAAAAGACTGATTAGTAGATATTGAATAGCTTCCCGTCGGAATGTTGGTTCTTGTAATATATTCCATATTAAAGCAAAGTAGCTCTTAAACAAATCGTATTCATGTGAGGTCAGAGATAATATGAGATTTTTCTGTAACTGTGAAAGATGAGTGAAAAAATTGTCTTTTCCGGCTATAGAAAGAAATTCTGCGTCCATGCCTACCATCTGCATATCAAAATCCGGAGAGACTTCTATAATCTGAAGAATGGAATTCGGAACAATTACTAATAGCTTGTCCGGCTGAAAAGTTTCTTCTATCAGGTTGATTAATACGCGTGCATATCCCTGTTTGATGACTGCGATACGTCCCTCTTTGATACGGTAAGGTTGATCCACTGTGATAAGATTGGATTCTATTTTGGCGAAGCTGTTTACGAATCCGAAATGCGGAGATATAAAACGAAATTCGTTAAATCGGACGACATCCGGATTTACTAAGATTTCGAGACCTATGTTCAATGGTATTTTCTTTTCCATTTCTATCTGTTTTTCCGCCAAAGATAATAAAAATCAGCAAATAGCCTTTTATTCTTTCTCTTTATCGAACTATTGGAACATTTTTACTAACTATCGGAATGTGAATGTATTTTTGAAACCTCTATCTTTGTCTTTTGAAGAAATTAAAGAAATGATGTGTATGAAAAGAATGTTTTTCAGTTTCTCCTTTTTATTGTTTGTATCGGGAATAAATGCGCAGATAACGTTGGAAGAATGTCAACGGAAGACGCAGGAAAATTATCCGTTGGTACATCAGTATGGCTTGGTGGAGAAAACAAAGGAATATAATCTTGAGAATGCGGCAAAAGGATATTTGCCACAGTTTGCCCTTTCGGCTAAAGCTTCTTATCAGAGTGAGGTAACAGAAATTCCGGTGAAGCTTCCCGGAGTGGATTTGAAAGGACTGCCGAAAGATCAATATCAGGTGATGTTGGAGTTACAACAGAAAATCTGGGATGGCGGAGGAATCCGGATGCAGAAGAAACAAACGACTGCGGAAGCGGAGATAGAGAAAGAAAAGCTGAATGTGGATATGTATGCGCTGAATAGTCGTGTAAATGACCTTTATTTTGGAATTCTTTTGTTGGACGAGCAGCTGAAACAGAATGCATTGTTGCAAGATGAACTGGAGAGAAATTATCGCCAGATTACTGCCTACGTGGAAAATGGCATTGCCAATCAGGCCGACTTGGATGCTGTGAAAGTGGAGCAGTTGAACACAAAGCAGAAAAGAGTTGAACTGGTTTCGTCGCGTATGGCATATTTGAATATGCTTTCACTTCTGGTAGGAGAGAAGTTGTCGCAGGAAACGGTTTTGGAGAAACCTGTTCCTCAAGATGAGATTTCGGCTGTCAGTGAGATTCGTCGTCCGGAATTGTCTTTGTTTAATGCGCAAGGAGTAGGATTGCAAGTACAGGAGAAAGCTTTGAATGTGCGTCATCTTCCACAGTTCGGATTGTTTGTGCAGGGAGCCTATGGAAACCCCGGACTGAATATGCTGAAAAATGAATTTTCTCCTTACTATATTGCGGGTGTTCGCCTTTCATGGAATTTCGGTAGTTTGTATACCTTGAAGAATGACCGGAAGGTAATTGAAAATAAACGCCGGCAATTGGATAATAACCGGGATGTATTTCTTTTTAATACAAGATTGGAGATGACACAACAGGATCAGGCTATCCAATCATTGGAAAAGCAAATGCAGGATGATGATGAGATTATCCGTTTGCGTACCAATATTCGCAAATCGGCAGAAGCCAAAGTGGCGAATGGAACATTGACGGTGACCGAGATGCTTCGGGAATTGACCAATGAGAGTTTGGCACGTCAGTCGAAAGCGTTGCATGAAATTCAACGGTTAATGGGAATTTATCAATTGAAATATACTACGAATGATTAATATAACTTCTTTAGATATGGAACGAATGACAAAGATAGGAATGGTTGGAGTGGCATTGATTATATTGGCTGCTTGTGGTAAGGGAATACCCAGCTATGATGCAACCGGCACGTTTGAAGCCACGGAAGTGATAGTCTCTGCCGAAGCTGCCGGAAAGCTGTTGCGACTGGAGGTAGAAGAGGGAACAAGACTGAAAGCAGGTGAGGAGATTGGACTGGTGGATACGGTGCAATTGTATTTGAAGAAATTACAACTGGAGGCCAGTATGAAATCTGTGGAAAGCAAACGTCCGGATCTTGCTAAACAGATAGCTGCTACCAAACAGCAAATAGCAACAGCTGAACGTGAAAAGAAACGCGTGGAAAACCTGCTTGCTGCTGGAGCGGCGAATCAGAAACAGTTGGACGACTGGGATGCACAAGTCAAATTGCTTGAAAGGCAGCTTGTCGCACAGGAATCATCATTGCAGAATAGTACAAATAGCCTGATAGAACAAGGAAATTCGGTTGCCATACAGGTTGCACAGATGGAGGATCAGTTGGCTAAATGTCATGTCCAGTCGCCTATCGAAGGTACAGTATTGGCAAAATATGCAGAAGCCGGTGAATTGGCGGCGATAGGTAAACCGCTGTTTAAAGTGGCTGAAGTGGATCGCATGTATTTGAGGGCTTACATCACCTCCGAACAGTTGTCGCAAGTGAAACTGGGAGATGAGGTAACTGTGTATGCTGATTATGGAAACTCGGAGCAGAAAGCTTATCCGGGGGTAGTGACCTGGATTTCCGACCGTTCGGAGTTCACTCCCAAAACGATTTTGACGAAAAACGAACGTGCTAATTTGGTATATGCAGTGAAAATTGCCGTGAAGAATGACGGAGCATTGAAGATTGGTATGTACGGAGGAGTGACATTGAAAAATTAAAAATTGAAGATTAAAAATTAAACGCAAGGGAATGGCAAAGGGAGAACCCATAGTGGTTGTGAAAGAAGTCGGCAAGAACTATGGAACAGTGGAGGCGCTGAAAGACGTTTCTTTCGTTGTGGAACGAGGAGAAATCTTTGGTCTGATAGGGCCTGATGGTGCCGGTAAGAGTTCCTTATTCCGTATTCTGACTACTTTGTTGCTGGCGGATAAAGGAACGGCCATGGTTGCCGGGCTGGATGTGGTAACGGATTATAAACAGATTCGTACGAAAGTGGGATATATGCCCGGTCGTTTTTCACTTTACCAGGATCTTTCGGTAGAAGAGAATCTGGAGTTTTTTGCTACCGTGTTCCATACGACAGTTCAGGAGAATTATGATTTAATTAAAGATATCTACCAACA
>ULPE01016324.1_pt1 | contig 12668 bp, 6 predicted proteins | sample 1953211 | NCBI WGS metagenome assembly ULPE01 (sample SAMEA4835621, study PRJEB28245) | human gut metagenome | biome: gut microbiome; material: fecal sample | place: Denmark | collected 2008 | reverse complement strand
CGGTTTTTATTCGTCTTTTAAATATTAAAAATACCGCATTAATTGATTTCATTGAAAACTTATTTGATCAAGAATCAATTATATATGATAAAAAGAACTTTGCAGAAATGCGTTTAATTATAAGAAATTACGATATGCCACTTAAAAGTGATATTCGTGTATTACTTGATAAATGCATTTTATTAAATACATATTTAAAAGGTTACTTTAAAGAAAAAGATCTTATTGAAGCTTATGACATTATCTGTCGAGTAGACTATTATTCATCAAGAGATAATATGTATTCAAAATCAAGATTTGTTAATTTTGAAGGTATTGATGGTGATTTTGATGATGCACTATTTATTAACAAATTAGTGTATGAAAATACAGAAGCAATTGAAAATGAACCAGATTTAGAATTTAATAATGCAAGTGATTCTTATCAGGATTATGATTATACATTTTCTAGGTTGGAGGAGTATTTAAAAAAATCATAAAAGTTATTCTGATTTAAGGTTAGTAATTGTGACACATATAGTGATAATTGAAGATTTAGTAGTAATTGTGCTTTTCTTAATAAGAAGAGGATATGAGGAGGAATATTGATTAAAAAACTTCAAAATAAAGTGCTTTAATCTAAAAAAATTTTATTCTTAATAGCAGATAACATATTTTTCTATTTTTTTGATTGTTTCTTTGTTTAAATTCAATTCCTTAATTCGTATTTAAAAACTATATTGATCCGCGGATTTAATATTCCAATTTTGATTAATTTTAAATTCAGGATTATGTGAATGAATTTCCGTTATCTAATACATTAAAAGTTGCAAAGTTTGTTTATTATTTGGCTTTTTTGCAGAAACTTTAAAGTTCTGTAAGGCATCATTGTCAAAAAAATCTCCGTCACAAAGGCACACTATATATGTATATTCTCCATTTTCAAAAATGAATCCATCACAAATAATTCAACTTTAAAGAAAAAAACATATTTTCATAAAAAAATCAAACTTTTAATCGAATTAAATAAACGCTTAAATAAAAAATATATTTGGTAAATCGAGAAGAAATTTAACATTTATATAAAGAGTTATTCGTTATTCTTGTAATTGCCAGGAAAATCAAAATTTTAGAGCAATAGAGTTCGCTTATTAATTAAAAAAATTGTTTTAAATAAATAGTATTTTTAAAATATAAAAATCTTTTCTTATTTTAACCATAACAGAAATCTTATAAATGCATGATATATATAATTTTTGACAAATAGAATTTTCACATAATGTCATGTTTTGTTGATTTTTGAAAACAAAAATATAATTAGGAAGACTTTAAAAAAATTGATTTAAAAAATGATCTATTAAAAAGTTAAAACTTATTAATCTTTTTAAAAATTTTATTAATTTAAAAAAATGAACTACTAAGAAAGGAAAAATGAAATGAAAAATGAAGAATTAAATGAGTATATAAAAAATTTTTATTGTCAAAAAAATGTATCAGGTGCGCTGATGATATCTGGAGAATGGGGAATTGGAAAAAGTCATTACATAGAAAAATCATTGATTCCTTTCTTTGAAAAGAATTTGGATAAAAAAAAGGTAATCAAAATATCTCTTTATGGTTTAAAATCTCTTGAAGAATTAAATAAGTGTTTATACTTTGAGTGTCTTCTAGGAAAGTTAAATAGATTTAAAAAATTACACATAGGCAAGATTGTTGGTAAAACAATAATAAGAAATGTATCGAATGTTTTTGATATTGATTTAAAAATAGATGATAATGATTTACGTAAATTATATGAAAATGTAAATTTGGAAAAGAAATTGATAATTTTTGAAGATATTGAAAGAAGTAGAATTAGTATTTTGGATTTTATGAGTTTTATTTATAACTTAGTGGACCAAGATAAAGTAAAAGTTCTTCTTGTAGCAAATGAGAATGAAATATTAAGAATGGATATCAGAGACGAGTATTTAAAAATCAAGGAAAAAACTATTGCTGATACCATATATTTTTATAATGATGGAATAGATACAATCAAAAGCATAATTCAAATGTATGATATCCCTAAAATAAAAAAATTGGATGAAAATCAAAAAAAAGAGCTTTCGCGGCAAATATTTGATATGATGGAAGAAATAAAAACCAAGAATCTAAGGATTCTTATTTATGGTTTGAATAAAGCTGTATGTTTTCTTGGTGAGTTAAAAGAAGAATATAATTATCATTTTCTAAAACATATTTTTCTAGGTGTTATTGCATTTTGCTTAAAAAATGAAGATAAGAAAAATTGCTTATGGAATGACAAAACTAATTATTCAACAGATTTAGGCACATTTTTTCATCCTTTATTTAAGCAAAGTTACAATTATATTATTACTTGCAGTTTTGATGAAAATGAAGTAAAAAGAGCAGAAAAAACTTTCGTGGAAGAATATAATAATGAAATTAATTTTAAAGAACTTGATTCGATTTTATATTTTTATGTCAGTGATGAAAAAAATATAAGAAAAGGAATCAATGATTTTATTGAAAAACTCAATAAAGGGTTCTTCTCAATTTCTCAATTAATTCGGGTTATAAGTTATTTGATAAAAATAAAATATGAATTAGGTGGTTTTGGAAAAGAAGTAGAAAAAAGTAAAAAAGCTGTATATAGAAGAGTTAAGAGTGATCGTAGTATAACACTAGATGATTTTGTTTTATACAAATTATGTAAATTACAAAATAAAGCGCAGATTGAATTTGATGAGTTTGTAAAAGAGATAACTGAGATTGTAAAATCAAATTTTCTTTTTTCTTTGAAATTTGATTATAATCCAGAAAGACTTAATTTATTTTTGGAAGAAACTATAAAAAATAAAGATACAATAATTTCTAGAAAAGAATTTCTGCAGTATTTTGATATAGACAAATTAATAAAAATGGTAGGACAATGTACAGCTCAACAACTTCAAGAAGTAAGAAATTGCTTTGGAGAAATATATAATAGGATATCAAATATTAAGTTTTTCCTATTTGGTGATAAAGAGAAACTTGAAGAATTAGAAGATAAATTGATTAATATTAATGAAATAAGCGCAAATAAAGATAAAGTTTATCTTTATCAGCTTAAACTATTTATAGAGGAAATTAATACTTATATTAAAAAAGTGACAAATTAAAGATTTTAGAATTTATAACAAAACATTTTATTGTTTTAAAATAAATTTTGTTTATAAAGAAAAGGAGATGAAATAAGATGATGAAAATTGATAGAGCTATTTTAGAAAGTGATAAACTGATTTGTCGTCAAATTAAGAGATTGGAATATGAAACCCGTGGAGAAGTTTCACAAGAAATGTTAAAAAGCATTCGGGATTTAGTAGAGCATATTATTTTAAAAGTATTTGCAAATGGAGAGGACATTGAAGATACGCAGAGTAATATACAAATGGCTGTAAAAGATGCAAAAAGCAATTCAAAACTTGTTGAAATATCACGATTCCATCGTTTTATACAAGTATCTGTATCTCATAAAACTTTAAACGAAGAGAATGCTGAAAGATTAATGTTAAAATTTATAGAATACTTGGCCTATTTAAAAGATTTTGCTGATAAAGAATTTTCAATGAAGATTTTGTCTAACATTGAAGATTTTCCTTTAGATGTAGACGAAGAAATTAAAGAATATTATTTACAAATAGTTGATAAAATTGAAAAAAATAGCACTAAAGAAAAGGAAAAAGTTGAATCATTAAGATACTATATTAAGAAAATAAAACCATTTTTCGTTAAAAATAATATTTTTTATGAAATTACTTTTATTCCTGCTAATGATTATGCTGGAAAAACGGATAATATAATAGCATTTACTAAAATGAAAATTTCAGATTTTTATTCAGTGAAATTTAAAATAATTAATGACTACATAAAGATTTCTGATAAAAATATGTTAGTTCGTATAATTACTAACTGGGAAGTAGATATACGCCCATGTGAACTTGACAATTTTAAAAGAATTGTCCTAGATTCATCAGAAAAATGTACAGATAAAGAAAGACATATATTTAATAAATATTTAACGCAAACAAAATTTAATTTATTAGATATTGTATTATTTCCTGATGCAAAATTTTTTGAATTAGAAAGAAGGTTTTCCTCAGAAACGAAAGCTCATTTTTTTGAATGTCTAAAAAAAAGTCGACGAATAATTTTGAATAATAGTGGAGGAAGTAATGTGCTACGCTATTTGTTATATTGTATGCGTAATAAAGTTATAAAAAAACAATATAGAAGTTTTATTAGAAACAAAGAAACAGGAGAGTGTTTCCCTTTTACAAATTCTACTCTTTCATATTTACGTTTAGATTGTAAATGTATTCCTTTTGATACAATGCCTCTTTGCACTGGATTAAAGGAACATGTTCCAAGTCTATATGACTTGCTTTCATGTATAGATAGTGATCAAAGAGAGCATGAACTTTTAGCAAGAATGGTTCAAGTTAATACAGAAGAGAATAATGTTTTGTTTACACCACTAGAAAAGGATAAAGAAGGAAATTATTTTTTTAGAGATTTTTATAACATAGAACAATTGATTTCAATTTATAATAGCAAATTATATTCATCAGAAAAGCAACAAGCAAGAAAAATGATTATTATGTTTGATCATGTTTTCATTAAACAATATGTAATTGATACAATGGATATCATCAAATTTTTAAAGGGATTTACAAAACAGGGTATAGCAAACTATACGAATTATGTTAATTATTGGATGGATAATAATAATATTGAAATTAATGAAGAAAAACAAAAAATTTTACAAAATATGTTCAGTGAAACAAAAGTGTCGTTAATTTATGGGGCGGCAGGAACGGGGAAAACATATTTAATAAGAATTCTCTCAGATATGTTTTCGAATAATACTAAATTATTTTTGGCACAAACGAATCCAGCAGTAAATAATTTACAAAGAAATGTAAAGAATTTGAAAACTAATAAATATCTAACAATTACAAAATTTTTAAGTGATAAAAATCAAAATATTGATTTTGATGTAGTAATTATTGATGAATGTAGTACGGTCAGTAATCATGACATGAAAGAATTATTGGAAAAAGTTAAATTCAAAATATTGATTCTGGTTGGAGATACTTATCAAATAGAATCAATAAGTTTTGGAAACTGGTTTAGCCTTCTTAAGTTTTTCTTGCCAAAAATCGCGATAAATGAATTAAAAAATCCTTTTAGGACGGATAGTAAAATACTTTTAGAAATTTGGAATGACATTAGAGAAATGAGAGGTATGGCCTATGAACTTTTTGAAGCTAATGGAATATCTTCTAAATTAGACAAGACGATTTTTTCTCCTGCTAGTAATGATGAGATTGTTTTATGCTTGAATTATGATGGTTTGTATGGAATTAATAACATTAATTATTTTTTACAAGAAAATAATAATAACAAAGAAATTTGGAGAGGCGTCCAACGTTATAAAGTTGGTGATCCTATATTATTTAATGAAGTTTCTGACAATTTTTTTACAAAAATTAACGGCCAAATTCCATTAATATATAATAATATGAAAGGACGAATTGTTGGGTTTCAATATTTAAACAAAGATACTATAAACGAAAGTATTCAATTTGATATTGAAATTGAAAGCCCTCTTATTGAAATGAATGTACAAAACATGAATTTTGAAATTGTTGGCAATACACTTAAAGGAAATTCAATCATTCGTTTTAAGGTGGATAAAACTGCATTAGATGATGATGGTGAGTCATCAGTAAATATCGTCCCATTTCAAATTGCTTACGCAGTATCAATTCATAAAGCTCAAGGATTAGAATATGATTCCGTAAAATTAGTTATTTCTAATGAAGTAGAAGAGTTGATTACACATAGCATTTTTTATACAGCAATTACTCGTGCTAGAAAGGATCTAAGAATTTATTGGACACAGCCCATTGAAAAAAAGGTACTTTCACAAATAAAACCAAATTTTAATAAGGAAGATGCAAGCTTGTTAAAGGAATTTATGAAGCTATAAATGATGTGTTGCTATTTTCATTTTTCTTCTATCCTTAGAAAGTACACCAAATGTACCTTCTTTTACTTGTTTAGAGAATTTTTTCATGTAATATATTGTAGCGATCAATAACACAACATCTGATCCTACCCAAGCCGCAGGATTAGAGAAACCAACGCCAATCCAACCTAAGAATTGAGTAAAGAAAATACAAGTTAAAGCCCGCATTGCTAATTCTAATATCCCCGCTACTACGGTAATAGAACTTAAACCTAATCCTTGTAATGAACTACGATATACGTAAATTAACATCACAAAGAAATATAATGAACCTTGAATAATTAAATACGTTTTAGCGTAACCCATAATCGTTTCTTCAATATCATTAGAGAAAATACGAATCATTGGAGCACCAAATAAAATCATAATTGCGCCTAGAATTACGCATAAAGCGGTACCAAATATCGTTGATACTTTAAATCCTTTTTTAATCCGTTCATAATTCCTAGCACCATAATTTTGGCCACAAAATGTCGCCATGGTCGTACCTAAACTAGAAAGAATTTGTAAAGCAAAACTATCGATTTTATTCGCTGCACTATAGGCAGTTGCGTACCCATCAATTAAATAATCAGGACGTGTAGGATTATAAAGTGCGTCCAGATGATTGACCGCAGCTTGTTGAATCATTAAACCAATCGCAATAATAGAGAACTGTAAAGTCATGGGTAAAGCAATTCTTAAATGTTCCATAGCAAAATCAAAAGAAAAATGAAAATGTTCCCTTTTCACTCGTAAAATTGGGTATTTTTTCCACATATAAATAAAAGAAATCATTCCAGAAATAAGTTGAGCGATAAAGGTTGCGTAGCCCGCACCAGAAACCCCCATATGGAATATAGAAATAAAAACAATATCTAAAACAATATTAATAATAGAAGAAATTAATAAGAAATATAAAGGAGAACGAGAATCACCAATCGCACGTAATAAAAATGAAATCATGTTATAGAAAATGGTGGCCCCTAGTCCTAAAAAGATGGTGATTAAATAATCATGGGCATACGGAAATAAAGAATCCGATGTTTGCATCATTTTTAAAAGAGGAGTGGTACAAAGAACCGCTACTAAAGTTAAAAGAATACCAATGATAATACAAAGAATATAAGAAGTAGCGACACTTCTTTTCATTTGTTCTTCATCTTTTGCACCATAAAATTGACTGGCTTTAATGGCAAAACCTGAAGTTAAACCAGTAGAAAAACCAATCACTAAAAAAGATAAAGACGACGTTGCGCCTACTCCAGAGAAAGCTAAGCGACCTAAATATTGTCCAACGATAATAGAGTCTACTAAACTATAAAACTGTTGAAAAACATTACCTAACATCACTGGAATAAAAAATAAGAGAATCGGTGTAAATATTTTTCCTTCAGTTAATGAATTCTTTTGCTTCATACGTACTTGCCTCCCTTAGCAAGAAACACTATTATAGATAAAATTTTTAAAGAATCAATTATTTTGATTTGAAAAAATGATGAAAGCGTTTTACTTAAAAATGTAACTTAATTTACAATATGTTACAATGAAAAAGAAAAGGAGGATTTTAACATGGTAATACTAATTATTTTTATTATTACTATCGTTGTTTCTCTTTTTTTCGGTTTAATTACTAAATATAAAGAGAATTCTTTTTATGAACATGAAGATGATAAAGATACAACTAGAAAGATAAGCTCGACAATAGAAAAAATAAAGGGATTTTTTAAAACTAAATTAGATAAAGATTCCTTTTTAAGTGAACAAGAAAGGCAAGGATTAAAAGGTGAAAGAGAAGTGGCTTATTATTTAGAACAAATTGCTTCCCATTTTGGAGGTTATGTTTTCAATTCGTTTATCTTTAAAGATGAAGATGGCTATTCTTCAGAAATTGATCATATTTTAATTACCCAAGGTGGTGTTTTTATTATCGAAACAAAGGCACAAAAAGGAATTATCACAGGAAATATGGAAAATGAAATATGGTATTCAACGAATGAATATGATGATATCAATACCTTTAGAAATCCCATTGATCAAAATGATGGACATATCCGTCATTTAAGAAAAATGTTAAAGAAAAACGCTCCTTATATGTTTTCAATCATTATATTTCCTTTTGCTAATATTGGAGCTGTTTCTTATCCACAAATTCACCATTTAGAAGATGCCATAGAGTTTATTGTAGAAAAGACAGAAGAAGAAAAATATACAAAGGATTTTGTAGAAAAGATGAAGACTCAATTTTTGTATATACAAGAAGTTTATGGAATTAGTAAAGAAGAGCACCTTAAAAATATTAAAGAGCATCATCAAAGTAACCGATAGTGAAATCTTGAAGTTTTTTCTTAATCTTTTTATAATGTAAATGCTAGTTAGTCACTATGCTTTTTCTAAATAAATTTAGAAAATAAGGAAAAAATAAAGAAAAAGGAGGTAAGAAAAGATGAAAAAGTTTTTACGTATCTTAGTGCGTTTCATTACCTTTCTTCCCGCCTTTGCCATTCAAATCTTTTGGTATTATTTAGTTTTTAGCTTATTAAAAGAATGGTCGACCTACTTGAATATCTTTTTATTTATTTATCAAGTCTTTGCCATCATCTATATTTTTAATAAAAGAGAAGAAGCAAATTATAAATTATTATGGATTACTACCATATTAATTTTTCCATTTGCAGGGATTATTTTATATTTCTTAGCGGGTAATAAAAAATCAGCTAGACCTATTCACAATAAAATTAATCGGAATAAGATATATCCTTTAGATATACCTTCTTTAGCATTAAAAGAACATACATTAGGTGATCAAACCATGACCCTTCTTCATCATTTATCTTCTTATCCGATTATCCCTGTCAGTCATTCTAAGTTTTATCCTTTAGGGGATGATATGTTTCCTGATATGGTAAAAGCGTTAAAAGAAGCGAAACACTTCATTTTTATTGAATATTTCATTATTGAAAAAGGCGTATTTTGGAACACCATTGTTGAAATCTTAAAAGAAAAAGTAAAAGAAGGCGTTGTCGTTAAAGTACTTTATGATGATATTGGAAGTATTTCTACTTATTCTATTCATAGCCAATTAGAATTAAAAAGAGCAGAAATTGATTTAGTATCTTTTAACCCCATTATTTATTTGGCTTTTAGACTTAATAACCGTGATCATAGAAAAATGATGATTATTGATAATGAAATCGCCTTTTCTGGTGGTGTGAATTTAGCGGATGAATACATTAACCAAAAAACACGTTTTGGCCATTGGAAAGATATTGGTTTCTTTATCAAAGGGGAACCTGTATGGGTTTATACCCATTTATTTTGTTTATTCTGGAATGCTTATTCTAAACATAAAATTGATGAAAGGAAATTATATCGTCCAGCATTAGATACGCAAGAAGCGAAAACTAAATCATTAACCTATTTTGACTCTCCTTATTTTGATGAAGCGATATCTAATCGCTTTTTCGTCAGTGTTCTAGGAAGTGCCAAAGATTATGCGTATTTTTATACACCTTATTTAATCTTAAACGATTCTTTAAAAGAAGCATTCATTCAAGCTTCTCAAAGAGGCGTCGATGTTCGGATTATCATTCCTGGTATTCCTGATAAAAAGATGGTTTATTCATTGACTTTAAAATACGCTGAAACGTTAGCAAAATATGGGGTAAAAGTCTATCGCTATCTCCCGGGATTTGTGCACGCTAAAGGAGCGGTCATTGATGATAAGATTTGCAGCATCGGATCTGTGAACTTAGATTATCGTAGTTTATACCTTCATTTTGAATCCAATACTGTTTTTATGGATAGTGAAATGGTATTTGATGTCAAAGCGGATTTCTTAAAGACACAAGAAAAATGTGAACAAGTGCATTACAAAAAACATAACATCTTTGTAAAACTTTATCGAAGTATTTTAGATATTTTTTCTCCGCTATTTTAAATTTGCTTTTAGAAAAGAAACTTGTTTCTATCGTCAATTCAAGCGTATTTTTCTATAAGACAACTTAAAATAAAAGAAGGGAAACCAAAGAAACTTTGATATTCCTAAATAAAACGACATTTTTTATTTCGTTAACCGCTATTTGATGATTTCATTTAAAAGAAAAAATAAAAAGCCTTTACTTTATAGACTCATTAGTGTTTCTTTTCGTTACCCAAATCCTTTTATTGGGTTGCTTTAAAAAATTATAGATTTCATAATAAAAATAAAGAAAGAGAAGAGAAGAAAAGAAAACAAGGTTCACTTTTTGTGGTTTATCAATCATTAAGCTTTGATTTCTTATTCAAATGAAAATATAGATGAAAACATAAAGAATGCATCTATTCAAGTGATTACAGGAAATATTTTTATCAATCCTATTTCATTTTAAAAAATGAAATTTGTAAAAGTTAAAAATATTTCCATATATAATGATTGCGGTAGTTTTATACGTATTTTTGTTGATTTTTCCTATAAGTGATAAAAAGATGGGCTATAAGAAGAAATTAATTTTATGAAAATTATCTTTTTGATAATTTAATGGATGATGTTTAAAGATGACCAAATCAAGTTCTTACTTGTTTGAATGTTCGCTCTGATAAACATTATTAAATAAATAATAAAGTATCATTACGGTTTAATAGTATTTTCCCCATTTTAAAGTGATGTAAAGGATATTGGTTTCCTTCAACGTAAGATTTTTTTACTTCATTTTTTTATTTTTAATCTACTTTTTCTATTCCTTTATTCTTTTACGATTTCATAAAAAACTACAAAAGAAAAGCAGTGAAGAAAGGAAAAAGAAGTAACAAGGTGTTATCTAGTAAGAACATTTAAAAATAAATTGTATAAAAAGTAATGAAATTATCCAAAATTCCTTCGTACTATATTTTAAATTTTTTTGTTTAATGTTATACTTCAAATGGTCGTCATGTAGTAAAGGAGGTATTTTTCATGTTTCAACTCACACATGTAACCGTAAAATCTGTAAACGCATTCTATAGAGTTCGTTGCAAAGAACAAACGATTGCTCGTCACGCTCATAGAAACGTTGACTTACTTGTTTTAAGTTTGAAAGGCAAAGTAGTCTTACAACAAGGTCGTCGTAAGAGAATTGTCAATCAAACCAATTTAGGACTTATCCCACACGATTCAGTTTCTAAAATTATTGTCGAAGAAGGTAGCGAATGCATTATTGCCGAATTCATGACCGAAGGCTTAACCTTACAACGTCCAGATGTCTTCCAATTAAAAGACCCTGTAAACGTTAGAGAAAGAATGATTGAAGCCGAAAAATCATGGACAAAGCAAGTCATTGGTTATACCCTTCAAGCTTATGAGGCTGTTTATGGTTGTTTAGCCGATTTAGCATGTGGACTTGCTAAAATTCAAGGCAAAGCCAAAAAACTCGATCTCATTCTTCCTTCCATTGAATATATGGAAGAACATTTCACCGATCATCGCATTTCAAATGAAATCATGGCCAAACAATCGGATATCAGCGTGGTCTATTTTAGAAAAATTTTCACTGGTGTTTATCATGAATCACCAATGAAACACGTCCAAAATCTCCGTATGACCAAGGCAAAAGAATTACTTCAAAGTGGTTTAATGAATGTTACTGAAGTGGCTAAAGCAACTGGATTCTCTAGTATCTATAGCTTCTCTAAGACATTTAAAACAGCTTGCGGTTATTCGCCAATGAAAGCTCGTTCGGAAGAAGTAAAAGGTAAGTAATTTCAAAAGTCATAAGCATTTGCTTATGGCTTCTTTTTTTTAAGACATACTATATCATGGGTGATGCTATGAAAAGAATTAGAAAATTATTTGGCTCTTTTTCTTTTTATCGATCGTTGTTTCTTTTGGTGTTTCCTATAGCGTTACAACAACTCTTATCCATGGGTATGTCTTTTTTTCAGACTTTTTTAGTGGGTGCGTATGTGAAATCCCAAGGAAATGATGTGCATGAATCGATGTTACTTGTACAAATCGGGAACCGTTACTTCTTGGCGTTTCAAGCCCTTTTACTTGCGGTTTCTATTACAAGTTCTTTATTCTTTGCAAAATATTTAGGTGATGAAAAAGAAGATGCTTTAAAAAAAGTAATGAAAGCCAATTTGGTTTTATCTTTTTTTAGTGCGCTATTCATGTTAGTGATTGGCTTTCTTTTTCGTTATCCGATGTTAAAAGCATTAATACAAGCAAAAGATTCTACAATATCTATTCATACTACCGATACTTTTTATCTCTTTTTATTACTTTCTTTAATTCCACTATCGATAACAAATATGTTTTCTTATATGTTAAGAAATTTAAAGAAAACGAAATATCCTTTAATCTCCACTACAATATCTTTTTTATTTCACGGATTATTATCTTTTATTCTTTTATTTTATACACCTTTAAAAATCGTCGGTATTAGTGTTTCTTTCTTCCTTAGCCGTATTTTAGAAACGCTCATTCTTTATAAGCTATATAAAAAGAATATTCATTTTATTCAAGGTTTCTATAAAGAAAAAGGGTATAAAGGAGAACTATTCAATATTTTAAAAAAAGGATGGCCGGTGTTACTCAGTCAATTATTACAAGAAAGTTTTTTATTACTCATGTTTTTTGCTTATGCAAGAATCGCTAAAGGACAGGCGAGTGAATTGGCGG
>ULPE01013385.1_pt1 | contig 12924 bp, 5 predicted proteins | sample 1953211 | NCBI WGS metagenome assembly ULPE01 (sample SAMEA4835621, study PRJEB28245) | human gut metagenome | biome: gut microbiome; material: fecal sample | place: Denmark | collected 2008 | reverse complement strand
ATAATCGGACCTTCAGGTTCAGGAAAATCAACATTTTTAAGATGTGCCACACTTCTTGAAACAATGGATAAAGGAACTCTTTGTTATGGGGGAAAATATGCCACAACAAATAAACCTGATGAGAACACTTCATATGTTGGCAAGAAAGAAATGCTTGAAGTGAAGAGCCAGTTTGGTCTTGTGTTTCAGAATTTCAATCTTTTTCCACATTATACAGTATTGAAAAATATTATTGATGCACCTGTACATGTTCAGGGAAAGTCAAAGGAAGAAGCAGAAAAGACAGCAAGAGCACTTCTTAAAAAAGTTGGACTTGAGAGTAAAGAGGACAGTTATCCGAGCCAGTTATCAGGAGGCCAGCAGCAAAGAGTCGCCATTGCAAGGGCACTGGCAATGAATCCGCAGATTCTGTTTTTTGATGAGCCTACATCGGCACTTGACCCGGAAATAACAGCCGGAATTCTTAAAGTATTAAAAGACCTTGCCGCAGAGAAGATGACAATGGTTATAGTTACACATGAAATCGACTTTGCAAGAAAAGTTGCAGACAGGGTAATATTTATGGATGGTGGAGTTATTGTCGAGCAGGGTAGTGCCGAGGAAGTAATCGGTAATCCAAAAAATGAGAGAACAAAAGCATTTTTGTCACATCTTAATGTGTAAATTAAAGAAGAATTGAAAAAGAATGGGACTGTTGTTGTGATTGTTTTAAATCAATCAAAGCAACAGTCCTGTTTTTATCAGTGATTTTTAATCATATATGAGACAGATTTTAAAATCTGTATAGTCATTGTAGGAACAAAAGCAAGAATTATAATTTGAAGCAGCTGCATCTTTGAAAGGGTTACAGCAGAAAACAGTGTTCCCAGAAACGGGATGGCTAATACCATGATGAGCAGGCATACACCGGCACAAAAGGCACTTACGCTGTAAATATTCGAGAAAAGTCCTGCTTTTGAAATTGGTTTGTCAGTGCGGCAGTTAAAACCATGAAAAAGTCTTGCAAGAGTAAGCGTTGCAAATGCCATAGTCATTGCAAGTGCGGGATTGGCTGCTGTTTGTGCACCCTGTGCAAAAACGGAATTGTTGTATCCCAGATAATAAGCTGTCATTACTGCGATTGCAATAAGAAATCCCTGACCGATAATCCTGAAAAGGAATGATTTTGTGAGTATTCCCTGTGAAGGATCACGCGGTTTTTCATCAAGCAGTGAGTCGTCAACCGGTTCCATTCCAATTGCGATTGCCGGAAGCGAATCTGTGAGCAGATTAATGAACAGAAGCTGTACAGGAGCAAAAGGAACAGGAAGACCGGCAATTGATGTATACAGTACAGCGAGTATGGCTGCCATGTTTCCTGATAAAAGAAACAGTATTGCATTGCGGATATTGCGGTAAACACATCTGCCGTTTGTCACTGCTTTTATAATAGTTGCAAAATTATCATCAGCAAGAATCATGTCGGATGCATCTTTGGAAACTTCTGTACCTGTAATTCCCATGGCAACACCAACATCAGCCTTTTTAAGTGCCGGTGCGTCGTTTACGCCATCGCCGGTCATTGAAACAATACGACCTTTGTTCTGCCATCTTTCAACAATACGAATTTTGTTTTCAGGTGATACACGGGCATAAACACTTATTTTTTCAAGCTTTGAATCAAGTTCTTCATCGCTCATTGAATCAAGCTCGCTTCCTGTTACAGCAATGTCCCCCTGCCTGAATATTCCGATAGCTTCGGCGATTGCAGAGGCAGTTATTTTATGGTCGCCGGTAATCATAACTGGCATTATTCCGGCACGGCGTGCATCTTTTACCGCCTGAACTGCCTCTGGACGTGGCGGGTCAATCATCGATATAAGACCGATAAAAATAAAGTCATTTTCATTCTCAAAATTAAGTGGCTCATGGCATTCTTTGTATGCAAAAGCAAGGACACGCTGGCCTTTTCTTGAGAAAACTTCATTTTGCTGTTTTATAGAATCTATATCGCTGCTATTTATTTTGCGGACGCCATCATTATCACGTATAAAGTTGCAGCGGTCTAACAGTACATCCACTGCACCTTTTGTGAGAACAGTAGGAACATTGTGAATATAGTATTTGGTGCTCATCAGTTTTCTTACAGAGTCAAATGGCAGTTCTTCAATACGCTGCATGTGATTGCGTATGTGATTTTCATTAAATGAGTTGTCAGTACCGTCAAAAGGTACTTTTTTTAACATTTCAAGGAGTGCCGATTCAGTAGGATCTCCAATACATTTGCCATCGGTTATGCATGAATCGTTTGTAAGTATTGCATCATAAAGAAGATACCGGTGAAGCGGCAGGGAAATGTCAAGCTGTTCAGGTGATATTTCTTCGGAGTTGATGTAGATATTCTGCACAGTCATTTTATTCTGTGTAAGTGTGCCTGTTTTATCGGAGCATATTACGGATACACAGCCAAGACTTTCAACAGCTTTTAATTGTTTAATAATTGCATTTTCTTTTGCCATTTTGCGTGTTCCCATAGCCTGGACGATTGTAACGATAGAACTTAATGCTTCAGGAATAGCAGCAACTGCAAGTGCAACAGCGAACATCATTGAATCGAGCATAGGCATTTTACGCACAAGACATAAGGCAAATACCAGTCCACATATAATCATAATCATTATGGCAAGTTTTTTGCTGAAATCATCAAGGCTGACCTGAAGAGGAGTTTTTCTTTCTTTAACTGAATTCATAAGACCTGCGATATTTCCGATTTCAGTATCCATGCCGGTTGATGTAACGATTACTCTGGCTCTTCCGTATGTTACCAGACTGCCAGAATAGACCATGTTTGTGCGGTCGGCAAGAGGCGTGTCATTATCGAGGATATCATTAAATTTGTCAACATTGGCAGATTCACCTGTGAGAGCACTTTCATTTACCTGCAGGGAAAAACTTTCTATGATACGGCAGTCGGCAACGATTAAGTCACCGGCTTCAAGCATTATAATATCGCCGGGAACTATGTCTTTTGAATGAATTTCAATTACACTGCCATCACGTATGACTTTTGCCGAAGGTGACGAGAGCTGTTTCAGGCTTTCAAGTGAACGCTGTGCTTTGACATGCTGGATTGTTCCTAATACCGCATTCATTATAAGAACCAGAAATATTACAATTGTACTTTCAATATTACCTGAAAACATAGAAATAAGTGCTGCGATAAGCAGTATTACTATTAAAAGGTCACAAAACTGGCTGAAAAACACTTTTATAATGCTGTCGGGTTTCTGTTCGTCAAGTACATTTTCTCCTTTTTCAAGCAGGAGCTGTCTGGCACGATTACTGCTAAGTCCGTCCGGACCTGAGCCAAGTTCACTGATAATATCAGCAGATGCAAGGGACCAATAATTTTTTGTTTTCATAAAACTCCTTTCTTTGCGGCTATGGCTGCAAGTTACATTTTTATTACATATCAAAAAAGAGTATAAAAAAAGACTTTTATTGCACAAATACATAGATGTATACAATAGTTATACATCATATATACATATGCAATAAAAGTCTTGTCACCATAAGTGTGCCGACCGGCTGTAAGCAGCGGGATGACGAACGGCACAACATCTATATTAATTAAGATGTGGACTACTCCCTGATATTGATAATAAAATAACAGTCATATTTAATTATATTCGGTTCAAAAAAGATTATTCATGAACCATGTTTTGTAAAATATTATCATTGCAGAAGTAATGTGTCAAGAATAAAATCGTATATTTTTATTTGATATTTCCTTTAAGTTTCCGGTACTCGGTAGGTGAAACACCATTTTTTTGTTTAAATGCATCTCCGTAATAATTACTGTTTTCAAATCCACATTCAAACGCAATTTCTGTAATATTTTTATTAGTCTCAAGCAGCATTTTTTCTGATTTTGTTATACGAAGATTATTGATGTATTCTTTAAAGCCGGTTCCGATTACCGTCTTAAATCTCTTTGAAAAATATGACGGATTCAGGTGAAAACATTCTGCAATATCTGAGAGTGTGAGCCGGCTCTGAAAATTCTCATTAATATAATCAACGGCAAGCTGCATTGTATTGCTTGAGTTATTAAAATCAATCGTGCGTCCGTCAAGTGGGATACTTCCACGCATGAGACGCAGTATAAATTCCTGAAAATAAACATTTAAAAATGCAGGACTTATATAATCACGCTGCTTATATTCATTTATCATATTAAGGATAAGCGAATCAAGAAAAGCCGTGTTTTCTGTACTATTATGAAGAACTGTAAATAGCCGGCTGTCAAGAGTTTCATTTCCAAACATGGAAATAACAGGCTGTATGTAGTTTGCGGAAAATTCTATGCATAATCTTTTATTTACTTCTGCAAGGTATGCTGTTTTGTGCAAAATATCAGGAGGAATAACTGAAATATCGCCTTCTTTCATCAGATATGTCTTGTCCTGTATATAAAATGTGCATTGTCCGGATTGCAGATAAAAAATTTCATACCATGAATGGGAATGAAAGTTATACATTGCAAAATTAGCACCATGTGTCTGTTCTGATATTTCAAATCTGTTTGGTGAAGCCATAAGTCCTCCTTTTATTCTATAAATGTAAAATGCGGCTTCTGTGCTGACTTTGGAAAATTGCACAGAGTGCTCTTAATTGTTTTGTTAAAAATGACCAAATTATATAACAGCTTTTTTTGTTGCTTTGTAATATATTATATTATAAACCTAAAAAAAACTGTAATCAATACTAACTTCCTCTAAAAATAGGTAGAACACCTGGTATAAGTATGATAGCCTTGTCATTACAAAAGCTTTGTAAAAGCTATGTAAAAAAAGGGAAAGCGAGGGCTTTATTAATGAAATTTCGTTCATTAAAAAGAGTTATGGCTGTTGTTCTTACAGCATTGCTTGCGGTGACAGCAATGCCTTCAGGTCTGACAGGGCTTTTAAGTGTAAAAGCTGCAGAACCTGAGATTACAAAGACAACAACTACGTATGACTTCACTAAGTCAGGAAAGTGGAGTAATGTTACAACTGTAGGAGCAGTTCTTCCGGATAATTATGGAATTATTTTAGGAAAGACAGCAGGTTCAGGAGTAAGTAATGATGGAACATTAAGATTCCGTAACGGAAATGTATTATATTTTCCGATTAAGGATGATACAACAAAGGCCACTGTTACAATGACTTGTAATGGTGATAAGCCGGACAGACTTGTAATTTTTGGTGATAATACTAAAGATACTACATATAATGTTGCAATGTCATCAAAGGGTACAACTGTTACAGTTGACAATATTGACGATTATATCAGAACAGTTGAAGGAAAGAAATATCTTGCATTAGTTTCTAATGGTGATATTAAAGCAAAGACTATTACAATTGATGAATATAATCCGATTAATTCTGTCACAGTAAGCGGTACAGTTGAAAATGCTGTACAAAGAGGAGTTAAGAGCATTAAGTTCAAGAATCTTGATAATGATAAAGCAGCAGTTGTTATTGCTGATATTGATGCTTCAGGAAAGTATACAGCAGTATTAAAGAGAATAGCCGGTAATACTAATTATGTTGCAGTAATTACAAAGGCAGGCTCTAAAGTTGATGATACAAATGATGCTAATAAATTTACCCTTACAGGTAATTCAGCGACAGCAGAAGTTAATTTTAAAGCTGTTGAAGCACCGGTAGCCACAGTAGCAGGTACATTTACAGGAGTGCCTGATGCTGCATTAAAAGGTGATGTTGCTGTAGAATTAGTACCTGATGATACATCCCTTGATACAGTAACATTATCACTTACAAAGACAGCTGATGGTAATTATACATATGCACAGGAATATATTGTTCCTGATAAGGATTATGCAGTTGTAATTAAAAATGCAGATGATTATGAAGTAACAGAAAAAATTAATAAGGCCGAAGGCAAATATTCAGATGTTGCAATTAATGCATCAAAGAAGCCGGTTGTTGATGTTAAAGGTTCATTTGTTACTTCTGATAAGAAGAATGCTAATGTAACAAAGATAACATTTAAGAATATGGATACTCCTGATTACACATATACTTTTGATGTTTCAGGAAAATCATATAGTGTAAAGCTTCGTGCAGGTGAATATGAGACATCTGTTGAATGTGAAGGATATACAGCATATGATCATGTAAGTGTTGGTAATACAGCAGTGTCTAATGACGTATATCTTAATGCACCTGAAGATACATCAGCAGTTGCTTATGAAGCAGAAGTTAAGGTAGGTGCAGGTCAGAAGTTTGAAAAGATTGCAGATGCAGTTAAGTATATTGCAAGAATGGAAAGAAGTGAGGATGAGAGAGTAACAGTTGTCCTTACTGATGATTTATACAGAGAGCAGGTAATAGTAGATACTCCTAATATAACAATTAAGAGTGCAAAAGAGAGTGGTTCAACAATCACATGGTATTATGGCGTTGGATTCTCTTATTATAGTGCAAAGAAAACAACTGATGGAAAAAATGGTTCATATTATGATGAAGCATGGGCAGTTGATAAATATTATAAGACAGCAGTTGAGCAGAATCCGGGACATTGGGGTTCAACGGTAAATCTTTTTGCAAATGCAAAGGGATTCAAAGCTGAGAATATTACATTTGAAAATTCTCTTAACAGATATCTCACACAGGAAGAACTTGCAGATGGTGCAGATAAGAATGTAGCTCCTGCATGTACGGCCAGAACAACAGAAAATATTGATGTTCGTTCTAAAGCAGCTAAAGAGAGAGCGGCAGTTATCTATATCCAGGCTGACGATACAGAATATAAGGATTGTAAGTTCCTTAGCAGTCAGGATACAGTTTATACAGGTGATGCACAGGAAGTTTCATATTTTAAAAACTGTGTAATTGAGGGAACTACTGATTATATCTGTGGTGACGGTAATCCTGTATTTGACGAATGTACATTAAGCATGTACAGCTACAGCAATATGGAAGCAGTAGCAAGTTACATTGTTGCTTCTAAGGCAAAGGGTAAGCATGGATATATATTTAACAATTGTAAGATTGTTACAACATCATCAACTGGTCTCAAAGCTACGTCAAAGAATATTCTTGCACGTGCATGGGGAGCAGGAACAGTTACATGGCTTAACACAGAAGTTGAGTCTGCAAATATGATTGATCCTGTTGCTTACAAAGATATGAATGCAAAAGTAAAAGATGCTCATTATTATGAATATAATACACATACACCTGATGGAACAGCAGTTGATACATCAGCAAGAGCAGAAGGCGTTACAATTCTTACAGCAGAAGACGCTGCAAAAATTGATATTAAGGCATTACATACAGCAGGTGAGTGGATAGTAGACAAGGAAGCAACAGCAGAAGAAGCAGGAAGCAAGCACAAAGAATGTACAGTCTGCGGACATGTAATGGAAGAGGCTGTTATTGATAAGCTTACATCTCCAACACCAGACCCAGAACCAACACCTGGTAAGCCAAATGCAGATGTTGAAGTTAAGGGTGATGCACCAACAATTAAAAATGATGCAGATACTGTAAAGGAAATCGAATCATCAGTTAAGCTTACAGATGAAGAAAAAGAAGCTGTTAAAGCTGGTGCTGATATTAAATTTAATATTGTTGTAAAAGATGAAGTTAAGGCGGGAGATAAGGAGCTTATAGATACAAAGATTTCTTCACTTGTTAATAATGGTGTTGTTGGAAAAGTATTTGACATCACAATTGAAAAACAGGTTGGCAGTAATGCAGCAGTTAAGGCTGAATTTAATTCAGAAATAACATTAAAGGTTCAGGTACCGGAAGAACTTATTAACAAAGATGATTCTAAGACAAGAACATACAAAATTATAAGAGTTCATGATGGTGAAGTTACTGTTATTGATAAAGAGAACTGTGTATTTGATGAAGAGACAGGTTTAATTACATTCAAGACTGATAAGTTCTCAACATATGCAATTGTATATGAAGATGCAGCTAAAACAGTTGTAACACCTGGCAGTACAGATAATAATCAGCCAGCAGCACCTGAAGCAGAAAAACCAGCTGCAGAAGGTTCATCACCAAATACAGGTGATATGAGTATGATGGCAGTTGTAATGATGATGTCATTAATGGCAGCAGCAATGCTTGGTGCAGCGTATGTATTATTTGCACAGGCTCGTTCAAGAAGGAGAAGTTAAATTCTTGAAATTGAAAATACGTATTGTGGGTTTGTTTAGAACGTGAAAATTAATAATGATGCACATGCTTAGGGGTAAAGCGTGTGCATCATTATTTGTTGTGTTCGGGAAGCATTTTTAATATAGAAATAACAAAAAGAAATAGATAATTTGCAAAAGATTTTTGTGAAAGAGTAAAAAAACTGTATTTTAGAAGCTTGAAATAAAAAATAAGTGGTCTGATATCAGATTATATAGTACAATCTATGAACAATATTTCTTGAAATAATAGTCATACGCATGAAAGTTGTGCATTATGTACAATTGAGTGCGTTATTGCAATTTTTGGGGAATGTATAGAAAAGGAGGAAAGAGTTATGAAGTTCAAGAAAGGCAAGAAAGTATTGTCTTTAGTTCTTGCAGCACTCATGGTGCTTTCTGTTATGCCTACAAGCATGCTCATTCAGAAAGCAAATGCCGCAACAGCTTTTGAAGGCGGCAAAGAAGTGGCTGACGGAACATGGAAGGGCTGGACATGGTCTGTTTTTGGTAACAGTACAGCCGTTGCAAATAATACAATTAAAGAGAATTCAGATGGCAGTGTTACACTTGAATCATCAGGAAAAAAGGGTAAGATAGCATCTAAGAATGAAGGAATTGATTTCCTTTATTACAAAATTGAAAATGGCAAAGATTTTACTATCACAACAAAGATGACAGTAGATTCATTTGCTGTTACAAATCAGCAGGCTATGGGTCTTATGGCAAGAGCGGCTGTTGGTGAGCATGAAAATTCAAAAGATGTTGACCCATTAAACAGTGCTTTTATAGGTGAAGTTACTAAGACAGATGTATTTGCAGCAAGTTATCGTATAGCAAATGATACATTTAGTGCATTTGGTAAGGCTACAGAAACACAGCCTACAGTTGAAACCGGCAAGACATATGACCTTGCAATCCAGAAAATCGGTGACAGCTTAATCCTTTCAAAGGACGGAGTTGTATACAAAGAAGGAAAAGCTTCTGAGATATTCACAGGCGACGCAATGTATGTTGGTGTATTTACATCAAGATTGGCTAAGGCAACATTTAAGGATACAACACTTACAGTTACAGATACTAATTCAGATGTAGTTGTAAAAGATGTTACTAAGCCTTCAAAACAGGAGTATATTCAGGGAAATACATACAATGATATTGACCTTGCAGGATTTTCGGCAAATGTAACACTCGGTGGTGTTGAAAAGACAATCACAGCAAAAGACTGCCGTATAGAAGTACCTGATTTTTCAGAGATAACAGATAGCGGCAAGATTGTGCTTGATTACTTTGGTACAAAGATTGAAATTCCTGTAAAAGTAGTAAAAGAAGTAGTTACAGATATTAAAGTTGATTACAATCCAATCAAGACAGATTATCTCTTAGATGAGAGTATTGACCTTACAGGTCTTGAAGGAAATGTTGTATATAACAGTGGTGTGACTAAGAAATTACAGGATCTGATTGCCGCAGGTGATGCAGATACAACTGTTTCTTATGATTTTTCTAAGGCAGGCAAGACACAGGTAACAATCACACATACACATGGTGATGTTACAAAAGAATATAAATTTGATGTAAATGTTTCTGATGCAAAGGTTACTAAGATTGAACTTGCTGGTCCAAACAGAACAACATTTTATAAAGATGTTGTTTATGATGTTGATGCTTACAGAGACGGTGTTTTGGTAACAGTAGAATATTCTGACGGTTCATCAAAAGTATTGTCAGCAGGATTTGCTGTTGAGGCAAAGGGTGATGCTCTTGATACAACAAAGACAGGTAAGTATACATATGTAGTTACATATGGTGGAAAGACAGCCGAGTATACTCTTGAAGTTATAGAGAGAACAGTTCAGTCACTTGAAGTTACAAAGATTCCTGATAAGACAACATATTTAAAGGGTGAGGATTTCTCAGCTGACGGTCTTCAGGTATACGCTGTATATGACAGCGAAGAAAAAGTTAAAGTTGAATCACCTAAGGTAGATTCATCAGCATTTAACAAAGACGAAGCAGGCGAATATAAGATTGTTGTAAGTGCTGAAGTTGATGGCAAAGCACTTTCTACAGAATTTACAGCAGCTGTAAGAGATAAGATTGATTACAAATATAATGACCTTGAGTGGAATGCGGTGCGGTAACATTCGGACAGTCTACAGCAAATGCAGAAAAAGCAACTGTAACGGACAATGAAGATGGTTCAAAGACAATTACTGTAGAAGCTAAAGAGGGCGTAGGTAAGTGTACTGATGATGGACAGGATGGTATATCATATTATTATACAGTACTTGACCCTACAAAAGATAATTTTGAAATTACAGCAAAGATAAAAGTTGATTACTTTATAACAAAGAAATCAACTGATAATCAGGAAGGTTTCGGTATTATGGTAAGAGATTCTATCGGACCTGACGGAGATGCATCAATTTACTGTTCTAATGCAATGTCAGTCGGAGGATATTACGGTGCGTTTAATGTATTCGGAAGATACGGCGTGGCTTCAGCAGACGATGCAAGCGGAAAAGTAAATTATACACTTGTAAATAAGGGTAAATCTGAGAAAGTAACAGAAGATGCTCCTAAGACATTTACACTTACACTTAAAAAAGATAATACAGGCGTATATGCTACAATGTTAGATGAAGCCGGAAATGCAGTAAACAAAATTGACGGAAGTAAGACATGGTATCTTCCTGCTGACACATTTGAAAAGATTGAAGGCAATAAGATGTACTTAGGTTTTATGGCATCCCGTGGAGCTAAGATTGAAGTTAATTCAAATGATATTGATGTTAAGATTACATCAAGTGCGGCTGATGCACCACAGACATTTGCACCTGTAAATGCAACAAAACCTACTGTAACACAGGCTTCATTAAGAGAGACAGCAGATGAAGATTATGAATACAAAGTGACAGTTAATACAAAGGGTCTTCTTACTGTAAAGCAGGATGGAAAGACACTTGCAAGCCAGCAGGTAGTTGAAGCTGGTACATATTCATATCCTACAAAACTTACAGTAGGCAATAACAAGTTCCAGATTCAGTTTGAGCCTGATGCAACACAGAATATTAATCCTAAGGATACTATTACACAGAACAATACAGTAGTAAGAAAAATATATGCAGCAGTAGAAACACCGCTTTATGTCTCTGCTGACGGCAGCAAGTCAGGTAATGGTACAGTCGAGAATCCACTTGATATTCAGACAGCTCTTACATTCTGTCAGGCAGGTCAGGCTATATATGTAAAGGGTGGCACATATAACCTTTCATCATCTGTAGTTATTAAGAAATATAACAATGGTACAGCTAAAGATATGAAGATGCTTGTGGCTGACCCTGATAATACAGAAGATGTAGTATTTGATTTTGCAGGTAATGATGGCAAAGCTACAGGAAATACATTTGATGTTTCTGGTGATTACTGGTATGTTGAGGGAATTAAATTCCTTAACGGCGGCGGCGTAAGAGTCGGTGGTAATCATAATATATTAAAGAACTGTGATTTTGCAGGACATACTAATTCAGGTCTTTCAATTTCAAGAACTGATGGTGCTACAGAACAGAAAGATTGGCCTTCATACAACCAGATTATAAGCTGTAATGCTTACAACAACAGAGATAAGTCAGACAATAATGCCGATGGATTTGCCGCAAAGCTTACATGTGGTGTTGGTAACGTATTCAAGTATTGCGTAGCTGCATATAATGCAGATGATGGTTGGGATTTATTCTCAAAGAGCGGTACAGGTGCAATCGGTGAAGTAGAAATCTACGATTCAGTATGTTACGCTAATGGTTATGTAATTGAAGACGGCAAGCTCGTTAAGACAAAGGGTGACGGTAACGGCTTCAAGATGGGCGGCAGCGGTATCGCAGTAAATCATAAGGTTTACAACAGCTACTCATTCGGTAATGCAGCTAACGGTTTCACAAACAACAGTGACCCAATGGGCGAGTACATTAACTGTACAGGTTACAACAACGGAGGTTCAAACCTTGAACTTCACACATATACAGGTGCAACTGCACAGTTTGTAGTTGAAAACTTCAAGTCATTTGCAGATAACTCATGGGAAAATGATGAGACACTTGCAGCTCTTACATCAACAGAAAAAGATGCAGAAGCTGATATTATGAATATGATTAAGTCATCAAGCAATTTCTTATATGACAAAGAAACAGGCAAATCTGTTAATGCTGATGGTGTTGAACTTACAGCAGCTAACTTTGTAAGCCTCGCTGAATTCAAGGATTATCTCCTTGGTGGAATTGAAGCAATTCAGAGAAATGAAGATGGTTCAATCAACTTAGGCAACTTCCTTAAATATACAGATGCTGCTGATAACGGAACAGATACACCAGCAGGAAGTGACACATCAATTACAACACCGGATACAGGTGACAGAGTAATGAAAGTTCTTATTCCTTTAATCATTGTTATGGTAATTGCCGTTGCAGGTATCGTATATGTTGCAGTTTCTTCAAAGAAGAAAAAAGAAGATAAGTAAAATAATACAAAAATGTATTTTGTAATTATTTGAAATATGAAAAACACCGTATCACAAGTATGTGGTACGGTGTTTTTCGATTGAACCGGTTATTATTATGATTAATTACGGTTATTGTTACTGTGATTAAGGTCTCTGACCGAGTCCGCCTTCAAGCGTGATAGTTTCGCCTGACATATATTTGAAATCAGGTGAACCAAGATGTACGCAT
>ULPE01048822.1_pt1 | contig 12962 bp, 14 predicted proteins | sample 1953211 | NCBI WGS metagenome assembly ULPE01 (sample SAMEA4835621, study PRJEB28245) | human gut metagenome | biome: gut microbiome; material: fecal sample | place: Denmark | collected 2008 | reverse complement strand
CGTATTTCCAAGTTCAACCGCCCTGCTAAAGGCGCTCTATCTTTCACCAAATTACAAAAAAATGGAGTCAGGCCTTAAAAAACTGGGGTGGTATATACGGCGAATTTAGTATAATATATGAAGGCCGGATGCCTGAATAGATTTCCAAGAGATCAAAGCCGGCGGTACATTGACATTTCTGAACGCATGAATTACAGTGGTTTTCAACAGGGCTGATGGACAGTTAGCCTAAGGGATTATCTACCATATGGAGCTATTTACAGACTTTATTTCACATACTCTCTCAGTTTACAAAAAATGCAGTTAATTTCGCAGTTTGTTTACACTATGAAATTGAAAAATCACACAGTCGCTAAATCCCAGTTTGTCTAAATCATCGAATAGTGTAAAAAAAGCACATAGCTAAAAGATTATAAATCTTTTAGCTATGTGCTTTTTCTGTACTTATTTTATATCCGGTGGAACTTTTGCTCCTACGTCAAAGGGAACATAATCTTTTTTCAGACTTTCAGGATAGTTGGCTTTCCAATCCTGCAATGCTTCTTTTGTAATTTCGTTATTTTCATATTTCTCCTTCATTTTTTGCCATTGTTCAAGCATGCCTCTAATTCTAAGAATAGCTTCACTACCAAAATAGATACCTGTGGTAGTATATTCAGGATTTTCATCATTTACAATAACAGGTCTTATATTGACTTCAATACTGTCATTGTGCTTGAATAAAAATTGGATTAAATTATGTTCCGTATAGAGATAATCAAGTTTTTTGCTACATGATTTTCTGTGTCACTGTTTGATTTGCTACTGCAATTTAGAGAAAAAACTATTGATAAAATTTTAAAAGAGCAAGGGGATATATACTCGCTATTGCTGAAAAGGAAGAAAGAATCTAATAAATAATTGCGCTGAAATCAAGGGGACTGCTAATATTTTTTAGCAGTCCCCTTGATTTCAGAAATGAAAAAAGTATAAATTTGTGATATAATGTTTTATGTTACAGAACATAGAACGTTATAAGAAAGAAGGACCATTTTGAATCATGAAATAGAAGATAAAAAAGAATTGAAAGAAGAACTAGGAAAAAAGATAAAGTCAATTCGAGAAGCTATGGGAATTAGTCAACGAGAACTTGCAAGAAGAATTGATTTGCCAAATTCTAATCTTAAATATATTGAAGATGGAATAAATGCTCCGAGTTTTGAAATATACAAAAAAATCATAATTGAGCTTAATCCAAATTCTAAAGATAGAGGGAGAACGGATTATTTATATTCAGGAATCCGAGGGACACCTCCACCTGATATATGTGAGTTTATTATGGATAATACAGAATTATATGAAGCTATTAGAGGTAATAGTTCAAAATTAGGAAATGAACAAATTGAAAAAATAAGTTTGATAATAAATGGAAAAATGTGATAGGAGATTTTTATGATAAGGGCAGATATGATTTCAACAGTAGGTAGAGAATACCTAACAACCAATATAGAAAATGACGAATTTAGCTATCCAAAAGCATTTAAAGAAAAGCATTTGGAATTTATTCCTATTTCAAATAATCGAGGTAGAAAATTTGAAAAGTTAGACTTAAGGTTTGTTAAAGATAATGTCTCTGTACTTATAGAAACAAAAGTAAACTTTACTAAAAGTGATGAAGACCAGTTGTCAGCATATGTAGAATACGAGAAAAGTTTAAATAACAATAAGGTGATTGCAATATTGGCAAATACTTCCGATGATAGAATTAAAGTTTGGAGGGGAGTTGTATCTGAAGCAGATTATTTATCCAAAGAGACGGCATTGAAAAGCATAGATGAATATATTGATTTCTATACTTCTAAAGTGAATAATAAAGAAAAAGTCATGCAGAACACTTATAAATTAAATGAGTTGCTGCATAAGCATGGTATATCGGAAAAATTAAGAAGCCAATTCGTAGGGACATGTTTACTTGCGTTGAAGAATAATGTTGATTATAAAACAAAAACATTAACTGCGGCACAAATAAGGACTAGAATCAAAGAAGTTCTTGAAACTCTTTTGACAGATAGTATGGAGAAAGCTGAAAAATTGGCATTGTTAAATAAAAATGTACTTGAATCACAGGATGTTAGAACTTTAAAAATAGAAGATTTCAGAGAAATTCTACTTTCAATTGAAGATACAATTTTACCTTTCATAAATGACAAGAGCACGTCCGGTCAAGATTTATTGAATTTATTTTTTGTTACATTTAATAAATATGTGGGCAAGTCGGATAAAAATCAAGCCTTTACTCCAGATCATATAACAGATTTTATGGCTAAGATAGTTGGGGTAAATAAAAGATCTGTGATTTTGGATCCTTGCTGTGGCAGTGGTTCCTTCCTTGTTAGGGCGATGACACAAGCTCTTGATGATTGTTCAACGGCTAATGAACAAGAAAAGATAAAAAAAGGACAAATACATGGAATTGAATTTGATGAAAAAATATATGGTTTAGCTACTACAAATATGCTCATTCACTCCGATGGAAATTCAAACATAAGACAGGGTAGTTGTTTTGATTTTAAAGAAATAATACAGGAGAAAAGACCCAATATTATTCTAATGAACCCACCATATAATGCACAAAGGAAATATATGCCCGAAGAATATACAAAAAAATGGGCTAAAGATAAAAAAGAAGATCCATCCAAAGGATTATATTTTGTGAAGTATATAATGGATGTATTAAATGAAGTTAATATATCTGCGACACTAGCTGTTCTTTTACCGGTGGCTTGTGCGATGGGTACTATTGGAGAGATAGGGAAAATAAAGAAGGAAATTTTAGAAGAGAATACACTAGATGCAGTATTTACACTTCCTAATGAAGTTTTTTATCCAGGTGCAAGCGCTTCAGCTTGTTGTATGGTTTTTAAAGTTGGAAAGAAACATTCTGATATTTCGAACCCTGATACATTTTTTGGTTACTATAAAGATGATGGATTTAGAAAGAGGAAAAATTTAGGAAGGATAGAACAAGTAGATATTAATACAGGCAAAAGTTTGTGGAAGATTATTGAAGAAGAATGGATTGAACTATATAGAGAAAGAAAATCTATAGATGGAAAGTCGGCACTTAAAAAAGTTACCCCAAAAGATGAGTGGCTATGTGAAGCACATATGAAGACGGATTATTCTCTTCTAAGTGAATCTATATTTCAGAAAACAATACGAAATTATTATGCATATCTAATAAAGGAGAGTGAATATATTGACTATTAATACTAATGATTGGAAAGAGTTTAGCTTGGATAGATTATTTGAGATTAAAGCAGGGAAATATTATTATTCCGATGAATATGAAACAGGAAAAACTCCATATATTTCAGCATCTGCAACAAATAATGGGATTTCTCAAAGAATAAATTTAGATGCTGATTTTAAAGGAAATTGTATCATCACAGGTAAAGTGGGATGTACTGCATTTTATCAGAGAGAAAAATTTTGTGCTACTAGCGATGTTAATGTGTTAACTCCTAGAAATTTTGTGATGAATGATAAAATAGGTTTATTTATCACGGCAATAATTAATTTTTCTGAAAACTACAAGTGGAGCTATGGAAGGCAATGTAGAGTGGGAGATAGCAGAAAGATCATAATCAAATTGCCAATTAAGCAAACTAGTATGGGTGAAGCAATATTTGATAAAAAAAGAATTTTTTCATCTGAAGGATATATTCCAGACTGGAACTTTATGGAAACATATATAAAAAGTTTAGAATTAGATGAAAAGAAAAAAATAAAAGAGATAATTGAATTTGAATAATAGAAAGGGTAATAAAAATGAGCTTAGATGAATTAGCATATGATGCGCAGTTTGAAGATGATGTAGTAGATTATGAAAGAGAAATAATTGAAGGTGAATTTGAAAATAAAAGAAAGATGTTAGAAAAAACTAAGATAGTTAAGCAAACATGGTCTATTACAGAAATTTATCAGAAGATAAAAAAAGGTGATTTAATATTGGATCCTGAATATCAGAGAAATGAAGTATGGCATGTCTCTAAACAAATATCATTTATTGAATCTCTTTTTATGGAAATAATGATACCACCTATATATGTCGTTGAGGTTCCTGGAACAGATATTTTAGAAGGTAAAAAATATGAAGTTGTGGATGGAAAACAAAGATTAACAACAATAAAAAAATTTATAAATAACGAACTTGCATTAGACAAAAAATATCTAGAATATTATAGTGATCTCTATGATGGGAAAAAATTTACGGAAATATACGATGAGTACAGTGAGAAAGTAAATCAGGTTTTATCATCAATTTTGGATATTTACGTGATAACTTCTAATTCGTCAGCAGAAACAAAGTATGATATATTTGCAAGATTAAATAAAGGGGCAGAACCTCTTAAAGTAAATGAAATTAGAAAAGCAATTTATCATTCTGAAGTGACGCAGATAATTGACAAATTTATTAATGAAAGGATTGGTGAAAAAGAAAATATAAATGAAGAGTATCTTGATATTTTTTCTAAAAATGATATTAAACGCTTTAATGATTATGGAAGATTTTATAGAAGTATTGCATTTTTCTATAATACAAATTTAGACTTATGTACTGTGAGAAATTATAATTCTAGACCAAAGCAAATGATTGATGAGGTGTTGCAATCTTTTCAAAAAAAAGAGCAAAGTTTTAATGAGCAGGATATAGAAAAACTTTTAAACAATACAATAGAATTGATGAAAATATTGAAAGAAAATCCTAATAGAGAGTATCTAATTGATGCTTGTATTCCATTTTCATTATCTAGTTGGGATATTTTAATACCCAATATTGGTAAAATAATTCAAGATGAAGAAATGAAAAACACGTTTGAAAAATCCAAAGCAACAACAAGCAATGTAAATAAGAGAGTTGAAATTATCAATAAATTGTTGAAAGGTTGTTAAAATGGACGATATAGCAATATTTGAAGAGAAAATTAAAGCTATTGTTATATACAAATTCATGTATGAGTTTGACAAATTTGAAAAAATAGTTAAAAAGTATTTTGATAATAAGTTGGACAAATTAGATATTAATGATAGCAATAGATTATATTTTTATTGTGGTGGATTAGTAAATAAGAACCTATATATTGATTTTTCAAATGAAATGTTATGTTTGAATAATTATAGATTTAAGCCAAACAATTTTGACGGACTAACTATAAACCAAATAATAAAAGTTGCTAGTTCAAATGGTTTGGGACAAATGTTTGATATCGAAATAGATTCAATTCAAAAGCACTTAAAGCATGACATGAGATCTTCTATAACGAAATTAATCAAAATGAGGAATAAACTTGCGCATAATTTGGATTCTTTAGATTTAAAAGATGCCGACTGTATTGAACTTTTATCTAATGATAAATTAAATGAACTTGGTGGAGATATTATATATGGCTTAGAGCTTAAAGAGGATTATGAGCAAGTGAAACTTATCTTCAGTAATATCATTTATATGAGACAAATATGTAGTGAGTTATGTAATTCATAAAATTGGAACTGGTACTGGGATGGGTAAAAACATCTAAAAACGAGCTTAAATTAAACGAATTTCCCAGCATTCAACAAATAAAAACCTTTATTTTCACTGGTTTTGAATATAGTGAGTGGTAGAAAAAGAAGAGTGGGAATAGAGGGTATGAAATGGAGAGAATAGATTGAAAGAAAACAAATTGAGTTCCATTAAAGACATAATTCTAGGTATAGTATTGATAGCAATAATAGGTTATATTATTGTTTGGTTATTAGGAATACTCTTAGGGTATGTAGGAAATTTCATTGATAGACTTAATCAAGTTGCATCAAATATGGATGCTGTGGTTATTGTTGCGTTAATAACTGGTAGTGTATCAATTTTAGGTGTCGTGATTAGTTCAGTAGTATCTAAAATAATAGAGTACCGTCAGAATACAAAAAGATATTTATATGGAAAAAAAGAAGAGCCGTATTCAGAATTTATTGAAATGGTATATAAAATACAGAGAAATGCGAAGGAACCTCAAAAATATACTGAGAAGGAAATGTTAGATGATATATTAAGTTTTTCTAAAAAATTAACATTATGGGGTTCGAATAAGGTAATTAAAAAATGGCTTGCTTTTCGTAAGATGAGTCAAGCTGAAAATAAAAATCCAACTGATAATCTTTTTATACTTGAAGACATTATTTTTGAAATTAGAAAAGATATGGGACAAAAAAAGAGCGGATTAAAACAAGGAGATATTTTGGCGTTTTTTGTCAATGATATTAGGGAGTATCTTCCTGAGAATAAAAAGAAATGACTAGGTGAATTTAGTTGGGGTTAGAATGGGTATAAAATGAGTTTAAATCAGGTAAATTTCCTTGTATGAAATAAACGAAAAGTCTTTATCTTAAAGGGCTTTGGATAAAATGAGCAGTAGAAAAAGAAAAATGGGAGTGGCAATAAACAAATATGCTTCTGCTGTTATACTCCTGAATGATACTGTTTCGATACTAAGAAGCTCTAAAAGTAGGTCTAAAAGGGAGTTGTTGAATTGAGCGAGTTTACGGAGTTGCACTTATTGACCGAAGGAAAATAAGGTGATAAATTATTTAAAAAGCCTTCCATCATTTTTGTGGGAGGCTTTTGTAGAAATAATAGGTAAATTTATAATATTTATAAGGAGGAAGATCGTAAATGAGTTACACAATTTCTTTGTTTTCTGTTAAGACAAAACAGAAAGAACAGCAGTCAGCACAACCCGATTTCTTTGAAAAGGAGGCGAATCTGGAAAAATTCACACCGGAGCAGCAGTCAGCATTGGAAAACCGTTTGTTGAAATATCAGTATAAACCGATAGGGAAGAACAGTGATGGGAAAAGATTTGAACATGCTGATTTTGGAGAAGCGTTCCTGACAGACAGGGCATTGTATTTTTCAACTTCAAATGACTTTGATTGTATTTTTGAAGTGGGACTGACAGCATCTGAGTTTACGGATACCGGTGAGTTTGCAAAATATGATGGGCAGGCAGGAGGATGGGAAGAGATATAGGGCTGCTCTATGTTGAGGAGGCGGTATGCTTATTCACCTCCTCATAAAATTTGACGATAAGCACAAAGAAAACAGGAAATAAATCACAGTATGTGGAAAGGAGTGAAAAATGGGGATAATAGCAAATTATAAATATTTAAGTGATAAAAACTTAAAGGAGCTTAAGGCTTTCTATTCAGAAGAGAATGAAACTTTGGGGGAGGCAAAAGAGCGAAATGAGGATGTAGAAATACTCCTTGATTTAGATAAGATGTGGGATGCACTTCATTTTGTGCTTACAGGAGTAAGCAGCAGTAAGCCTATAAAAAATGACCCTTTTAGCGAAGCGGTTGCAGGTGTATCTTCTATTGAAGGTGTGGAAGAGTTTATATCTTATACAGAAAAGGGAAGGATTAAAGATATAGTTTTTGCTCTTGATCATTTTGATATAGAAAAAGCTATGGAAAATTTCAGTATGAAAGAATGCAGAAAAGCAAATATATATCCGGACATTTGGAATTATGAAGAAGAAACGGATGAAATAAAAGAAGAACTAATGGATTACTTTCAAAATCTGAAAGACTTCTATAAGAAAATATTAGAAGTAAATGGTAATGTAATGGTCACTATTTGCTGAAGGAGTATAGATAAATCCCGGGTTATCGGGTGAATTGAATAAATCTTATAGATATATCTCTGAAAATATTACAGAGTTTTAATTCTGCTGAGCATGAAGCAGGTGACTTGTTTTTCATAGACCTGCTAAGAAAATGGGCTTTATATTAAATGACAGAGGGGGGATATGATGTTTGTAGATCGAATTGATGGCGTTGACTCCAAAGAAGTGAAAAGAGTTTTTAAAGAATTAATCACTGCCTATATGAACCCTGCGTATGGGTCTATGTCTAAAAGGGATTTCGATATATTGCTTTTTATGAAGCTGCAAGATTTAAAGATTATAGAGAAAGATCCTGATTTATATGATATCGTGTCCAATTTGAAAGTGACCAGAGCAAAGGCAAGAAATCTATTATATGAAGCTAAAATGCGTAACTCATCAGAAGAAATGCTGGATAAAGAATTAAGGGAGTTACTGTCTACCCCTATTTTCTTTAAGGAAAATGATAAAATTGCAATTGAAATTAGTAATCCATTATTATCAGATCATTTGAGGTGGAAACTTAAAAGATTGGGATACATTACGGATGGTTCCTTTTCTGCTGAATTGATTAAATTATCAGAGGAAGCTTATATCATCATATTTGAAGATATGATTCCGAATGAATCACGAAAGAGAATAACGGAAGCATTAGTTAAATGTGGTGCAAGGGAGGAATTGGGATTTAAGGGAATACTCTCTTCCATTCTTAAAAAATTAAGTGGAAGAATAGTGGGGAGAGCCGGAGACGAGTTAGTTGATGGGATTTTTAAATATTTAGGTCCTTTAATCAGTGGAAAACTAAAAGAAATATCCAGCGTTTATAAGGATTTTTTTGTAGAACCATAAGGATAAGTAGTGGATTATGCGACTGTTTTTATAAACGTTTTCTTCTCCAACGACTTATAAGTCAAATTATATAATGGGCAGCAGGCTTTATATGAAGAGTGGGAATAACGGTAACCAATGTGTTTCTGTAAAAAAACGGTTGAAAATACAGTATTTTAGAGATTTTACAGGACAAAAACTCCTGTCATATAAATTGTTTGGAAGGCATCCCATCATCTTGCAGGGAGGTTTTGTAGAAAATAGTGATTGATAAATTTTTGGAGAAGAGAGAATGTCAAGCTGGAGTGGTATAAGAAAAAAGCTGGAAACGGAATATTTAGCCCCAAGTCTGCGGGGGCATATTCAGTATTATGCGACATCATATAGCAGAAGTCCTGATCATGAGGGACGGGCGGCAATAAGGTATGATGGAAAAGAAATTATCAAAGGATGTTATTACAATAATTGGATGAAAGCAGATTTATTTCCCAAAGATGAAAAATATGAAAAACGCATGAAAAAAGAATTTGCTTTTATAGATGATACAGCCTTACAGTTGGGCATATTTGATCAGCGTTGTTTTTATAATGCCTTTGCAGAATTTGATCAGCAAAGTATCGAAATGAGTTTGAAGAGTAAAAATTTAATCGTACGGATATTTGCTGTATTAGATAGGCGTGTTGGTAAAAGAAGGTTAGCTTTAATGAAAGAAACGATAGCAGAAGAACCGGATACATTCCGGGAATTTTATGCCATTCATATGAAGGCGGAAGGACTGGTATAATCCGGTTTGCACAGATAATAGATAATCGAATATTATATAAACAAAGCACATAACTTTAAGATTGCAAAACCTTTCAGCTATGTGCTTATTTTATATACGCTCAGGTTTTAAATCGTTCAGAAAGCTTTCTGCTTTTGCGGTGAGGATTTTGCGGATATGATGTCTTCGGAAAACCGGACTTGATCGAGCTCGTCAGATCGTGGGACGTTTATTGATATTGACGGTAATAAGATGGATACGATAAAGTGAAATAGAAAGTTGTCATTCAGAATTTCTAAAAGTTTGTAAGGGCAAGATGCTTAGTCAGAAAATACAAAAGTATATTAAAGATCATTCTTTCTGTTATATGAATTTATAGTACGCATGGATAAGATATTGTGAAAAAGTTCACAGATGAGGATGAAATGATGTTTTGGAGGGCATATGTACAAGCTGGAAACTGAAAATTTTTCATTAGAATTGCTGCCTGGAATTCATCAGGATAATTTTCCGTATCCCAAGGCGAATAGTCTTCGGGTTAAAGTGTCAAGTAGGTTTTTCTGCGGATTCTATTATGGATATTGATGACATTGCTTTATCTGATTTCGCGGTGAATTTGAATGAGCTTTATGAAACACTGAGCGGATCGGTAAGACTGGAAGAACCATATAGTATGCACTGCTTTTTAGAATTTACGGCTGTAACAGGCGGACATATTTGCATTAAAGGTCGGATTCATAATAAAAAGGGTATTGGATACGGACATGAACTGACATTTGAAAATGAAGTAGATCAGACATATCTTAGAGGTTTTGCAAAAACACTGTTTGCCGATTACGGTAAATATGCTAAGTGATCGAATGGTATTGAAAGCAGAAGCATGAATAAACAGGAGTTGGCAGAAGATAATTAATATATTTTTAAATTATAAGCATAGGATAAAGTACCTGACAGATTATGGGGCTGTTTTACTTCGTTTTCACAAGCGGGTTGGATATAATCATATAAATTCTTTACCCCAAATGGATTGCCGGATTTCAGAGCGGTGGGAGCATGAAAGCTCATCAGTAAAATGGTAGTAGGGAAAATACAAATGAGAAGATATGCATACTTAAAAGAACCGATAAAAACAAACAAGAAAGATTACATATATAAAATTATGCTGTATCAGACGAAAAAAGATGGAGTATATCTGTTTATGTATTGCCAAAAGGATGCCGTTCAATGTTCATTTGACTATTGGTATAAAACGGTTGAAGATGTCTATGAGGATTGGAATGATCTTGTGAATGAAAAAGGCTGGATTCCTATAGGTGATCCGCTGCCTTATTGCCAGCACGATGCTTTTTTACCGATAAGAGTAAAGGGGCGTGATATCGGTGAACCCCAGTGGGGAAAATTGGAAATTCTTGAAAATGGCAAATGGAAAGAATACATTCCTGATTAGTGGCGTCCGTAATTGTTTATAATTTGAAATATTAAAATAAGAAATAAGTTTATGGAATGCATGATTTTAAAATTATGAGTGAACGATTGCCGCTGCCATATCGTAACGCGCTTAAATATAATTAGACCGGTGCTTTTGTGTAAACAGAGGAAAGCATATTTATACACAAAGTGAGAACTGCAGATTTGGATTTGGGAACTGATATAAAAGCTGCCTGCTTCGATTTTGCTGACTAATTGAGGCTTTCTCTGGTTCAATTGACGCGTTAAAGGGCTCATGCTACTATAATTATATAAGAAATTTTATATGATTAAATTAGGTATCTTTAGATTTAATAGAGAATTTGGTTAAGCCAAAGCGGTCACGCCACTGTAACAGTGAGGGACTTTGCAAAAGGACGCACAGCGTTCTTGGTCACTGAGAAATTTTCTTGGGAAGACGCAAAGAAACGATGAACTGAAGCCAGGAGAACTGCCTAATTGATAATCGCCAATTGACCTGCGAGTGACGGGGACGGGGATTTTGTATACATGGGTACCATGCTATACTTAAGCTTATCAGGCGCGGTGTCTTTCTGTGAACGAGATTACAGCCCGTTTCCTCTATGTGGGGGGACGGGCTTTTTGTGTGGAATAACAGTGCAAGATCGACTTCATTGTGAATGCACCGCTGCCGATGAAATAGAGTGCAGATAATTATGTATGAGCAGGATGGGCAGAAGCTGAATCCGAAGGTAGAAAACATTTGGGAGGTGATTGCAGGAGCAAAAGATAATATGTATCTGATTCCATTCAAATTGATTCAGACATGGTTTAGACATTTAAGGAATGAGGTGTTTTATATTTCAGACAAATTTTATATTTCAGACAAAAAGGTATATGCTTTCCGTTGCTACGATTTTTCTTCTGTTGGTCAGCATGATTCTCACCGCCTGCGGAGGCGCGGGAGATGAGAAAAAAGATACGGCACAAAAGGACAAACCTATTGAGATTACGGATGTCACAGGACAGAAGGTCACATTGAAAAAGCCGGCAGAGCGTGTTCTTTTGCAGTGGAGCGGCTCCGGCGGCGCATTTATTACGATGTCCGCCATCATGGGGAAAGATGTTCCGAATGTCATTGCGGGTATTGATTCGTCACTCATGGAGTATCGCGCCGATATGTGGAACCGCTTTAAGAAGGATCTTCCTGCATTGGAAAAGATTCCTTCCATCGGATCAGTGAGTGGTAAAACTTTTAATATTGAACAAGTACTCGCCTTAAATCCGGATGTCATTTTTATTCCGCTTGATTTGAAAGAGCAGTATGAGTCCGATGTGAAGGCAAAACTGGATACCGCCGGCATACCGACTATATACATAGACTACCATTCGGAAAAGCTGGAAAACCATCAGCGTACCATCGATGCTATCGGCAAGGCGCTGGGCAAAGAGGAACGTGCGGCAGAGCTCAAGAAGTTCTACACGAATAAAGTGACGAATGTCACTAATCGTGTCAATAAGATCAGCAAACCAAAACCGACGGTCTATATTGAGGTGGGGATGCAAGGGCCGGAAAGCTTCGGATATGCCTTTAGCAGCAACTACTCCTGGGGGGCTTTGGCGCCCTTGTGCGGCGGCGATATTATCACAAAGGATGTTATCAAGAGCGGGGGGCCGGTTAACCCTGAATTCGTGTTGGAAAAGGATCCCGATATTATTATGATCATGGGCTCCTACTGGCCGAAGAAGCCCACATCCATGCGTCTCGGGTTTGAGGCTGATGAGGCTGCCTCACAGCAACTTCTGAAGGCATTTACACAGCGTGAAGGCTGGGATAAGCTGAAAGCGGTCAAGAATAAGCAGGTCTATTCTGCTCATCATGGACTGCCGCGTGAGATCTATGACTGCGTCGTGTTTGAATATCTGGCAAAGACATATTATCCTAAGGAGTTTGCAGATATTGACCCGGAAGCCACGCTCAAGGAGTTCTACGAAAAATTCCTTCCTTTCTCTTATGGTGGAACGTGGTTCATGCATTTAAATTAGGAAAGGGCTTATCATAGTGAAAGATACAGCGGAGCATTTTGATTATAAGAAGCACAGTTACCGCAGAATCATTTTTATTCTGATCGGGCTGCTGATTTGTGCAGTGAGTTTTATTACCGATGTGATTGTAGGTCCGGCCTCGCTTACGCTGCGTGATGTATGGCTGGCGGTGATGCAGTCTCCGGAGGTTTCAAAAAACGCCGATGTCATCA
>ULPE01044938.1_pt1 | contig 12977 bp, 8 predicted proteins | sample 1953211 | NCBI WGS metagenome assembly ULPE01 (sample SAMEA4835621, study PRJEB28245) | human gut metagenome | biome: gut microbiome; material: fecal sample | place: Denmark | collected 2008 | reverse complement strand
GCTTTATGAAAAAGAAAAACACTGCCGCAGCAAATTTGTGATAGTTGCCTTTATAAAGCCGTATGAGTATTATAAGCGGATGCTTTTTATGTTTTTTGTAACATTCGATAAACCAGTTATCAACATCAATTCCTTTAGGTGCATGTAAATTCATTTTTTTCACCACTTATTTTATAATTTTGTCAACATTTCCAGTTACTACAGGTTCACCTTCACATCCTGTAATATTTACATTTTTAAGTATAAGTTCTTTGGCATTATTTATTATAAGCCCCTGTTTTACTGCCTCATCACATCCAAGCATCATCGCAGCGACACCCGGTTTTGCATCCTTAGCATATGTAAAATCAATATTTTCAAATGTAAGCTTTTCAATCTTGCTTTCAGGTAATCCATAAATATAAGCTCCTGCTACATGGCAGTTTGACGCTTTTATATTCCTGAATGTAAGACGCTTGATTGACGGTGTTCTGTCATCGACAGGAAGCGGCTCTTTTGAACCAACATAATTAGTCTTTCCGTCAGGATCACAGAAATAAAAACTGTTTACAACAAATGGCGTCATTACATTATCCATATCAATATTTTCAAATGAAATATCATCAAGAACTGATAATTTGCCTCTGCCTCGTCTTGTCTTTACACGGAGACCTCTGTCTGTATTCATAAACAGGCAGTCCGTAATATGAACATTCTTTACACCGGCAGCAATCTCACTTCCGACTGTTACGGCACCGTGTCCGTCTCTCATGCAACACTGTCTTACAGTCATGTCTGATGTCGGAATCTCGTATTTGCGTGCCTGATATATCTTTCCTGATTTTATAGCAATACAGTCATCACCAACTGAGATATATGTACCGAGTACAAGTACATCCTGGCAGCTCTCAGGATCAAGTCCGTCTGTGTTATGTGAATTGGCCGGATTCTTAATCTTTACATCTATGAATTTGAGGTGGTTGCTGAAATATGGATGTATTGTCCATGATGGAGAATTCTGTACTGTTATTCCGTGCATCATTACATTATTGCAATGGTTGATGAAAAACAATCTCGGTCTCCATGCTGTATTTCTTATTTTGCAGTTATTCCACCAGTTTTCAAATGTCGTATTGCCATCAATTGTACCTTCACCTGTAATAACTACATTTTCTGCATTAATTCCACAAAGAATTGCCGAAAAACAGTCAAGCGGATTTCCTTCCCACGAACCCAGATTATATTCTTCTTTCTCATCATATGATTCAATAACACCCGGAAGTATCGGGAATTTGTCTCTTTCTGTAAATGCAGATAATACCGCTCCTTTTGCAAGTTCAAGTGTTAAATCGCTTTTTAAAAATACACTTGAAACCTTATATTCACCTTCCGGAACAAGGACTCTTGAATCCTTAGGGCATGCCATAATTGCACACTGGATTGCATTTGTATCATCATGCACACCATCGCCCAATGCACCAAAATCGCGTACATTTAATGTTACAAATTCATATTTTGTATGAATATTTACCTCGTTTGTTTTCTGACCATTGTATACAGCATACACATTGTAATCTGTATCAGGTTTTAAATCAAAAAGTGATGTTATAACCTTATTACTTTCCATATATTTTTCGTCATTGACATATATATCATACTGCGATTCTGTATAAAATTTTCCTGATTCAGTAAGCTCTAAAACAGCACTTCTTGCTGTATTTGTAACTAATTTTAACTCCATAATCTGCCTCCGTTATTACGTCCATAATCCTGATAATCTCTGTTCCTTACTGCCTCGCTGTAGCACAATGCAAACTCAGCTGCATCTTTTTCTGACACATCACTATATTTTTCATATATTGCAAGTGCTGCATCTTCATATTTTTCTGTCAGAACCGCTTTCATACGGCAGCCTTTGAGCAATGCATATGCAAATACAAGTTCATATGGTGCTTTTGCAGGATTTTTTTCTGCACCGGAAATACCTGTTGCAAGAACATCTTTTACTGTCTCTTTATAATAATCCATAAGCTGTCTGTATATCTCATAGAGTGCCTGATCCATGACTTCCATTGTATCAATAAGTGCTGCACTGTAATAACATAATGCTTCAAGTGCATCACTGTCCCCGGATGCTTTGCTGGATGTATTTTTATACAAATCTTCATGAATTACATTATACTGTGCAATTATGTCATTATAATGTTCTTTTCCATCATCTCTTGTCTCATAATTCATATAGAATACCTGACTTGCATATGTCTGGCAAAGACATGCTTTTCCGTCAACATCCGTAAAATATCCTTTTTCACTTCTCTTCTGTGAATTAAGCTGTGCTGCCATCTTTATTGCAGCCTTTTCATATTCATCTTTTCCTGTGTAATCTTTTGCTGCATATAATACATTGGCCAGCAACAGATTAGTCAAATCATTATCATTTCCTGCAAATCCTTCTTCGATACCGCAGTCACAGCATTTATCAATGCCTTTTACAAGAAACTCTCCAAACTTCTCGTTTTTTGTAGCAAAATAAACTTTTGCAGCACTGTTTAAAATCATTGCCTTATTCCAGTTATCAGTTTTTTTTAAATCAACTGATGACATTTTTTCAAGCAGGCTGTCTTCTAATTTTTCATTTCTTTCTATTGTCATATCCTGTCTCCTTTATAATGTTTTATAATTAAAGAAATCAAATTCTCCATATATTGTATCGCTTCCATGATTTCCTGCATCATCTGTATATTCCTGTCCAAATGAGCCGGCATATGCATACATTCCAATCATTGCACCAGTAAAACGCTTGCCTTTCTTTAACCCTTCATCACAGAGATAATATACGTTATCAAGCACATCAACAGTAGTATAATTTACTCCGTCATAGCTGTATGAAAATGTTCTTGTAAGATAATTTGTCTCTGTTTTCAGATACACATATTCTTTACTGAAATCAAGTTCCCTAGATTTACCTTCTTTATATCCATCTATATATTCTGCAACTTTTACAAGCAGTCTAGGATTTTCTTCTTTTGTTGCAAATATACCAAATTTTAAAAATGTATTTTCGTCATAATAGCATGTCATTCCAACATCCTGTCCCGGATAAATCTGCGGCATTCTTAACTTACATACTGCCTCAAACCTGAAGTTCTGCTGTCTTCTTAACAGAATATTTTTTGCATACATTGAATTGAGGTCATAACGGCTTCCTTTAACTTTGACATATGAATTCTCAAGAACTATTCCATCAAACTCCGGTGCTCTTGGAAACATCCAGTCTGAACTTAACCAGTCATTGTCAAAATCATCATCAAGACTGGATTCCCATATACACTCAGGTAAATCCGGTTTTATCTGCAATGTCGAAGGTCCATTAAGTGAGTTGACAACCGGCCATCCGTCCGCAGTCCACTCAATCGGGTCAATTGCCGTCTCTCTTCCAAGCAGGCTGTAACCGTCACCTATTTTTCTTCCACACAGATAGACCATATACCACTGTCCGTTCTGCGTGCATACAGGCTTACCATGTCCGCACCTTTGAATTATTGCATTTTCATCATTCTGACGCATTATAGGGTTATATGGGCATGGCTTGTATCTGCCCATCAGTTCGCGGCTTCTTGAAACAGTAATTCTATGTCCCGGTCCTGTTCCACCCTCTGCTTCAAACAGATAATAATATCCGTCTTTCTTTAAAAGATGCGGTCCTTCCGGTGCTCTTTTATTATCACCATAATAAAGAAGATGTGCTTCTCCAATCTGGCGTGTCGCATCATCACTTAAAGGCAGTATTCTTGCACCTCTGTTTAAAAGCATATATCTTTTCCCATCATCATCTGTAAAGATTGATGGGTCTATTCCGTCTTCATCTATTATCGCAGGCTTGCTGTATGGACCTTCAGGCTTATCTGAGCTCACAACTATCTGTTTTCTGTATACAGTTCCGTCATCATTAAGACGATATGTCGCTGTTATATAAAACCTGCCATTATGATACGAAATATCCGGTGCCCAATATCCTCTTCCACCTTCAAGATTATCAAGTGCTGCCCATTCCGGATTAGTAATCGCATATCCTATTATTCTCCAGTGTATCAAATCTTTTGATTCTGATACCGGTATACACGGAAAATAGATAAATGAAGAATTAACCATATAATATGTATCTTCGACCCTCACTATCGATGGGTCAGGATAAAATCCTGTTCTTATCGGATTGCGGTATAAATCATTATACTTTGCTCCTATTTCTTCTTCAAAATAATTCTGCAGGTCAAAGAACTTATTATTTACCGCTATGTCTATTGGCGTTACAAGATTATTATCACCTGTAAGCGGTGACAATCCAACTCTTTCTACAAGATAACGGCAGACCTCAACGCTTCCTGAAAGTGCCGCATAATGAAGCATATTCTTATGTTCATTGTCTGTAATATCCATACTTGCTCTCGAATACTCAACTATGTATCTTACAAGTGCAAGATTTCCGGTCTTCGCCGCAAGCAGTGCCATAAGCACACCATTCTCATCTTTTTCATCAATAAGATTAGGTTCTTCTTCAAGAATACGCTTTACTTCGCTTATATTCTCAAGATAAATGGCATCTTTGATTGTACCCATACTCCGCCTCCTTTATATGTAATTTAACTCATTTTTTAAGTATACAGCATAAATACAGTATTTTCTACATATTAATATTAATTTATATACTCTTTTACAGAAAAAAAAGGCGAACCTGCATTAACAGATTCGCCTTTAAAAAATCTTAAATAAACCGGGAATTACTCCTTAACGGCACCGATATTAACACCCTGTACGAAGTATTTCTGGCAGAATGGGTAAATAATTGCGAATGGTAAAATCGCAACAATAACCGAAGCACTAGAAATTGTATTAGGGTCAACAGCGTCATCATTAGGAATATCACTATCCATAACCATGTTACGAAGTTTAATCTGGAAGTTGAATAACTTATCCTTGTTGATGTAAATCTTGAAGTTAGTATAATCGTTCCAGAACTGTACAGCAAACATCAAACCGATTGAAGCAAGAGCTGCCTTTGAAAGAGGAAGTACAATCTTAAAGAAGATACCCATTGGAGAGCAGCCATCAATCTTGGCGGCCTCAAATAGAGCCTCTGGAATACCTTCAAAGAAGTTCCTCATAAGTACCAGGTTATATACGTTGATTGACAATGGTAAAATAACTGACCAGAGTGTATTAAGCAAATGTAACTGCTTCATAACGAGGTACTTAGGAATCATACCACCATCGAAAATCATTGTGAAAAGTAACATATATGCGAAGAAATTTCTTCCTGGCATTTCCCACTGAATTAATACATAACCACCTAATGTTACAAGTAACAAACCGAGGAATGTACCAGCGATTGTAACGATACATGAGATACCGAATGGTCTATATAAAGCAACTCGGGTAACGATAGCTCTATAACCACCCCATGTAAACATTGTTGGAACCCACTTAAAACCATAAGCAGATCTTGCATCAAATGAATCAATGATTACCTTCCAGATAGGTAACATGATTGCTAATGAAATCAAAATAAAAATCAAACCATTTACAAGTGGGAAGATTTTGAATTTTTTCTTTTTCTTTGTAACTACAACTGAATTATCACTCATTATCTATCCCTCCTTATACAATACCACGTCCGCGGACTTTCTTACTAGCGTAGTTACAGCTAAGTACGAGAATCATTCCGACAAACGATTTAAATAAACCTACCGCAGTAGTATAACCATAATCTGAGTTACCACTTGAGAATGTCTTACGGTATACATATGTCTGTAATACTTCGGCAACATCCAATACGGCATTGTTCATAGTAACGAAAACAGATTCAAAAAGGTTCATAACCTTAGCAAGGTTAAGAATGAATACTGTAATGATTGTGTTTGCTAATGCAGGAAGTGTAATATAGATAAGTCTCTTCCAACGGTTAGCACCATCAATCTGGGCTGCTTCATATAAATCAGGGCTGATACCTGACAATGTAGCAAGGAAAAGGATTGTTCCCCAACCTGTATCTTTCCAAACATTCATTACATAGAATGTTCCTCTCCAATACTTAGAGTCACCAAGGAAATAGATTGGTTCATTAATCATATTAGCTTTAAGTAAAAGGCTGTTTACAACACCTGTTACGTTAGGATCAAGAATCATCTTGAAAACTGATGCAACTACAACCCATGACATGAAGTGAGGCAGATAAACGATTGTCTGTACTGTCTTCTTAAATCCGAGTGAAACAATCTCATTTAAAAGAAGTGAGATAATAACAGCTGCACCTGTATTTAAAATCAACTTAATAATCGAAAGAATTAATGTGTTTCTAAATGCTGTCCAGAAATAAAGGTCATTAGTGAACATCTGAACGAAATGCTTGAGACCTACATAGTAAGGTCCTGCAATAACATATTTTGTGAATGCATAACGGCATCCAGCCATTGGCCAGTAATTAAAGAGAATAATCATGATTAATACTGGTAAGAACATGATATAGAAGCCACGGTAATAATACATTGTCTTCCATACACTCTTGTTAATTGAGTTAGAAAGATATCTTGAATCAACGCCAAGATCTTTCTTGAAATACTTCATAATATCAATGAAGCAGCCAGCGATTGCAAGAATATAACCTACAATCAATACGTAGACACCTAAACCTAAAACGTATTTAGCGTCATCTGAACCATTACCAGATGATAAAAGATTAGTAAGAGAATAAATATCATATTTATTTCTTCCGTAGTAACCTCTGAAGTTAACAGCAACTAAAGAGATAACAAATATAACTGCTGAAATTGCTGTCGGTATAATTGAGAGCACATCCTTCTTTAAAGCAAGAAGAATAATAGCAGCTATAATAGCAATCATGAACAGATACCACATAACAGGGGCATCAATGTTCATATAACTGTAGGCATCAGAAATATCACTTGAATTCTGAACGAAAGGCAAAAGCCCGCCTATAAAAGCAATTACTAAACCTATTATAGCAATTACCTTGAGGTTGCCTGATTTCTTACCTACTAATGCACCACATCTCGGGCACACTTTTGCATGCTTTGGTAATTCTGTGTTACAAGACTTACATTGCATCTTCATACCTTCTTTCCTAATATTTTTGTTTAATTCTAAGCCTACATCTGTATGATTAATAAGCTAAAAATCAGAATCCGACCTTCCGGATGAACCAATGCCACCCGGAAGTGGATTCTTAAAGGTTGGTAATTAAATTACCTATATAATATCTTTTAAAATATTATCTTAAATTATTTAGACTTCTTTGTCTCATTTAATGACTTAAGAACAGCTTCTACTGCTGTACCAACTCTATCCTTGTAGAGCTTCATACCTTCTTCAACAGTCATGTTACCAAGTGCAACTTCTGAAATAACCTTATTTCTTGTTGTATTGATATCTGTGCTGTTTTCACCAAGTGTCTCTGTCATAGGAAGTGGAGTAGCAACTGTAGAGTTCTTAGCGAAGAATTCACCATTTTTCTTAGCTGCTTCAGTCATCTTAGCCTCACCAGGATCAGCTGTCTTGAACTTAGCAAGAGCGAGGATTGGATCAATGTGGTTCTTAGACATTAATGTTCCTGGCTTTTCTGGAGATGGAAGGAAGTGGAACTCGCCTTCTTTGTACTCAAATGTACCCTTATTATCAGCAAGTGTTACTGTCTCAGCCTTGTCATCCCAATGAGTACCCTTAGCACCGTAAGTCCAAGCTGTCTGGATGTCGCCACCATCAAGCATTGTGTCGATGAAGTACTTGAAGATACCTTCTGGATTCTTAGCACTTGTTGTGATACACCAAGCTGGTGCAATTCTTTCTACGTATGTACCAAGTTCCTTAATAGGATTGATAGCAATAAGATCTGTAGGAAGACCCTTAGACTTAAGGTTTGTCATTAATGTGTTAGCCCATGTACCAGCCCAGTATGAGAATACACCAGATTCTGAAGAAGGATCTGTTGAAAAGAACTTGTTACGAGCATCTGTTGTCTTCTGACCAAGTGTAGCCTTATCAATTACGCCATCTTTAACAGCATTCTGAATTCTCTGAAGAGCATCCTGCATAGCTTTTTCTGAGAAACCATCTACATACTTTCCTGAAGAATCTTTGTAGAATGTGTAGTTAGCCTGCTGATAGAATTCTGGAAGGTAGTTTGTGTAAGGAGCTTCTGTTGAAATGAAGTCAGGAGCTGAAATTACATAATGACCTTTCTTAGCAGCTAACTGCTTTAAGATACCATAGTATGTGTTGAAGTCCATAGTAACGCCGTCAACCTTTGATACATCAATGCCAGCATCATCAAGCCAAGCTTTCTTGAGGTATGTACAGCAACCATTACCACGGTATGGAGAGAAACCATACATAGCCTTTGTTCCGTCTTCGCCATTAACAAGTAATGCTGAAAGAACGTTCTCAGCTGTATCGATAAGTCTGCCTGACTTCTTTGTCTCTGAAGAGTTCCAAGCATCTGTCATGTTCCAAAGGAAACCGTTAGCTGCATAAAGAGCATAGTAATCAGATGAAAGAAGAACTACATCAGGAATGCTATCACTGTTGAATGCATTAGAAACTGCATCATAGTAATTACTGTGGTCAGGACGTACCCATTCGATTTCAAGGCCTGTTAAGTCGCCAAGATATTTGTAGAATGCCTGTCCGCCGTTAGCTTCTGTAACGACTGTAGAGTCGCACATAACTGTAAATTTGTCTGGCTTTGTTACTTCTTTGTTTGAAGAAGCGTTGTTGTTTGAACCACCATTGTTGTTACCACATGCAACAAGGCTCATTACTGATGTAAGAGTAAGACCTACAGCAGTAAGTTTTTTAACTGTTTTTTTCATAAACCTATAAACCCTCCTTATTGGTTATATGGGGGCAAGCCCCATGGTCAATTTTTTTGACAAAAGTATAATAGCATTTTTGTACTATTTTAACAAGAGGATTTTGAACAATTATTGTATTTTTTTTGTACATTTTGTGAAAATCCAGCATTTATGCGGCTTTCCACGTTCATATTTTTTTCATATTTTTTAATTTTTTATGTACAAATTGCCCAAAATATACTTCATGTAATGTTTTTTAACCAGTCGGCATTGTATTTTTTATGTAAATTTTGCACTATCATAACTCTCTTTTATGATTTTTTTACATCAATTTTACAACAAAGTGCCCAAATTTTATTAATTTAATTTCTGTTTTGTGCTTTATTACCATTGTTAACCCAATATTAATTATTGCTTGTCAATATTTGCACCATTCCGTCATAAATACCAAAAATCACATTGTCATTTTTAACAATTTCAAGGCGTCCGGCAAATGCGTCCGCCACAGCTTTCTGAAAATGTGCATACTCAGACTCTTCTATAATCATGTTTATATGGACATTTTCACCATACTCGGTGTCCGTTATTATTATATTTCTTTCCATACACATGTACTGTATTTTTCCGAAACTGTTATAGTCAGCATCTATCTGTGCCTGTATGCCTTTTTTAACTTCCATGATGCCTGATGCTTCTATTCCCGATTTGGCTGCTTCTGAATATGCCCTTATCAGGCCGCCTGTTCCCAGAAGTGTTCCGCCAAAGTATCTTGTCACAATTATAAGGCAGTTTGCTATACCACTTTTATCAAGTACATCGAGTATTGGTTTTCCTGCTGTTCCTGAAGGTTCTCCATCATCACTGAATCTTTTTATTTCGTTATTATTTCCTATTATATATGCGTAGCAGTGATGCCTTGCATCCCAATACTTCTTTTTGGTTTCATTTATATAATATAATGCATCTTCTTCATTTTCTATATTATATACGTCACCAATAAACCGGGATTTTTTTTCTGTTATCTGTGCACTTCCGTCTTTATGTACTCTTTTCAAAATTGCTCTCCTTTTGCAAGATGCAGTAGTTTCTATTCAGATTATGCCTGTACTTATTTCTTTTGTCAAACTATTAATAATTCGTGATAAATCATTTTACTTGAGACATTTTATAATTATATGGTATAATGAATCCAAACAACACTTTTTTGTGCAGAAATTGGAGGTAAATATGAATTTTGGCAAACAAGGCATAATACAAAAGAAAAAACGGCTGAATTCTTCCGGTTCGCGTCTCGGCACAAAGCTGGGCGTTACTGTCGTAAAGCTTTTGTTCATAGCTGTCATTGCTGTTATAGTTGCAGGCTCCTGCCTGGCATTAGGGGCTGCAGAAGGCATTATCGCCAGTGCACCTGATGTATCAACAATTGATGTGTCACCTGAGGGTTATGCAACAAAAATTTATGACGATGGTGGTAATGAAATACAGACATTATCAACAAGCGGTTCCAACCGTATATATGTGGACGTTGAAGATATTCCTATCACATTGCAGCATGCTTTTATTGCAATTGAAGATGAGCGTTTCTATGAACATAACGGTATTGATATCAAAGGTATCTTTCGTGCCGGAACGGTTTTTCTTTCTACAGGACGCATGTCAGAAGGTGCAAGTACAATCACACAGCAGCTTCTTAAAAATAATGTTTTCAAAGCATATAATGAAAGTACCGTTGAAAAAATCAAGAGAAAAATCCAGGAACAGTATCTCGCCGTAAAGCTTGAAACTGTCATGGACAAGCAGACTATAATAGGTAACTATCTTAATACAATCAACTTAGGAAATGGTTATTACGGCGTTCAGACTGCTGCACAGGGTTATTTTGGCAAAGATGTATCTGAGCTTTCTTTAAGCGAATGTGCTGTAATTGCTTCAATAACACAGAGTCCGTCTTCACTCAATCCTGTTAAGTACCCTGCCGAAAACCAGAAGCGCCAGTTAAAGGTTCTTAATAATATGCGTAACCAGGGATATATCTCACAGGCAGAATATGACGAGGCAGTTTCTGATGATGTGTATGCAAGAATCCAGGACAGAAAGATTGAAGTTGCAAGTTCAACATATTCTTACTTTGTTGATGCTCTTATTGACCAGCTTATAAAGGATCTTATGGAGCAGAAAGGATATACTGAGACACAGGCAACCAACATGATTTACAAGAATGGTCTTCAGGTCTATTCTACACAGAATATGTCAATGCAGCAGATAGCTGATAACGTTATTAACGACCCTGGCTATTATCCTGACAATACTGAGCTTTCTATTTCATATTCGCTTGCTGTAAAAGATACAAAAGGCAATGTCAATTACTATTCTCATTATGGTCTTTTGGATTATTACAAAAAAGACAAAGGTCAGAGTAATTTCACTCTCATCTTTAAAGACAAAGATGATGCACAGACTTATATTGATGAATACAAAAATTCTATACTTGCAAATGGAGGAGAAGTTGTTTCTGAGAGCGTTTCTTATATAGTACAGCCTCAGATGTCATTTACAATTATGGACCAGCATACAGGCCAGGTTAAGGTAATCGTTGGAGGCCGTGGTGAAAAAAGCGGCAACCGTACTCTTAACAGAGCCGTTGATACTATGCGTCAGCCGGGTTCATCAATAAAACCTCTCGCTGATTATGGTCCTGCGCTTGATACAGGTGCTATTACTCTTGCAACAGCTATTGATGATGCACCTTACTATTATCCGGGTGAAAATTCAAAGCTTGTAAAGAATTATTTTGTGGGTGAATACAGAGGTCTTATGTCTGTAAGAACAGCTTTAAAACTCTCCGAAAACGTACCTGCTGTCAAGGTACTTGCTCAGATTACTCCTCAGGTTGGTTTTAACTACCTTCTGAAATTCGGTTTTTCAACACTTATTTCACCTAAGGAAGCTGTCAACGGCAACCATGATGTTGTCCCTTCACTCGCACTCGGCGGTCTGACATATGGTGTACACAATATTGAAATGTGTGCTGCATACGCAGCTATCGCAAATCAGGGAACTTATACGCAGCCTGTTTATTATACACAGGTCAAAGATAAAGACGGCAATGTTATCCTTGACAATACACAGCCTCTTACACATACTGTTTTGAAGAAATCAACTTCATGGCTTTTAACTAACGCACTTGAATCAGTTACTGCTGCCGGTACTGCAGAAGCTGCTGCTTTAAGCAATCAGCCTACAGCCGGAAAAACAGGTACTACACAGAATGTAACAGATAAATGGTTCTGCGGTTATACACCTTATTATACAGCTGCTATATGGCTCGGATATGATGATAACTCAAAGGAACTTTCAGGATATATTGACCACAGAAAAATGTGGCGTACAATAATGCAGGAAATTCACGATAATCTTCCTACCGGTTCTTTTGAAAAACCGGATGATATAGTAGAAACAGAGGTATGCTCACAGTCAGGAAAGCTTCCTGTAGCAGGCTTATGCGACCAGGATCCAAGAGGTTCACAGCTTGTGACAGAATATTTCTCTAAGGATAATAATCCGACCGATACATGTGATGTTCATATTAAAGTAACTATCTGTGATGACACAGGCAAAATCGCATCTGCAAACTGTCCTCACAAGACTACTAAGATTATGATTAAAAAAGCTGCGATTGTTAAGAATCCTTCAAATGAAGATGAGACAACTTATACTACATGGGATCAGGAATATGCAATTACCGAGGAACAGCTTTCAAAGGTATGTACTGCACACGGCGGTTCATCATCAGGAAGCACAAGCTCAGGCAATTCTTCAGGAACCACACATAGTACAACTGCTCCGTCTTCCACAAAACCTACAACATCCAGCAATAGCAATACGTCAGGTACAACGAGACGATAACAGAAAGCGGATGGGAAATCACTTCCCATCCGCTTATTTTTTCTTCATATGAGGTTTAAATATCCATGACGAAATATATCCGAATATCAATGCCGATGATACACCTACGGCACATGCGGTAAACCCGCCTTTGAAAAGCCCAAGAAAACCAGATTCGTCAACCGCCTGTTTAATTCCTTTCCATAAAACATTACCAAATCCAAGAAGTGGCACTGATGCCCCAGCTCC
>ULPE01011352.1_pt1 | contig 13884 bp, 8 predicted proteins | sample 1953211 | NCBI WGS metagenome assembly ULPE01 (sample SAMEA4835621, study PRJEB28245) | human gut metagenome | biome: gut microbiome; material: fecal sample | place: Denmark | collected 2008 | reverse complement strand
TCCGCAGTTTTAGATAAAGATACCGAAGATAAAATTGAATCTTTGATTCCTTTAGCGCCACTTCATAACGCTGCGCACTTAATCGGTTTTAGAGCTTTTAAAAAGGTTCTTCCTCAAGTTGGTAACGTTGCTGTTTTTGATACAGCTTTCCATCAAACGATGGCACCAACCGATTATTTATATCCAATTCCTTATGAATATTATACCGATTATGGTATTCGTCGTTATGGCGCTCATGGTACTTCACACCATTATTTAGCGCTTGAAGCTCAAAAATATTATGACAAAAAAGAAGGTAACCGTTTAATCACCTGTCACTTAGGTAGCGGTGCTTCTTTATGTGCTATTTTAGATGGTAAATGCGTTGCCACTTCTATGGGCTTAACACCTTTAGGTGGCATTATGATGGGTACCCGTTGTGGTGATATTGATCCTTCCGTTATGTCCTATGCCTGTGCATGTACTGGAAAAAGTGTTGAAGAAATGTATCAAATTTTTAATAAAAAATCCGGTTTACTTGGTGTATCCGGTGTTTCTAATGACACTCGTGACATTTTAGCTGAAGTAGAAAAAGGAAATAAAATGGCGATTTTGGCCAACGATTTATTCATTCGTCGCGTCGTTGATTTTATTGGTCAATATTATGCTCGTTTGGGTGGATGTGATGTTTTAGTCTTCTCTGCTGGTATTGGTGAAAACGTTGGTTATTATCGTGAAAAGATTTGTGATCAATTAAAGAGTGCTTTTGGTATTGAAATTGATAATGAAATCAATCGTCCTTTACGTGGAAAAGAAGCCGTTATCTCTACGAAAAACAGTAAAATCAAAGTGGTCGTTATTCCAACTGATGAAGAAGTCATGATTGCTCGTGATACCATGCGCTTACTTCACTTAAATTAAGGATTTCATTATGAACAAAACTTTATTAAAAGAAGTTGCAGCTCGTTTCACTGATGATTACAAATTAATTCTTAAAAAAATTAAAGAATACAATCACATTGTGGTTTTCCGCCATCAAATGCCAGATTTTGATGCTTTAGGTACCCAATTAGGCTTAGCGACTTGGTTAAAAGATAACTTCCCTAATAAAACGATTCATGTTGTAGGTGAAAATCATGTTACCTTCACACCTCGTCTTTATCCTTATATGGATGAAGTAGAAGATTCCTTCTTTGATGAACCATTTTTAGCGATTGTTGTCGATACTGCGGACACGAAAAGAATTTCCGATGACCGCTACCAAAAAGCTTCTTATATTATTAAAATTGATCATCACCCAAATCGTGATGCTTATGGAAATATTAATGTTGTCGCTGATGAACTTGCAGCTGCTAGCGAATTAGTGGCAAACATGCTCTTCTTATTCCCTAAGAAATATGTATTTTCAAAAGAAGCAGCCCGCTATTTATATAGTGGCATCGTTGGTGATTCTGGAAGATTCTTATATAACTCCACTACCCCACATACTTTTGAAATTGCTGGGTTACTCGTTTCTAAAGGATTACTTCTTTCGCAAGAAGTTTATCAACCCATGTATCAAAAGAATATCCAAGATTTAAGAGTGACTGCCTATGTACTTACTCACTTTGAAGTATCTCCTCATGGTGTTGCTTATTATGTTCTTTCAGAAGAAATTCAAAAGGAATTACAAATTACCGTAGAACGGGGAAAAGAAAATATTAATCAATTTGCCAATATTGATGGAATTGAAATCTGGTGTTCTATTACCCAAGACACCAAAAGAAATCGTTGGAAAGTCTCCATTCGTAGTAAGGCATTAGCGGTAAATGAAGTCGCGTCTCACTTTAAAGGTGGCGGACACGACCAAGCTTCAGGCGCTGAAATTCCTACTTTAGATGAATTACCAAAATTAATTCAAGAATTAGATGATTTAATTGTTTCTCATTCTAAATAATATGAAAACACAGGTGTTCTGCCTGTGTTTTTTTGTTATTCGTAAGTTATAAGTTCATATTTTGTCTTTCTTTTCATAAATTAGAATATGAAAAAATATTTAACTTTACGCCAAGTTGGCACGCTTTCATTTCCCCTTTTGCTCGGTTTAATTGTAGGTGTTGTTTTAAAGGAGGATTTTTCCTACATTGAATCGTTACCAAGGACAATAAAGGTTCCTTCTATCATCTTTCCTATTGTATGGACCATTTTATATATTTTAATGGGTATTTACAAGGAATTATATGATGAAGATGAAACAAAAGACAAAAATCTTGACGTTCCGTACTATTTATCTTTGTTATTTAACGTTTTTTTCTCTTTTCTTCTTTTTGCCTTTCATCAAAATTTTTTAGCCTTATTGGATGTTGTTATTTTAATTGCATTAGTGGGTTATCTCTTTGTAAATGGTTGGCGCAATAAGAAAAAATATAGTTATTTGCTCATTCCTTACTTACTCTGGCTCTTTGTCGCTTTAAGTTTAATGCTAGATATCGTTAGTCACTAAGGAATGCCACTTCTTTTTCATCACCATATGAAGAAAATAATTTCTTCATATCCGCGCGTAAAGGTGGTAAAATGAAAAAGAGGTGTATTGCTATGGGATTTGCGCCACTACATATTCGAAGCGGATATTCTTTTTTAAAAAGCGGCTTAACAATGGACCGACTTTTTCAAACCATAAAAAAAGCAAATTATTCTTCTTTAGCGCTTACCGATTTAGGCGTTCTTTTTGGTTACCCTACTTTTGTAAAACTCGCTAATGAAAACCATATGCACTATGGACTAGGTATGGAAGTTCAAGTAACGTTTGGTAAACTTCCCACCGCTCTTTCTTCTTATGCTGATCAAGAATTTCCATTATGTTTATATGCGATGGATGAAGAAGGATACCATTCTTTAATGCGCATCTCTAGTTATCTTTCTAATCATTCTTCTATTCCTTTAGATCATGATGACATCAAAGGTGATCATCTCGTAGCTGTTTTATCTACTGATTGTAGTTTTTTTGATATTCAAGCTTTAAAAGATACCTTAGATTCTCGTCCGCGTATGGCTTTACTTACGCTCAATCAATATTTCAAGCATTTTTATCTTGGTTTAGCTTTTTATAATATGTCTGAACTAGGCACCATTACACTTATTCGTGATTTTGCCTCTTTTTATGGATATAATTTAGTCGCCTTTCCTTTAATGGCGTACGCAAAAAAAGAAGATGCCATTACTTTACGCATTGTTTCTTCTTTAGAAAAAGACGAAAAAATGGATATTCAAGAAGAATCAGGTCCTTATTATATTAAAAAATATGATGAACTTTCTAAATTATATTTAGAAGATGAATTAAATAAAACGATAGAAATCATGAATCTTCTTCAAGTTGATTTTCTTAAAAAAAGAGGTCAAATTCTTTTGTTTCACGATGAAAAACCAAGCGCTGCTCTTTTAAAAGAGCATGCGACGAATGGTTTAAAAAAACTTAATAAATGGAATGCACAATATCAGCAACGTTTAGAGTATGAATTATCTACCATTGAACAAATGGGATATTCCGATTATTTTTTAATCGTTGAAGATTATGTTCATTACGCTAAGACTCATGCCATTCCCGTAGGTCCGGGTAGAGGTTCTGCGGCCGCTAGCTTAGTGGCTTATAGCTTAAATATTACGACAATAGACCCTTTAGAATACGATTTACTTTTTGAAAGCTTTTTAAATCCTGCTCGTGTAACCATGCCGGATATTGATATCGACTTCGGGGATGAAAAAAGAGATGAAGTCATTTCTTATTTAAAAGATAAATATGGAACTTCACGCGTTTGTAATATTGTTACATTCCAAACAATAGGGGCAAAACAATCCTTACGCGATATTGGCCGTGTCTTCTCTTTCTCTTCTAGCGATATTGATTTGCTCTCTAAATCCATTCAAAGCAATAATATTTCTTTACGCGATGCGTATAAAAAGATCCCCGCTTTCCGTCAATTAGTGGATAGTGATACCTATTATTTATCCATTATTCGTTTAGCATCAAAAATTGAAGGTTTACCCCGTCAATCGGGACTTCACGCGGCTGGGGTTATTTTAAATGAAACACCATTAGAAGACGTTTTACCGCTTTTAGAAAATCAAGATGGGCTTTATACTGCCCAATATGAAATGAATCCATTAGCAGAACAAGGTTTCTTAAAAATGGATATTTTAGGTTTAAGAAACTTAACAATTTTAGATAACGCCATTAAAAGAGTGAATCAAAATCATCATTTAGATTTAAAAGAAGAAACACTTCCTTATGATGAAAAAGAAATATTTTCGTTAATCGCACAAGGAAAAACCATGGGGTTATTCCAACTTGAATCCTCAGGAATTAAACGGGCAATTGATCTAATTGAGCCCACGAGTTTTGATGATATTGTTGCGGTTCTTGCTTTATTTAGACCGGGCCCAATGAATAATATTCCGCTTTATGCAAAAAGAAAAAAAGGGTTAGAACCCGTTACCTATTTTACGGATAGTTTAAAAGACATTTTAGCACCTACTTATGGCATTATTGTTTATCAAGAACAGGTACTTCAAGTCGTCAAAGAAATTGCTGGTTTCTCTTTACAAGAAGCTGATTTATTTAGACGCGCTATATCTAAAAAAGATGCGAAAAAATTAGAAGTCATGAAAGTGGATTTCTTAAAAGGTGCATTAAAGAATGGGTATAGCGAGCAGTTAGCGTTACAAATTTACGACCACATCTTCCGCTTTGCTGATTATGGCTTTAAAAAAGCACACGCGGTTGCCTATGCCTGTTTAACTTGTAAAATGGGTTATATCAAAGTGCATTACCCTGCCGAATTCTATGCCAGTATTTTAGAAGGTAATGCTTCGAATAACGACGCAAAATTCTTAGATACCATTAGTGAGATTAAAAGTCTTTCAATTCCTATCTTACTTCCTAGCATTTTATCTTCTACTCAACATTTTGAAGTAGAAAATCATGCACTTCGTTTACCCTTATCGATCATTAAAGGCATTTCTAGTTTATTTGTTTTAGAAATCTTAAAAGAAAGAGAAATTCATCCTTTTACGAGTTTCTTTGATTTTATAATTCGTATGAGCAACCATAAAATGACACTTTCTCAATTAGAAGCGCTTATTCACGCTGGGGCATTTGACGAATTCTCTTATTCAAGAAGTTCCCTTTTAAATGTAATGAAAAGTGCATTAGAATTTGCTAGTTTAGTGAATTTCTCCTATGATCCAAATGAAGAAAATCATTTTCTTTTACCCCCACCAAGCATCATAAATATGGAAGATGATCCATTATATCGCTGCGAAAAAGAAATTGAAACTTTAGGTTTTATGTTAAGTCATACGCCTTTATATTTCTATCAAGAAAAAAGAAAAGAAGAAAATTTATATAGTATTCAAGAAATCAATCAAAGACCAAGAGGTCGCTTTGTCGCTATTTTAAAAAGTATAAAGACGATTAAAACCAAAAAAGGTAGTCCAATGGCCTTTCTTCTGTTCTTTGATGATGAAAACGAAAAAGAAGTTATTGTATTCCCTGAAACTTATGCTAAGTGTTATCAAATCTTAGAACGAAACCAATTATACGTGATTGATGGATATGAAGGAAAAGACCATTCTTTCATTAGTAATGCCATCGAAAAATGGAGGATTTAACTATGCCAAAAATGTATGTAATTGATGGAAACTCATTATTATTCCGCGCTTTCTACGCGACGAGTTATCCGGGAAGTCCTATCATGCGGACCAAAGAAGGCGTACCGACCAATGCCCTTTTTGCTTTTGGAAATATGATACATCGTATTCTTGCTGATTTTAAAAGCGATGAACATATTTTGGTAGCCTTTGATACCGGAAAAAAGACTTTCCGTCATCAAGAGCTTGATACCTATAAAGCCAACCGCAAACCATGCCCAGAAGAATTAAAAGCCCAAATGCCTTTAGCTAGAGAAATGTTAAAAGCTTTAGGTGTTTTTACCTATGAAATGGAGGGCTTTGAAGGTGATGATATCGCTGGCACTGTTGCTAAAAAAGCCGAAAAAGAAGGTTATGAAGTAGAAATCTATACTTCAGACCGTGACTTTTTACAATTAATTTCTCCTCATATTGAAGTCCATATTCTTAAAAAAGGACTATCTGATGTGGATATTATTACTAACGATAATATGGAAGAACGTTTTGGCTTCTCTCCTATTCAAATTCAAGATTATAAAGGACTATGCGGTGATTCTAGCGATAATTTGCCGGGTATTCCTGGCATTGGCGATAAAACCGCTGTTAAACTAATTAAAGAATATGGCTCTTTAGAAAAGATTATTGAAGCCGCGCCTAACATGCATTCTAAAATGGGAGAAAAGATTGTACAAAATGCCGAATTAGGCATGATGTGCAAACATTTAGCTATGATTTTAACGGATTTAGATTTGCCTTTCTCTTTAGATGATACGCTTTATGAAGGTTATGAATTTAGCGAAATTTCTTCATTCTGTACTCATTATGAACTCAAACAGTTACTTTCTAAATTAAGTGTAAAAGGAAAACAAAAAGCTTCTACCCGTACACAAAAAGAGATTACCTATACCCAAATTGGTAGCGTGGAAGATTTAAAAGAACCGGCCATTATGGGCATTAGTTTAGATCGACAAGAAGGTAATTATCATAAAGCCGAATTATATGGTATTAGCTTAACCATCAATGAAAATACCTATTACATGGATATTGAAGATGCGAAAAAAGATAAAAAACTACAGTCTTGGTTAATGGATGAAAAAATTAATAAAAACTGTTTTGATTATAAAGCGATAAAAGTTTTATTACACCGCCATGGTCTTAAAATTCAAGGTCTTCACTTTGATTTATTCTTAGCGTCTTATTTATTAGATTCCTCTTTAACGAATGAAGATGACGCCGTGTTTTCTTATTTCAATGTGGAGTTAAAAGAAAAGCCCGAAATCTCTTTATTTGGTGAAAGAAACGTAGAAAAAGCCGCTCAAGTCTCTTATTATTCCCTTCATTTAGAAAATCAAGTGATGGAGGAATTAAAGAAAAATGATAGTGTTTCTTTATTCCATGATATTGAAATGCCTTTATGCGAAGTTTTAGCGAAAATGGAAATTGAAGGTTTCCCTTTAGACACTGCAACATTAGAAGAAATAGGAAAAGAATTCCGTTTAAAGCTCGAAAAGATTACCGAAGATATCTATGATTTAGCCGGCGAAAAATTTAATATTTCTTCTCCTAAACAAGTTGCTCATATTCTTTATGAAAAACTTAATCTTCCGGGTAATAAAAAAGGGTCGACCTCCATTGATGTTTTAAAAGGCTTAGTAAAAAAACATCCAATTGTTCCTTTAATTTTAGAACATCGTAAATACGCTAAACTACTCTCTACTTATATTGATGGCTTAGAAAATTATATTTTTGAAGACGGAAAACTCCATGCGATGTTTAATCAAGCCACCACCACAACGGGAAGATTATCGAGTAGCGAACCGAACTTACAAAATATCTCCGTTAGAGATGAAGAAGGAAAGTTAATTCGAAAGGCTTTCTTCTATAAAGACGATGATTTATATATTCTTTCTTTAGACTATGCACAAATTGAACTCCGTATTTTAGCTAGCTTATCAAAATGTCAAAAGCTCATCGACGCTTTTAAAAATCATGAAGATATTCATACTGTTACGGCTCGTCATGTCTTCCATATTGAAGGAGAAGTTCCTTCCAGTTTAAGAAGAAAAGCAAAAGCCGTAAACTTTGGTATTGTTTATGGAATTTCCGATTGGGGATTAAGCGAACAAATTAATGTAAGTCCAAAAGAAGCGCGAGAAATCATTGATGAATTCTATTTAGCTTATCCAGAAATTGCAACTTATTTAAAATCCATCGTTGAATTTGCAGAACAACATGGTTATGTTAGTACCGTTTTAGGTAGAAGAAGATATTTAAGAGAAATCCATGACTCTTCTTATCAAGTCCGTGAATTTGCAAAACGCGCCGCGATGAATGCCCCCATTCAAGGTACGGCCGCTGACTTAATTAAAATTGCTATGATTCATATTGATAAGCGACTACAAAAAGAAAACTTAAAAGCGCAGATGGTTCTTCAAATTCACGACGAACTGCTCTTTAAAGTACCTAAAAATGAATTAGAAGTCGTTACCAAAATCGTAAAAGAAGAAATGGAAAACGCAATGCAATTTGAAGCGCCTCTTGAAGTCGATGGAAGTGCCGCCAAAACTTGGTATGATGCAAAGTAGGTGATTTTATGCCTGAATTACCCGAAGTTGAAACCATTAAAAACATTTTAAAAACTACATGGCTAAATAAAACGATTGATCATATTGAGGTTTTATGTCCTAAAATGATTAAAGGTGATGTTAGTGCTTTTTACTCTTTAGAGCATCAAACATTAAATGATATACAAAGAAAAGGAAAATTTTTAATTTTCTTCTTTTCAAATCACCTTGTTTTACTCTCTCATCTACGAATGGAAGGAAAGTTTTATTTATTCCATAAAGATGAAAATAATAGCCGTTTTGCGCGGATTATCTTCTATTTTACAAATGATGAAAAGATGTGTTATGATGATTCAAGAAAATTTGGAGTCATGAAAGTCATCCATGAAGATGAACTAAAAAATGAGCCTTGGTTAAGCGCTCTTGGGCCGGAACCTTTTGATATTGAAGATACTTCTTCTTTACTTTTAAAAGCGCAAAAAATTCATACACCAATTAAACCTTTTATCATGGATCAACATGTAATTTCAGGTATTGGCAATATTTACGCCGATGAAATCTTATATCGTTCTCATATTTCACCTTTAGAGCCAGCCAGTCATTTAACTAAAGAAGATTGGGATTTACTCATTTCAAATGCTAAAGATATTTTAAAAACCGCAATTCAAGAACAAGGCACTACCATCCGTTCCTATCATCCTAGCAAAGATATGGTCGGAAATTTTCAAAATCAACTTTTTGTTTATGGTAAAAGAGGCGATTTCTGCCCTACTTGTCATACTCCTTTTATGAAAATCATGGTGGGTGGTAGAGGTACAACTTTCTGTCCAAACTGTCAAAAGAAAAAGTATCCACCGATTGTTATTGGTTTAACCGGTGCGATTGGAAGCGGAAAATCCTACGCTCTTAACTACTTTAAATCTTTAGGATTAGAAACAATATCCAGCGATGTCGTTGTTCGTGAATTATATCAAGATAAAAGTGTACAGAAACACCTTATTTCCATGTTTGGAAAGAAAATCATTTACAATCAGCAAGTAGATTTTTCTTATTTAAGATTTCTGATTAGTGAAGATTCTCATGAGAATAAAATGTTACAAGATTATTTATATCCGTTAGTCAGAAATCAACTGGAGCTATTCATACTTCACTCCAACTCTAAAATTGTAGTGATTGAAGTTCCCCTTCTTTTTGAAAGTCATATGGATACGTTATGCGATATCACAATTGCTATAAAAATTTCTAATGAAAATCAAAGAAAGAATTTGAAAAAACGTGGACAAAAAGAAATCGACCAAATGCTTTTAATGAATTATAAAGGTGATGAATATCCTTATGGAAATCAAGTCACTTATTATTTAGACACAAATAACAATAAAAAAGCGCTTGAGAAAGCGCTTGAGAAAATTTATAAAAGTTTAATAAACGGAAATACCTTCTAATGGTATTTCTTTTTTTATCATCGCACGAATAATATCAACAATCTGACCTGCTTGAATTCTTCCACTTGCTGATTTCCCGCTTAAATATGTTTCCAATTTTTTTAATGGAATTCTAGAAATGAAAATAGTCAATTTCTTTTCTTTTAAGCGTTGGTTAATAATTGGATAAACAATTGAATCACGGATATAATCGCTCATATATCCACTTCCAAAATCATCTAAAACTAAAACGTCAATATCAATATAGGAATTAAGTACTTGTTGAAATTGATTTTTATCTATAAAAGATAAATCAGATAATTCTTTAATGCGCATCGACGAATCTAAAAATGCTCCTCTTTTTGTTGGATGTTTTTTTAGATATGTCACTAAAAATGATGCGACAAGATATGATTTACCCAATCTTGGTCCACCATAAAGATAAATCCACTCTTTTGAAGTTTCTTCTACTAAGCTCGTTAGGCTTTTTAAGATATCAAGACGATTTTTTACATAATCAACATCGGATTGGCTAAATATATCATTAGCCAACCACTCTTGTGGAAAATCGTAAACTAAAAGTTTCTTTTCAATGTTTCTTCTAGCAAACATTTTAGGACACATTTGCATTTTTCTTTCGATACCAGTTTCTTCTATAACAGGAATCGCTACCATACAAGGAACTTTTTTTGCACATTTTTCTATTCCCGGGCACTTTTCGCAATAGTGTTGGTCATCAACATAGTCTAAAAAGATACCTAATGAGTCACGAACCATTTCTTTAGGAAGATCATATTGTTTTAAAAATTCAAGAAAGTAAGGATCTTGATAGAGTTCTTTTAATTTTTCATCTTTATATTGCTCTAAATCATTGCTAAGAATGATTCTAGTTTTTAGCTTTGCTCTTTCCATAAATTTTTTTCTCCTTTAATGGGTCTTCTTTAACAATTCTTCCCATTCGGCATCAACATCTTCTTCGGGTGTTTCCTTATTCGCTACGACTTCTTCGTCTTTATCAACATCTTTTTCAAATGTTTGTGATGGTAGAGCATTCTTTTTTCTTCTTGGCTTAGTCAAAAAATTCATAGCATCTAAGGCATTATCAATGTTTGCTCTTGCAAGACTTGCACCGATTTTTTCGGTAAAGGCGGCAGGCAAAGTATTATCTTTAACTTGCAAAACGTAGTCTACAAGTACATTGATTACAGAAGGTGGTAAACCTAGTCTTGAGGATAAACGATTAATTAAAGCTATATCACTAGGAACAGGTTCAGTCATATTTTGTTTTACTCTTAAAAAATCATAGGGAGACATTGATTCAAATAAGCGAATTTTTTCAGCAATACGAGAATTAGATGAAATTTCGCTGTTTTTTTGTTGCGTTACCTTTTTTACCGATGGAAAACGCATTTCTTCTTTGGCATAACGAATTAAATTATCTAAAACAAAGGTGCCTTTTCCTTCTTGTTCAGGTTGGTATGTTCTATACACAACATCCGCCATTGTTTCTTCATCAACGCCCATGAGGGTTGCTACTCTTTCAATTTCATTTAAATCGGATTTAGAGAATAGTTTTTCGCCATTTAAAAAGAATTTCTCTTCAAAAATTTGGAAGAAAGTGCCAAAATCAAAAGATCCTTGAACCATTCTTGTTTTTCTTTTCTTAGCTTTCTTAGATGCAGATAGAGAAAAACATTCATCATCTAAGTCGGGATGGAAAACTTCATTAAAGGAAGCGGAGACTTCTTTTCCATCTCTTTTATCTTCCTTCTTAAGCGAATAGCGACTTGCCATCATTTCGGCATCTTTTTTTCCTAAATATTTTTCATATAAGCCTGCAAATAAGATATCTTGAAAGAAATCATTCGGCATCTTAGGTGCGTATAAAACATATTTATAAAAACGCACATCATTTTCTTCTTTATAGAACGTGCGCATTAATCCAACGGCCTCTAATTGCTCTCTTGCTTTTTGAAATTCACTAGTGGACATACGCATGAAATTTAAGATTTTTTCGTGGGAAAATAAGCCTTCATTATCATTTTCATAACTTGACCAAAAAGTATGGAAAAGCGCAATTGCACCATAACCTACTAAGGGTTGGTAAAGTAAATCAATGGTTTTTCGATCATAGTCCGTTAATATACTGGCGAGTTCAATTTCAAACCAATCTTCTTTTCGAACATATATTTTTTCTTGCACTTTGTACCACCTCGTACCATCAATTATAAAGTTTTTTATGTTGCTTTTCTAGTCGTTCTACATTTATTTTTAGATTTGTTTAATAAAAGTTAATTAGCAAAGTAAAAGGAACAGAAGGGGACCTTCAAGAAAAAGAAAGAAAGGAGAAGTCAAAATCTTAAAAAACAATCGAAATTTTACTTTAAAAATTTTCAATATTAAAAATAATGTTAATCAATTCATCCCTACATCTAGGTCATTATTTTTGCCTAAATCGAAAGAAAATATTATTTTCAAAAATTCATAGATTTTTTTAAAAACATTTATTTTTTATGCTATTTTTAAGAAGTTTTTTCTTGTTCCACTACTTTTTATTCCTATTCAAATTCGAATGATGGGTCTAAAAAAGTGAACGTTTTTTTCGTTTGAATGACCATGAAAAAAGAGGAGAAAAATATCACTGAAAAAACTTTTTTATTTTCTCTTTAATTTAATAAATTAAAGTGCTATCATGAAGTCGTATATCGGTTATTTTTTGGAGGTAGTGTTTATGGAAATTAATCGTATTGGTGTATTAACCTCTGGTGGCGATGCCCCAGGCATGAATGCGGCAGTCCGCGCTATTGTAAGAACGGGCTTAGCAGCAGGTAAAGAAATGTTTGTGGTTTATGATGGCTATAAGGGTCTTGTCGAAAACAAGATCATGCAAGTGGACCGTCTCTTCGTAAGTGAAATTATTACGCGTGGTGGCACCATCATTCACTCCGCTCGTTTACCAGAATTTAAAGATCCTGAAGTTCGTAAAATCGCTGTGAAGAACTTAAAGGAACGTGGCATTGATGCTTTAGTCGTTATTGGTGGCGACGGAAGCTATATGGGTGCTAAAGCTTTAACCGAAATGGGAATCAATTGTATTGGTTTACCTGGTACCATTGATAATGATATTGCTTCAACAGATTTCACCATTGGTTTTGATACTTGTTTAAATACCATTTGTGAAGCTGTTGATAAATTACGTGATACTTCTTTCTCGCATCACCGTTGCTCTGTTATCGAAGTCATGGGTCGTTATTGCGGTGACTTAGCTATCTATGCCGGTATTGGTTGTGGCGCTGATTTAATTATTTCTAGTGACCACCCACTTAGTAAAGATAAAGCGATTGAACAAATTAGAAAAATGCATGAGAGTGGACGTATGCACATTATTGTTATTATCACTGAACATATTTGTGATGTTCATGAATTTGCTAAAGAAATTGAAGAAAAAGCCGGTATTGAGACCCGTGCTGAAGTTCTAGGACGTATTCAACGTGGTGGTTCACCATCTGCTCGTGATCGCGTCTTAGCCGCCGAAATGGGCGTTAAAGCTATTGATTTACTCTGCGAAGGTAAAGGTGGCCGTTGCGTTGGCTTACGCGGACAAGAACTCGTTGACTATGACATTATGGAAGCTTTAAGCATGAATCGTGCTCCTCAAAAAGAATTACTCGATGTCATTTATAAACTTCGCTAATTCTAAGGAGGCTCTTATTATGTTAAATATTTCAAAAAACACAAAAATTGTTTGTACCATTGGTCCTGCTACCGATACTTATGAAATGATTTTAAAGTTAATTGACGCGGGCATGAACGTCATGCGCGTTAATTTTTCACATGGTGATTATGAAAGTAATCTTCATAAAGTCCATTTAGCAAGACAAGTAGAAAAAGAAAAAGGAATTCTAATTCCTGTTATGCTTGATACCAAAGGTCCAGAAATTCGCACGCACCTTTTTGAAGGCGACTCCGCGATAATAAAAAAAGATAGTATTGTTCGGGTATCCATGAAAGAAATTTTAGGAAATAGCGAACGCTTTTCTATTTCTTATCCAGGTTTATATGATGATGTAAAAGTTGGAGATTTCTTACGTTTAGACGATGGAAATCTTGACTTAGAAATTATTGAAAAAGATGACGAGCATCGAGAACTCGTTACCAAAGCATTGAATACGGATACAATTGCTAATCGTCGTGGTGTGAATGTTCCTTATATCAAACTTAACATGCCATTTATTTCGAAAAAAGATGCGGACGAT
>ULPE01033623.1_pt1 | contig 14174 bp, 8 predicted proteins | sample 1953211 | NCBI WGS metagenome assembly ULPE01 (sample SAMEA4835621, study PRJEB28245) | human gut metagenome | biome: gut microbiome; material: fecal sample | place: Denmark | collected 2008 | reverse complement strand
CCAATACGGATACCTTGTGAGGTTTGTTTGCTATCCACGTATTGTACAAAGGTGTCATCTGTAGCGTAGTTAATTTCACGGTTAATGATTCCATTCACAAAAATGCGACAGTAATTTTGTCCGGTACTGGACAAATTGTACAGTAAGTTAACTGCCACTTTAGTACGTGTTCCTTCTCTATACCCAATGTCTTGGTTTTTTCGAGTAACTTTAGCTAAAGTCATAAAACAAGCCTCTGTAGCTTTCATTTCCCACCCTAATGGGTTGTTGTCTTTAGTATAAGAACACATGCGTAGAACTGGCTCATCTTCGTTGGTTATATTACGAGTTGCAAAATCTATTTCAAATGTAAGTGAACCTGTCTTCTGTGTTTGGATGAAATCAGAAAAAGTTTCATAATCAATAGTTATACTTCTTCCACTAGGAACACGCAAACATTTGATCCCATTATCGTCTTCAACCCAACCATCACTAATAAAACCAAAATTTTCAAAGGTCGCGGGAACATTCTCGCCTGAAACGGTATTAATAATAGTATCTGGGTGGGTTTCAGTATTACTACGTAGTTTTGGATTGATAATTAAATCAGCACCATCAGTCGGGGCAAAATTTTGTGAGTTATCGATATTAAAACTAATACGATCACGCAAGTATTTTTCTCCAGTGCTAAATAACATATAAGCACTGAAATTCGTTTCTTTGCTTTCGATTTCTATCATATTGCCAAATGTGTAAACCACACCATTTTGGGCTTGCTGTTCAGTGTAAGACAGATAATTCTCAACCTCTTGAATGTCTGTTAATTTAAAAGTAACAGGTAATACATCTGAACCTGGGTTATATATTGCCCATTGGAAAAATTGAACGGATGTCCAGTTTACAAGAGACTTGACTATCTGGTTTAATATGATATATGGAGTCTTATTATCAGGGTCTGAAACTATCATTACCTGTGAAACAATGTGTTCACTTTCCACATCTGTGCCATCTACAGATAACCAGGCCTCAATTTCATGTACTCCATGAGACATAACTTTAACAGAATCCCCTTCAGTGTCGGTTACATCAAACTGATTTGGGGTTTCCGTGTACTCAACTTTGCCAACAGCGTATTGGACAGAACGTACACCACCTTCACCACTAATTTTTAAATTTAATGTTTTAGCTACAGCACCAGTATATGTATATAATAAAGACATAGTGGCACCAGTAATAGGTTGCTGCCATTCGTTTCGGAACGTAAGTTTCAATTCTGTTTTTGTAACACTTTGGAACACTACATAAGTTGTGGTACTTTGTGTTTGGTCTCCAGTTACAATGATACGTAATTGACAGGTTCCACTGTTAAGTAATCCACTAATATCTACATCCGTATAAGTGTCGCTTTCGGCTTCTACACTCTTGATTGCCATTGTACCAATTGTACGCCAAGAATCGGAAGCGGAGGCACGCCTTTGGATAGTCATAGTACCATCTTCATAGGTATTTGCGTATTTCCCAGTAACAGGATTGTATGTTTGAGAAGTAAAACGCATTTTTAGAACTACACTACCATCAATGCTTACATAATTTGTTTGATTGCTGGCCGTGGTTAATTCTACAATATTCATTACACCCTGTTCGTCACTAATAGGAATAGTAACATCAAGCAATTTTAATGCTTGATTCTCATCAGGGTCAGCAAGCCATTCATTATATGTGTTTTTATTAGCAAATGCTCGAATATGATAAAAACCGTCCGGATCTTTTGTCATAGGAGGAATGTGACCAATTTTATTGTTTTCATGGTCTTGCAAATAGCTCTTTATAAACTTTTGGACAGCCTCCCCAGAGTAGGGGAGAAGGTTCGTTTCGTCAGGTGCTGCGGGGATGGTATTGTTTTTATTGCCACCCCAGTCCTCTGTAAATTTACCAGCAGGAATTTCGTCAGTTCTGAATTTCTTAGCCATAATTAATTATTTTTTTGTAAAGCGTAATTTAAAAATTTGTTAGTTTTTCCAGCCTTCATCATTTTTCCAAGGAGATGAGTTAATCCAGAAACCAGATCCAAAGCAGGAACGTATAGATTGCCAAACTAATTTTGTCCCTATGTAAACTGCGGTAATTATTTTGTTACCAACTCTTATTTGACTGACATCTTTACCATTTATCTGTATCATTCTTCAAGTATGAAATACACGGTGTTTTCATCTTTGGATTCGATTTGTTCAAAAGCCTCTTCATTTTCAATTACATCAAATGAAAGATTACCTACTTGTTTTTTGAAGGAAAAGGTGTCATTTGAGTTATTGTTTACGGCATTTATCAATTGATTAAATTCGTGAGCTGTTAAACGTCCACGGTTATTAGTTCCATTGTTTTCTTGCTTATTATTAAAATCAAGCAGGTTAGGGGATTGCTCTTGTTCTGCCGCCATACTTAAAATATTAAAGGGAATTCATACGGGAACATGTTACCGTTTAGAAGTTCACACATAAAACAGTCTTGTCCTGATATTCCATAATTTAATGTGATACTTGGTTTTGATCTATCAATTTCTTGTTGTACTATATTGCCTTCATTATCTCTTTGTTCTTTCCACCAATCAATCACTTCATTTTCCATATCAGGAAGATGATACCTAGTCCACTTGAATATGTAGTTTTTAGCTACATAATCCGGATCAACTAGTTTACCTTGATAATAGACGTTAGCGGTTAAAACAGTTTGACAACTATTGTTTTTATATGATACTCCTTGACTGGAAGTAATTTCAAGTGAATAGCCCACTATATATTGTTTCCGTATTGTGAATGTAGCGGAATACTCTTCATCACTAAATTTCACGATACAACGAACTGTTAGCGAGTTACCATTATCCCAATAAGGTTCAAAAGGCCATATTGTTAATGTCTTTCCATTTTCTCCTTCAAACGGTATATAATCATATCCTTGTAAATAATACCATTGTCGTTGACTGGAAGTAGACTGTAGGTTCTCTTCTTCCAGCGTTAAGGTAATGTCTGCCGGATTAGTAACAGGGTCGGCTCCTGTTAAGTCTCCTAAAAGAGTAAAGGTATCAGTTCCAACAATACGAATAGACTTACTGACTAATTCGTCTTTTACAGACTGGTCAAGGTTATCCCAAGTCATTGTCACATTTTTGCCAAATGTTACATCGCCATTTTTATTCCATTTAATATTTTTATTGGCAAAATGACCAGAACCATCCGTTTTGATTAATACAGAATTACTACGAGTACCAATACTGCCTTCTCCGTCAAAATTTAATTGAAGCAATGGGTTCTGGATGGTCCCACCAATGCCACCACGATTAAACCAAGCTCCATAATCCTCTGTGTAATTAAGTATAGTGTCAGTAGGTTGGTATTGTGTGACTAGTTCTCCTGCCTCTAATTGTGGTGAAGAAAAATAAAATATTGATTCTCCTGCATTATCAGAGGTATCAAAAGTTGGGACAATGGATAGAACCAATGCTTCTTCTGCCTGTTTCGGAGCTTGTAATTCAAATGTTACTTTTTTACGAGACCATATATTCGTGTCAGCAATAGGTATTTGAACGGTTCCTATTGCTTTATCATTTTGTAAAATAGATAATTGACATGCTTGCCCCGCATATATCCAAAAAGAGAATGTATATTTTTTCCCGATATGTTGCGCGAACCACTCTTCAGATTGGGCTATCATGCTTATGATTTTAGAGGCACTATATACATTGCCGATTCCAGTAGGGTTTTCTATTTGAGTGTCAATAGTAATTGCAGATGTAAAATTAACATCTAAAGAATTAACGAATACATTCCTATGAATTTTTCCGGCATAAAAAGTTGCAGCAAAACCATTCTCATCACCAGCAGTTAATGTTCCAGAAATATGAGCAGATTTTGAAGCAAAAAGTTTCTGTAAGTAACCTCCATATCCTTCTAATTGACCAAATACCGGATCTGTTATTCCATTCAATTTGCCAACACGTATTTTACTGGCATCGCCAAAGTTAGCAACACTAGACAGTAAGATGATATTGAAATCCGACACCCAAACTTCATCTGAAGGAGACATCTCACTTAAATCCAGTTTTACTGTTCGCAAATAACGTCCAGAATAATCGACAGTTATTGTGTGCAACTTATATTGCCAATCTGTTGTAATAGAAGTGGTTTCTTCTCCATCTGTTCTTGTTCCATCTTGGTATTCTAATGAAACTTTACAATTGACAGCTTTATTGGCTTTGATCTTATATGAAATAAGAACGCGGTTGGGGTTTTGAACATATTTGTAGAAATCTTGTTGCAGACCAATGAAACCGTAATATATAGCGTCATTTCTTTTAAAATGACAAATGCGATTATTGTCCGCTTCTGATAGTATGTAATCAGTGGTTACTGCTTCTGTTCCTCGTACTATATATTGTGATTCGGAATCTTCATAATCAGGAGTTGCAATATTTGAAGGCCAACATAAACTCTCATTACGTCCAATACCGTCAATCACATCCATATATGGGGCATTATCGTCAGACCCAGTTAAATATATGGCTCCAGATCTATTTATATCAAACAGATTGGTAATTCTGGCAAAGTCTAAGATTTCTTCTGTTTTGGGCACATCGCCTTCTAACAGTGCTCCGATGAAATACTGTTTTTCGACAATATCATTTGTATTAGAATCTACAGTCTTATCTATTCCATAATCCAATACACACATTAACGAATAAATAAGATTCTTTCCATCAAAATATTGTCTTCTAACTATATCCCCAGTCCGTAATCCTTGTGTCTTTTTAGAATCGGACTGGAGAGAAATTTTATATTTCTTGTATTTATATACAGACATTATGATATTTCTTCTACTAAGTCTCCGGAACAGGCATCGCTGACCCACCAAGACCCGTTAGTCACTGATTGCTTCTGCACTTCCAATTCGTATATTCTCATTTTTTTACGAATTGTCAGATCATCAAATGTTGCACTGATGTTGCCGGTCAATTTGTTTTGAATGATACCCCAGCCATTTCCGGCAAAACCACTGGAAAAAGTGACAGAACCTATGTCGTTGACAAAATAGGCATTACCATAGTGCTTAACTCCATTATCTAAAGCCAACCAATAGATTGAATCATCAAAGAATAGCTCGTTGGGGAGGAGACGGGTTTTAGAATCTGCTATTCCAATTGATTTTTTTCCTTCAATCGGTTTGTCAAAAACAAAAAAATCAGCATCTGTAGAAAACATTAAGCTGGATGATTTGCGATTTAATGGAGCATATAAACTTAACGATTCTACATAGCCAAATGATGATTTTATTATTTCAGAGATTTGTACTGTATCGTCATCAGCTACTTTATTATATTTAAATGGAGCTTCAAAAAATACGCTATCACCATCACTGTAAAATCCTGGTCCATCTTCTGATTTTAATCTAATATAACGTCTGAATATTACACCAGAATCTTCAGACGATTTTTTATATGTTTCAATCAATATATTCCCTAGATTGTGTCCTGCCTTAAATGATTCTGGGAAATATGCAGAACCAAATTTTGAAATCATTTCATATTCACCATCATCATCATAAATACTGGTTTGCAGGTTGATTTGTTTGGTATTATCGTCTCCCAGATTTAATATTTTGTTAGACGCAGAAAATGAGATAACATTGTTATTCTTGACATGAATAATGTAATTATCATCAAATTTTATGCCTCCTGTTACAATATTTAAGTCCCCCGTTAATTGAGCTAACCGTTTGGCAGAAATAGACAATACACTTGTATTATCAAATCCCAGATCTACACCATGCAAGGCGGTAATGCCAGATTGGAATGTGCTTGTACCTTTTACAGACAGATCCCCGGTAAGCGTTCCGTCTTTCATAGTCCAGTTTACATCTTCTTTATTTGAATTCCCGGAATGATAAAACTCATTTCCTTGATAGCTTATGCCATCCTTGGATATTTCTAAATCTCCAAGTCTAATATATCCACTACAAACAACATCACCGTTTAATGCGATTATATCATTATCATAACCTATAACATTACAACCGTTAATGTATAATCCATGTGTAGGGAGATGCAATTCACCGTTAATAGAAACTATATTTTTTCGCTCTTGTGGATTACTTTCGGACGTTTGGTAAACATCTAATATTTTTATTCCATTGTCTCCGGCTGTAAAACCATACAATGCTTTTAATAAACCGGCCATAGAGTCACCATTTATGGAAACAAACCCACCGGTGCCACTTCCGCCACCTTCTTCACTGCTTAAACTACTTATAATAGTATTTGCTAATAGATATGCAGAGTTCTTCCTGGTTATATTTTCATATTCATATATTTCAAGATTGATTTTTTCTTCATTCACAACATAACCATCCACATAATCCGAACCTGTGAAATCTGGAAGGGTTTCGTGTGAAGCTTGTTCCATCCCTGTTAAGAGTCGATTGTACATTGTTTCCAATGCACTACCTTTCTTAATTTGTGATATACCTTCATTTAACTTTGCCATTATTCTGCCACTTTTACAGTTTTTGATAAAAATCCTGATATAGATGCTTTATAGGAGTTAACTTTTGCTTGAAGGGATACAAACTTTGCCAAATTAGCTGGGGGTTGAGGTCCCATCATAGTTGGGGTCATCATTTGAGATAATGCTCCTAGCCAGTCAACCAATAAAGTTGCTAATTGATTTCCAAGTACTGCTGGTTCATTGGCACTACCGCTACCCAAATACACTCCATCTTCTCTGATTATAATTTCTTTTGTATTGTATTTTGCCAAAATTTGTTGGGCATCAAGAAGTATTTGACTTTTATCATGTTGGGATAAAATATCGTCAGCGGTTATTTTGAATATACTTTTATCACTTTCTCCTTCTCCTTTAGCAACTTCCGACAATATCGAAACAGGGGTATAAGTCGTGTGAGCATGAACACCTGTCTTTTCCAATTCATCTACATCTGGAGCATCCTCTGAATCTTCCCATTCTTTTGTTTCTGTTGCTCCAATAATTACTTTGTTATGCGCGTCTACTTGTATTGTGTCTGCATGAGAGTATTGAATAACATATTCGCGTAATGTTTCAGGGTCTGTTGTTATTACGACATCCGAATAAAGATAGGGGATAACCACTAAACCATTTTCATTATTTTGAATGGCTGAAAGATATACGCCTTCATGTAAACCAACTGGAAGCCCGTCATCAATAGCCTGTTTGTCTGTAAGTGTATGAGTATATTCCTGTACATCAACAGTTCCGCACAGTTCTCCATCTGTATGTATTTTAACAACAAAACCAGATATTTTGGCTGTGTTTTTTATAACGTTGTTTCGTGGGTTTACCAATTTATGAAATGCAATTTGTCGTATAGCATCATAAATAGCACTGTTTGCGCTTAAATCGCTTGTAATTTTATCTGCCATAGTTTTATTCTTTTTCTGGTTTGGCAATACAGTAGGGGAGTTTTAAAGTCTGCCTAAAACCGTTAACACCAAATTTTGTGTTGATTTCTTCAATAAGATACCAACCTTGTTTTTCAGGTTCGCGTTTATCAAGTAAAACGACTTTCATTCCAGATTCCAAATGCCTCATGCCTAAATTAGTTCTATGTAAATCTCCGAAGATAGTAATACTACCCTCAACGCCATTTCTATTATATCCTTCAAAAAAGGCTTCGGCTTCTTTTATTAATTCGTCCTCGCTAATGCCAATTTTTGATGATACATAAGGGATAACGTTGTACGCACTTAGGTTTACTCTATCCTTAGTCTTTGATTTGGGGATAGCTCCAAGTTTTAGGGATTTCTTACTAAGTTTTGTTTCATTCAGAATTTGGAATTTCTTATGTTCTGTATCATTTTGTCCGGTCCATTCTGGATTTAAACGAACTGTTACATTATACTTGATTTGTTTGTTACCCTCAAACTTGAATCCTTCAGCGGAGACTGCTAAATATCGCGGATCACAATTCATTAAAGTTAAATTGTCTTGGGCTACATGATAATCAAACTGTATTTGAGGAGTATCAGAACTTCCATCTGTATTTAAAATAGAGCTGGCAACATTTCCTGATAAATAAGTATGCCCTACCATAACATAAGGAGTTCCATCTGTATCTTTCCTAATAAAACTATATAGCCCGTATTTATTCCATTCTGTTAATACATCCGCAACTGTCAAATCTTCTGTTAACTGAATCTTTCCAATATTAATGTCCCTTTCTGCTGTTTTGGGATGCAATTTTAACCCTGTTCCTCTTAATAAATCGTATTTTCCTCCCTCTTTCAACAAATTATTTACTGTAACAGCCATTGGGCCTAATTTAACGACATTTTTTCGCTTTAACCCACTTGCCAGATTCTCACATTTGATTTCAATAGGTGTGCTTACACTGCATTTTACGATATAACCGTCAAAATCGGGAACGTTCTTGACAAATGCCTCTTTCTCCATTGCTTGAAGTCTCTCGGTCGCATTTTTGAAGACCTTTCCTCTATCTTTATAATAGCCTAAATATATCCGGATACGTTGTCCTACCTTAAAATCAGTCGGCTGGGCTGTCGAATATCCTTTTCGCTTTTCTACAACTGTACCGTCTATTAAACGCTCTGTATAAACAGTAGTTGCACCTTCTTTTTCTATGTTCTCGGAAGTTATAGTGCGTTTAATTACGGTTCCTCTTGGGAATCTGACAGAAGCTGAATTAATAAGTTTCTTATAAGTATCGTTTATCTCAATACTTTCACATTCCCGAATAACAAGGCATTTATTTTCATCTGGATCGTTAATTTCTATAACGTCACTATTAGCTTCCCATATTAGGATTTTACAGCACAATATATCAAGGCATTCTTTACCATCTATAATTATTGCTTCTGGAAGTTTCATACTTAAATGGTGTTAGAAGTTAATGATTCAATCATTTGAGCGGCTTGATTAGCAGCAGATGCTTTAACCTTATCAAGAAGAACTTTGGCCCAACCTTGTTTTTTCATTTGAGAGATTTCAAGGTTTGTTCCATTTATGGTATCTTGCACTACATTAACCGCGTCATCCGGTTCAACGGCAACACATGTAAAACTATATGGTTGAACATTCTTAAAGCCTTCATTTTGCCCCATATTGAAGTCTTTTATCAGAATTTGTGTCACATTGAACTGTTGAAACATGAGATTAAATACCTGGATAACTCCTTTATGTTGCATCAATGTTATAAATTTGGAAACTTCTGCATACGGATATACATCCGGATAATTGCTAACAATCTTTCCTGTTACAGTAAAATTTATATCGCCTCCTGAAATCAATTCTTTACGTGAATAATCTCTTCCTTGTACCTTGGTTAATACAAGATTGTTAGAACTTTGTGCTTGCACTATAGCACCTAAGTCTAAGAAAACAGGATCGCCGGGCACCTTTACTTCCGTAGCAGTGTTAAGTGATGAACTGGCAGCAGCTTCATTGCTCAATCCTTTTATTTTATCCCAATAAGTATTGAATTGAACCGTTTGAACCTGGCCGCTTTCATTTTTAATCCAAAGAAGTAAACCTTCATTGGCAGGTTTACCTTGATACTTTAATACAACCCCTTGTTTATTAAAGGTATCTTCATCTGCCTTCTGACCGTTCGTTATGATTTTCTGAAGCTCTTGACCTTGGTTCTTCTGATAGGCTGCGGTGGCATTCTTTCTGTCCAACTGGCGTATATATTTGGGATAAAGATCGTTGATGGTAGCAAAAGTCATTTGCATCATCGTTCTTTTGGCTGCATAAACAAATACATTACTATATCCTCTATTGGATATAAATTTCAATTGTCCATCTCTTTTTCTATAATTAGCTGCATAAAAGGCGGCATTCACACCGGTGTTTGCCAGCCCTTTACCAACATTAATCGTTAAATTAGAAAATGTAGAGCTTATAAAACTCATATTACATCATATTTGCATTAAAATCTTGAACTACATCTAACAAGGCGGTTGCTAATTCTTGTTTTACGTTTGTTATTGCCGCAACTTGTCTATCATCTGTCATATCAATTGTTTGATGATCCACGCGCATTAGATTTTCTATTCGTACTATTAATTGTTTAGGAGCTGCATTATAATTATTATGACTCCTATATTGAGACTGGTCGGCTCCGTTATGAAGGCTGGAGGCTAAATCTTGCTCTTTGTTACCAGCCGTAGGGTCCCACTTAAATGTATCTTTAGCATTTTTAGGGGTATATATTTTCCCACTTTTATCTACCCACTGTGGAGTAGCGTATGGAGCTATTGTTTTAGCTATATACTGTGCCCCGTCAAAAATCGCTTTATCACCTTCTTTCTGTGGACCATAAAAACCGCCCGTAGGAAGTTCGTACCCATTTTTAAGTATATTTTGGAAAGAAGATCTATTTATAAATGGGGCGAAAAGTGGTTTGTATTTAACATCAAGTTCATTGTAAAAGGCTAAAATATCATCAAATGTTTTTGTGATATGACCGGAAATTTCTTTAACATTAGATTTTTCAGGTAATCCAAATTTAGAGGGGTTATTGTATATATCCTGTACATACTTCAACCATCCTTCAGTTCCAAATAGACCAGCTTTAGTATCAAACAAAAGTCCGAAACGGTTTTGCAATACAGTTTGGATCTTCATTGGATCAATAGTCTTTCCTGCATCGGCATCTTTTAACACAGAAGCAAAATCATTCCATGTATTTATTGTTTTCTGCATAATTTGCATAAGGTGCCGGATATATGCTTGTGAACGATGCACATCACCTTCAGTCATCTCGTCATGGAATGTTTCTGTGCTAATCCAGTCCCATCGAGAATCCCAACTATTCATCTTAGGTATAAAACGCTCTGCTGCATTGTCTAATATTCTTGATAAATCTTCTGAACTATTAGCAGACACAGCGTTATGCAAAAGATATTTGCTCAAAGCCATATTCTCTTTAGAATTATGGTCTGCTAATTGGGCCAGCATCATTTGGACGGCCACTTGTTCGCTTATATCTCCGTTTTTTGCAAAAATATTAGTATTGGTTCCACTTAAAGTACGGCCATGTAACTCATACGCATAATAATTTTCACCGTTCAGACCTTTTTTGACAGTCTGTTTCATTCCCAGTGCGCCGGATAATGACTGGAAGGCTTTATCTACACCTGTCCATTGGTCTGCGGCTTCTAATCGTTTTAGTAATTCCGGGTCTCTACCTGCGGCTGTGTCAAAGAATTTGGTTTGGTCGTCTACACTTTGTTTGGGACCATTCTTTTCTATCCAGTAACGATGCCATAATTCAGCGGATTGAGCAATACGCTCGTTTTGGGTTAACAATTCATTATTGAAAATACGCATATTTCCAATCATTAAGGCATCTGGATCGGATAGATTCAACTTGTCAACATTCAAATTACGATAGCTTTGTGCCCATGCTTCATTAGCTTGGCGAGCAGCTTCTGTTATTTTATATGCATCATAAATTTTATAACCTATATAAGTGATAGCTCCTGCTGCCATTACCCCCCAACCAATTGGATTAGTTAAGAAAAAACGTGAAAACCCTTTTATTGCTCCCCATAATGTTGTATTGCCTATTTCCGTGAGGGTATTTATAGTCTTATTACTACTATTTGCTACAACATTACCGACTGTACTTCCTCCAACAAACCATTGTTTAATTTTACTTCCACCATGTAGTAAACCTCCACCTAACGCATTGAATATAGCCTGTCCTTTATTTAAATAATGGCGGCTTTTTTCTATATTATATATACGTACCATATAGGTAAGTGCGGTAAATAGCGGTTTTAAAAAGAATTTAGACAACCAATCTCCCATAAACAATCCACGAATCATTAATGTCGTACTCCATATACTTTGAACTACGCCTGCTGCAATTCCTAACGACATTTGGATTCTTATAAAATATTGAAGAACGGTCTTCCCCCAATTTGGTATCCAGTTCCAGACAGTCATAATGCCTTTAAACACACCAACAATAACATTTGCTATTTTCAAAAACATGTCCATTGCATTTCTCAATGCAGTTGCAAACTCTGTGGATTTCATTAACTCAATCATGCGTTGCAGGAAGTCTCGTATTACTCCTTGCATTTGTTCAAACCCTTGCATTCCAGTTTCTGTAAATGCCGAGGTCATCTGATACCAAAGACCCTGTATGGTGTTTTTCTTTTCGTCGGCAAGGTCGGATGCAAGCCCCATTGACTTTTTATTGAGTCCGGTTACTTCTTGCATTTTTGCTACATTATTTATTAATGCTAGTGCACCTGGAGCCGCTGTTACCCGAAACATCTTGTTGATTAGTGTTGAGAAATCACCAGCACTCATGGTTTGCTGTTTTTCATGTAAATCACTTAAAATGTCAGAGAGATTCCGAAGATTTCCGTTTTTATCTTTTGTGTTGATGCCTAATATGTCCCATGCTTCTTGACCTCTTTTAGTAGGGTTCATCATATTTAATAGCATCATACGTAACGTAGTACCTGCGTGAGAACCTTTGATACCGGCATCGCCTAATACACCAAAAGCTGCCGAAGCAGTTTCAAAATTTAACCCTGATTGATGGGCGACAGTACCGGCATATTTAAATGATTCAGCTAATTCTAACAATGTTGTATTCGTTTTTGTGAACGTCATCGTAAGAATGTCTGCTGTGTTATCCATCTGTTTTGCTGGGATTTCATAAGCGGTCATAATGTTGGTTACACCATCCGCTGTTTCTCCCAAGTCTGTATCACCTACTAGTGCAATATCTGATATAGGCCGGATAGCATGTTTTATTTGATCGACATCATATCCTGCCATAGCTAAGAACTTTCCAGCTGATGCAACTTGTGGGGCTGTATATTTAGTCTCAACACCGACTTGGCGCATGAGTTGGTTCATTTCATTAAACCGACCTTCAAACCCTATACCTTTATCGTGAGTCTGGAGGATATTTTTTGTCGTTTTGGCTATATTGTCATAGGTAGAAGCATCTCTAAATACAGAAGTTACCCCAGACATTAAAGAGCTAAGCCCATAGGCAATTCCCATACCCTTAATCATTTCGCCTGCAACATTTGTACCTGTGTTGGCGTATGTTGGACCTAATACTTGCCGAGTAGATGGATACAGATAAGTACTTCGTCCTGCTCCAGTCTGTCGTGTTGAAGTGGAAGTCGTATTTCTAGTTGTGCTACCAGATACCTCCTTAGATGCGCCAGCGGCACTGGCTGTAATGGTTATTTTACTATTCGACTTAATCTGTTCTATTTTCTGTATTAACTTATCAAGACTACTTATTGCTCTTTCTGTATTAGCCTTTGGCTCAATCGTTTTACCATTTATAGAACTAATAGCTTGATTCAATTTCTTTATATCCGAAGTTGAATATAAAGGTTTACCTAATGCAGTCTTTGCCTGTGATTTTATATTATTGAGTTTAGTTAAGATGCGATCTAAACTTGCTTCGGCTGCACTTGTATTGATTTGTATGTTTATAGGTTTGGTCTTAATAGAAGCCAATGCTGAATTAACCTTACCGATGCTTTTTGCAACAATATCAAATCGCTTTGTTAATGCTTCCATTTCAGCTGTGGCCTGCTGAAATTTACGTATAGACTCTAAAGCTGGATTAGAGTTAACGTTTATCTGATAATTAACAATATAATTTTCTGCCATCTTTTTGTATTTTGATTTTCTAAAGAATAGCGGTTTGGTACCCTGAAAGATTGAAAAAGCCCCTTATCCGACAGAGGATAAAGGGCTACGTAGAAAAAACGAGTAATAAGACACTTTACGCAAGCATTCCAAGTGCACTTGCTTGTTGAGTTATGAGCATTTTGCTGTGGAGCCATACGGCATCTTCAGAAAGCATTGCAAATTCTTCATCGTTTAACTCATCAAGGTTTACGCTGGGAAAATAATGACGGATAAATATCAGTCTATGACGAATAAGTTGATCGTCTTTTACTTCCCAGCTTTTGATAAATTTACGAGTTTTCCTTTGCGCAACTCGATAATTTGAGCCAGGTGTGGCATCAAGCCATAGATGAACAAGGAATCATCTTTAATCAGTTCTTTATCGCCATCGACAAAGCAATCTTTTGCCAATTCTCGCATGGCACCGGCCTGGTCCTTTTGGGAGAGGGACAAATATTTACTGAATGTCGG
>ULPE01011637.1_pt1 | contig 14379 bp, 7 predicted proteins | sample 1953211 | NCBI WGS metagenome assembly ULPE01 (sample SAMEA4835621, study PRJEB28245) | human gut metagenome | biome: gut microbiome; material: fecal sample | place: Denmark | collected 2008 | reverse complement strand
GAAGAAGGTCCTCACTGCGCCAACGGACGTGTAGAATATGCTTCGGGTACGAAACAGAACCTCGACGCCATGGTGAAAGCCGGCTTGAACGGTATGACCATGCCCCGTCAGTTCGGTGGACTGAACTTCCCGATTACTCCGTACACCATGTGTGCAGAAATCGTAGCGGCTGCTGATGCCGGTTTCGGCAACATCTGGTCATTGCAGGACTGCATCGAAACATTATACGAATTCGGTAATGCCGACCAACACAGCCGTTTCATCCCTCGCATCTGCCAAGGCGAAACAATGTCTATGGACTTGACGGAACCGGATGCAGGCTCCGACCTTCAGTCGGTCATGCTGAAAGCGACTTACAGCGAAAAAGACGGCTGCTGGTTGCTGAATGGTGTAAAACGCTTCATTACTAACGGTGACGCGGATATCCACCTCGTACTGGCACGTTCGGAAGAAGGAACCAGAGACGGTCGCGGTTTGTCTATGTTCATCTATGACAAGCGTCAGGGGGGAGTTAATGTCCGTCGTATCGAAAACAAACTAGGTATCCACGGTTCTCCTACTTGCGAACTGGTATACAAGAATGCAAAAGCCGAACTTTGCGGTGACCGTAAGCTTGGCTTGATTAAATATGTAATGGCGTTGATGAACGGTGCCCGTCTGGGTATTGCCGCACAATCGGTAGGATTGAGCCAAGCTGCTTACAACGAAGGATTGGCTTATGCCAAAGACCGCAAACAGTTCGGAAAGGCAATTATCGAATTCCCGGCTGTTTATGATATGCTTGCCATCATGAAGGGTAAGTTGGATGCAGGACGTGCACTGCTGTATCAAACAGCACGCTACGTAGACATCTACAAAGCACTGGATGACATCGCCCGCGAACGTAAACTGACTCCGGAAGAACGTCAAGAACAGAAGAAATACGCCAAACTGGCCGACAGCTTCACTCCGCTTGCCAAAGGTATGAACTCCGAATATGCCAACCAGAATGCTTACGACTGTATACAGATACACGGTGGCTCGGGCTTCATGATGGAATATGCTTGCCAACGCATCTACCGCGATGCACGTATCACCAGTATCTACGAAGGTACAACTCAGTTGCAGACCGTAGCCGCTATCCGTTACGTAACGAATGGCTCTTACATCGCTACTATACGCGAGTTCGAGGCTATCCCCTGCTCACCGGAAATGGAACCGCTGATGTCTCGTCTGAAAAAAATGGCAGATAAGTTCGAAGCCAGTACCAACGCAGTGAAAGAAGCACAAGATCAGGAACTGCTCGACTTCACAGCCCGCAGATTAATGGAAATGGCTGCCGACATCATCATGTCTCACCTGCTGATTCAGGATGCAAGCAGATCTTCCGAACTGTTCTCTAAATCTGCACACGTATATCTGAACTATGCGGAAGCAGAAGTGGAAAAACATGCTAACTTTATCAGCAACTTCGATAAAGAAGACTTGGCTTTCTATAAGAAGTAACAGAATATTATACAACGCAAGGGCTGGATTTGCCTGCTCGAATATGATAATCTTTACGTATTCGGGCGGACAAATCCGGTCCTTTCTGTTTGATATCCCCTCCCCTTCGTTCGAACCGGCTATGTCTCACCCAATTAAGTTTCTCTATATCTATAAAAATATACCCCACTTATTTCTACTTTTTCTCATTATTATTCCATACATTTGTCTGTCAGGAAATAGGCAATCATTTACAACAATTAAAAGAGAATAATATGGCATTTAGACTCAGGCCTTTACATGAGGACACACTACAATTTGCTGGCTTATCAAACACACAAATTCTGATTTTAGCCCTTGAAGCTTCTCAAAAGTTAGAATGGAATATTGAAGAACTCACTCTTGAAGGTGTCCGTTTTGATGTCCCTATGAGTATAAAATCCCATGGAGAGGAAATCACAGTCTCTATTCAGGAAGGAAGTGACGGAGAAATATCTGTTCGCAGTCAAAGCATTGCCATGCAACTGGTAGACTATGGCAAGAACAGAAAAAACATCCAAAGTTTGCAGAAGGCAATGGAAGAAATAAAATCAACTCTTTCTCCGGAAGAATTAGAGCAAAAAGCCAAAAAACTGGAAGATGATTTTAACCGGCCGTTGACCGAGGAAGAAGAAGCATATCTCAAAGAAATAGAAAAGAAATCATCCTTTATCAGTTTCTTCATTCCCCGGAAAGGATTTATAGCGACTCCTATCCTAATGGACCTTAATCTTCTGATCTTTATCTTAATGGTGGCTTTCGGAGTGGGAATCCTGGAACCTTCCACACTGGCCTTACTGAAATGGGGGGCTGATTTTGGACCGCTAACCCTTACCGGAGATTGGTGGCGCGCCATAACCTGCAACTTCATACATATCGGCGCTTTCCACTTGCTGATGAATATGTATGCTTTCATGTATATCGGACTTTGGTTGGAGGACCTGATAGGAACGCGGCGTATGTTCATCTCCTATCTGCTCACCGGGGTTTGTTCGGCAGCCTTCAGTCTTTATATGCACGCCGAAACAATCAGTGCCGGAGCTTCAGGAGCGATCTTCGGACTTTACGGCATCTTTCTGGCTTTTCTCCTTTTTCACCACATCCCGAGAGCACAACGGAAAGCATTATTAATTAGTATCCTTCTTTTCGTAGGCTACAATCTGGTATATGGCATGAAAGCAGGAATCGATAATGCCGCACATATCGGTGGATTGCTCAGTGGCTTTCTTTTGGGAATCATTTATGTAATCAGTTACAGATTTGAGAAGAAGGATGCACAAAGAACTATTTCTATTGTAGGGGAACTGGGGATCTTCGGAATCTTCCTGTTCAGTTTCCTCGGACTTTGCCAGAACATCCCTTCAACATATCGGGAAATACGTAAGGAATGGGAAAGCGGAATCGTGGAAGCTTATCTTAACGGTGAACTGGAAGAGGAAAATGACAACCAGCCTGCAACGAATACGCCAAGCAAGTCGTCCACCCTGCAAATGCCACCTTATACCCCTGTCGGCAACAATGACACATGGCTTTCTTTCTATGATGCAACAACAAATTTCAGTTGCCAATATCCTACAAACTGGCATAAGATAACAGGTGCGCGAGGACTGACTCCCACTGCGGAACCTCCTTTTCTAATGCTCGTCAATGGAGGAAACCAATTAACTGCCGTCGCGCTTACCTATGACACACGGAAAGAGTTTGAACGCGTAAAAGAACTGACACTCCTGCTCCCGAGAAACGCAAATGGAGAGCCTTCGGAGGATTATAAACAAAGCAACGTAACGATCAACGGCCTGCCTATGACACAGACCTCGAATCCATTGCATATCGGAGCTCCCGATGAGCCGGGGCATGACGTGCAGCAAATTGCGTTACGTTATTTCCAGGAAGATCAACTAAGAGTCTTCTCCATAGTAATGCTTGTCTACGACAAGGAAGCACAAGCAGACTTGGAAGCTATTGTATCAAGCATTCAAATAACCAAATAAAGTAAACAATGAGAGTATACATTCAAGTAAAACAACTGGGAAAGCGAAAGTGCTGCATTGAAAAGCTACCCGTCGACTTTTCTGTTCCTCCCACCAATGTGCAGGAGTTGATTGCAAGTATTGTCAGCTGGCAAGTAAGCGAATATAACGATCGCCTGCAACAGAGTGAAGTATTGCAATATCTCACTCGGGAAGAAGTTGAGGACAAGGCTGCCTCCGGAAAGGTAGGCTTCGAAGTAAACTATAACGGCAGACCGGCCGCAGAAACTGAAGCAATCGTCAATGCGCTGCAATCTTATGAGGACGGAATTTTCCGTATCTTTATAGATGACACGGAAGCAGGCGGGCTTTCTTCTCCTGTTGTATTAAAAGAAGAAACTACACTGACCTTTATCCGACTGACTATGCTATCGGGAAGATTATGGTAAGTATCTATAATAACCCCCAAAAAACAGATAATCATGAGAATCATTTACAATGAAGATTTGAATAAACGAATCATCCCGTATGTGGACAAATTAATAAAGAATAAAAAAAAGCTGGATAAAGAAACGGCTGTTCTCTTCGATGTATTCATTCAATATCTTGACATGGATACCCGCTACGGGACGTATGGAGAGCAATTGGAGCCTTGTATCACCGAAATCATCCGAGAGGAAAGTATCAGGAATGTCGCCCATCTTTTTGACGGAAAACTAAATAAACTACTTCTCTACTTATTGGGGGACGAATATGCCGGGCTGTTTCATACTTACTTGAAAATCAAGGCCCGTTGCCCGTATACTTGTGGGTATTCACGACGTTCACAACGTTCGGTTGACCCGACCCTGCATCTCAACCATGTGACAGATGCACTGACCCAGTTTCTGAAACTACGTGCAACCGGGTTTAACGAACAGGCCATACTCAACGGAGGAAGAACACCGGAAGAAATAGAAACAATCAAAGACGCTATGAGTTGCCAGAGTTGGATGGCTGCCCAAATAGCGGAAGGAAATGCCACCGTCATTGAGTACTTGCAAAACGTGTTGACCAGCGAAAACAATGCCAACCGTCTGAATCAGGGACACCTTCAAGCTATTGCTGCCAGCGGATACCGTCCGTTGCTCGAACTGGAAGGGAAGTTATTGTTGGCTGCCAAACTGCAAGAAGGACTCCGGCAAGCTATCGTAGAGACAATGGACGAAGGCTGTCCCGAAAGCTACCTCTACCTATTTTCCATTATCTACGACAACGGACTTCAACGCTTTGCTTCCGTGAAACGCGGCATAGCAGTCAGTACAGGTATCGGCGAACAGGACAGCAGTGACCGTATCACCAATAAATATGTAGAACTCATCCGGCATTTCCTGAATAATCAAGAGGACGCCCGCAAGGCTCTCCAAAGCAAAGACACAACCAAGCTTTACTTGGCATTATGGAGTATCGGATTCTATAATACGGAAGACATTCAGGCACTTATACCGCAAATCATCAAAGAAGGTGCTAAATATCAGGTAGAAACTCTCCTCTATTTCCTGCGTTGCACGCAATATACAGGGATGAACCATCGCATCAGCAAAGAAGCGCTGGAAGTATGGCACAACGAACCTTCGGTGGTTGCATCCATTCTTCCTCTCTATATGAACGGGATCTATCTCAGCCGGTACGGCAATTACCAAGAAGGTCCGCAACTTATCGACTACTTCGAAACAAAAGAAGAAGCGGTCCGCCACTATGAATACCTGAAACAAGTCTATCAGTCAATCTCTGCCAAAGAGACTTACTCTCCGTACATATTCTTCTGGGAAAGTGCATTCCTCACCCGTTCGGACATTGTACTCAAAATGGCATACATCACCTGGATGCTGCATGACTCGGCATTAAGGGACGATCTCTGCGCTTATCTGCCTACTCTGGAAACTTATATGAGAGCAGGATATATCGGCATTGTACTGAATCCTCCCACCAGCCAATTACAAGAAGAATACGTACTTCAATCACTCGGTGACCGTTCGGTAGATGTACGCGACGAAGCTTATAAAGTATTGTCCGATATGACTTTATCGCCCGAACAGAACCTGAAGGTAGAGGAATTGTTACGATTCAAATACAGCGAGATGCGTATTAACGCTATCAATCTGCTGATGAAACAGCCGAAAGAACAACTGGCAGACAGTATCCGCCGCTTACTGACAGATAAGGTATTGGAACGCCGTCTGGCCGGTCTGGATATGATGAAGACTATCCATAATACAGAATTTCTACAGGATATCTATCAGGAACTTCTTCCTGTTGTCAAAGAAATCCGAAAACCGAACGCCAAGGAAAAGGTATTGATAGAGTCTCTGATTGGCGACGGAACGGAAAAGGCAGTCACACAGCACTACACGAAAGAGAACGGTTTCGGACTGTACGACCCTGCCCTGGAAGTCAACCTGCCGGAAATCACTCCGGACAAAGGATTCAATGTGAGAAAAACATTTGAACTTATCTGCTTCGGAAGGGCAAAGCTCATCTTCAAGAAGCTGAATAAATACATTGAAACATATAAGAACGCGGAGTTTAAGAATAGCTACGGGGAAGCGTGCCTGATAGGCAATAGTGTCTTGATAAACTGGAGTAACTACGGAGGATTGAGCGGACTCGGACGTCCGGAACTTTGGAAAGCCTTCTATGAAGAAGAGATAGGCAGTTATGACAAATTACTGATGATGAGCTTCATGCTTGCATCGACAGGAACTCCCCAGGATGAAGACGATTATGACGAGGAAGATGAGGAAGACAGAAAAGCAGACCAGAAATCGGCCAATAGCTTCGATCCGCTTATCAACCGGATGTATACAGGTGTCGTCTATCGCGGGCTGCAAAAAGAACTCCGCAAGCTGACATATTACGATCAGATTAACGATATCATCGAAGCACTGGCTCATGAATACAGGGATGAAGCTGCCTATCAACAGTTATCCGTCAATATGCTGCTCCAATTATTGCCATTGCTGAATACAGAAAACATTTTCCGTCAATATACCAACAAGCACGCATGGCTCAGGGATAAAATGGAATACGGAAAGAAACAAATCGTTTACCCGATACACAACAACAAGTTTGTAAACTTCTGGCTCGAAATACCTCAAAAGCCGATCAGCGATGATCTGTTCGTCCGCTACTTCACCGTACGCTACCAGCTCTACAAGCTCACCAATTACATGGAGCATACACCCGAACTGGAAGAAACGGACTCTTACCTCCAGGCTACGGACTTCGCCCGAGCATGGATGCTGGGATTAATTCCGGCCGAAGAAGTTTACCGGGAAATGATGGGACGTGTCAACTCCCCCAGCCGCGTAGAGGCTATCACAAAAGTATTGAATGACAATTTCCGTTTCAGTAAAGAGAAAGAAAGGTATGCCGATATCAAAGGAATCGACTTCTCTCTGTTCCGTTCACTGGCACAAAAGGTGGTCGACAGGATTCTGGAAATAGAATTGAAACGGGGAGATTCCGAAACGCAGGTAACCAGTCTTGCCGAAGAATTGTCTTATGTCTACGGAGCCAAAACGTTCATCGGCATCCTGCAGGCATTCGGCAAAGATACCTTCATTCGCGACAGCTATAACTGGAACAATACGAAACGCGGAGTATTGAGCAGCCTGCTCCACGCCTGCTATCCACTGCCGACAGACACAAGTGCCCAACTGAAAAAGCTTGCAAAACAGGCTGAAATCAGCAATGAACGACTGGTAGAAGCTGCCATGTTCGCCCCGCAATGGATAGAACTTACCGAGAAGGCGATCAATTGGAAGGGACTGACAAGCGCGGCTTATTATTTCCATGCCCATACCAATGAGACCTGCGATGACAAAAAGAAAGCGATTATCGCCCGCTATACCCCGATTGATGTGGAAGACCTCCGGGAAGGCGCATTTGATATTGACTGGTTCAAAGATGCATTCAAGACTATTGGCAAACAACGCTTTGAAGTAGTCTACAATGCCGCCAAATATATTTCATGCAGCAACAGCCACACCCGTGCCCGCAAGTTTGCCGATGCAACCAGCGGCACGGTAAAGGCGGCAGATGTAAAGAAGGAAATCATTGCCAAACGGAACAAGGATTTGTTGATGAGTTACGGACTGATCCCATTGGGACGCAAAGCAGACAAGGAGTTGCTGGAACGTTACCAATACCTGCAAAAGTTCTTGAAAGAAAGCAAGGAATTCGGTGCACAAAGACAGGAAAGCGAAAAGAAAGCCGTCAGCATCGCACTGCAAAACCTTGCACGTAATTCCGGCTACGGAGACGTCACCCGCCTGACATGGAGCATGGAAACGGAGCTGATTAAAGAACTGCTCCCTTACCTGACTCCCAAAGAGATAGACGGTGTGGAAGTATACGTGCAAGTCAGCGAAGAAGGCAAGTCAGAGATCAAGCAGATCAAAGCGGGCAAAGAGCTCAACAGTATGCCCGCCAAACTGAAAAAACATCCGTATGTAGAAGAACTGAAAGCGGTGCATAAGAAGCTGAAAGACCAGTATACCCGTTCGCGCATTATGCTGGAGCAAGCAATGGAAGACTGTACCCGTTTTGAAGAAAGCGAGTTGCGCAAGCTGATGCAAAATCCCGTTATATGGCCGTTGCTGAAACATCTGGTCTTTATCTGTAACGGACAAACAGGTTTCTACACTGACGGATTGCTGGTGACGGCAAACGCCGTCTGCCTCCCGTTAAAAGCGAAAGACGAGTTACGCATCGCCCACCCCACCGACTTGTATGCAAGCGGCAACTGGCACGCATATCAGAAATTCCTGTTCGATAAAGCAATCCGCCAACCTTTCAAACAGGTGTTCCGCGAGCTCTACGTTCCTACTTCCGAAGAGGCGGAAGCAACACAATCCCGCCGCTACGCCGGCAACCAGATTCAACCGCAGAAAACAATTGCCGTACTGAAGGGACGTCGTTGGGTAGCCGACTATGAGGACGGACTTCAAAAGATCTATTACAAAGAGAATATCATTGCCAATATTTACGCAATGGCCGATTGGTTCTCGCCTGCCGACATCGAAGCTCCTACGTTGGAATATGTTTGTTTCTACAACCGGAAGGATTATAAGCCCATGAAGATTTCGGAGATTCCTCCCGTTGTGTTCTCCGAAGTAATGAGGGATGTAGACCTTGCCGTAAGCGTGGCGCACGCCGGAAGTGTAGATCCGGAAACCAGTCACTCTACGATCGAAATGCGTAGCGTATTGGTGGAACTGACAATGCCGTTGTTCCATTTCAACAATGTGAAGGTGGAAGGCAACTTTGTCCGTATCGAGGGCAAGTTGGGCAAGTACAACATTCACTTGGGAAGCGGTGTGATTCATCAGGAAGGAGGCGCACAGATTGCCGTTCTCCCGGTACATTCACAAAACCGCGGACGCTTGTTCCTGCCATTTGTGGATGAGGACCCGAAAACGGCTGAAATACTGACGAAGATTATCTTCTTTGCAGAAGACGACAAGATAAAAGATCCAAGTATATTAAATCAAATCAAGTAACAACCGATATGGCAGAAAATTTATCAATCAACGCGGGAAGCAAGGAGGAAAAGTATCGTGAACTACTCCCGCAGTTATACGCATTAATAAGTACGGAAACGGATTTCATAGCCAATCTTGCGAATCTTTCCGCCGCATTAAAGCAGACTTTCAATTTCTTCTGGGTAGGCTTTTATCTGGTGAAAGGCGATGAGCTTGTGCTAGGTCCGTTTCAAGGGCCTATCGCCTGCACTCGTATCCGTTTTGGCAGAGGAGTTTGCGGCACGGCCTGGAAAGAAGCACATACGCTGATTGTTCCTGATGTAGAACAATTTCCCGGCCACATTGCATGCAGTTCCGATTCCAAATCGGAAATAGTTGTACCGATGATGAAAGAAGGGAACGTGATCGGAGTGCTGGATATTGACAGTGATTCATTGGATAGTTTCGATGATATTGATGCGCACTATCTGGAAGAAATCTGTACATATCTCCGATAGTCATATTCTCTCGGAACAGTCTTATTAAAACAGAGGCTCTGATTGAGTGAATCAGAGCCTCTGTTTACTATAAATGAAGCCTCTGTTTAGTACAAACAGAAGCTCTATTTTTCTACCAGTCAGTATCTTCTATTTCCCGTTTGCGGTATAGCGTAAGCTGCTTACGGAGTGAGTCCATTTCGCGTTTCATCTCCTCCATTCTTTCCAACAAGTGATGAATGGCGTCAATGCCTTCCATATTAATGGACAAGTCATAATACATCCTGCTATAACGTTCCACGTCCGGAAGTTCGGACACGAGCAGATAATGTTCACTACCTTCAGTGTGTACGTTAATTAAACCGCCTTCTTCCAACAATTCAATGAATGAAGGCTCAATATGACATTTGTGACAGTATTCACTGACAATAATTAATTCGGTCTGCATGGTACTCATTCATTTTAGTTCATACTCTGTAATTGACGGAACAATTCCTTCTGTTTGTCCGTCAAATTCGTAGGAATCTTAACGGAATAGGTCACAATCAGGTCACCGAATTGTCCTTCCTTCTTATAAACCGGGAATCCTTTTCCTTTCAAGCGTACTTTCGTACCGTTCTGTGTTTCCGGCTTTATCTTCAGTTTCACTTTACTGTCCAAAGTGTCGACTATCTTCTCACCTCCCAATACGGCAGTGTAGAGATCTATTTCCACATCAACATACAGGTCGTCGCCCAAGCGTTTGAAAACAGGATCTTCGGCAATGACAAATGTAATGTACAAGTCGCCTGCAGGTCCCCCGTTGATACCTTCGGCTCCGTAGCCCTTCAGCTTAATCACCTGACCGTCGGCTACACCGGCAGGAATAGTGATACGTACCTGTTTACCGTTGACGGTCAATATCTGTTTATGCGTCTGAGCAGCATCACGAAGCGACAGATGAAGCTCCGCATTAAAGTCCTGTCCACGGAATCCCGCAGCACCTTGTCCCTTGCCTCCCCTGCGGCCGAACATCGACTCGAAGAAGTCAGAGAAGCCACTGGCGTTACCTCCGGAAAAGCCTTCTCCATCGGAGCTATACCAATATGTTCCGTTACCATCGGAGAAACCTTGTCCTCCTCCACCGAATCCGCCAAAGCCGCCCGCACCACCAAAGCCTCCGGCCTGTTGCTGCGCTCGTTTCTGTGCTTCGAATTCATCAGCATGCTTCCAATGTTCTCCGTACTCATCATACTTTTTACGTTTCTCAGGGTCACTCAGTACCTCATTGGCTTCATTGATTTCCTGAAACTTATCCTTTGCACTAGGGTCGTTAGGATTCAAGTCAGGATGATACTTCCGGGCCAACTTACGAAAAGCCTTTTTGATATCATCTTGTGAAGCACTCTTGTCAACTCCAAGAATCTTGTAATAATCTATATAGGCCATGTTTTATGAATTTAATCGTTCATACATCATATTGCAAATAACACGCCAATCTGTCTTTTGGATGAAAATTTTAGCAAGTATTAAGTTTAGGTGTTGATTTCCTGTTTTTCCAACATATGGAAGTCCTGTTTCTTCATCCCTAAATCATCCAACGGACGAGGTTCGTTATGGTCGTTCAGATAGACTCTCGGCCTCATTTTATAAAGAGGGGTTGCCACAGATTGCGAATCATCCCGGTAAGGAGTTTTTATTCCTCCCAAGTCCAGCATCGTCGGAAAGAAGGAACTGCTGGAGGAAATATTCTTTTCTTTATTAGCCGTCACAGCTTCCCAGTGTTCGGGATAGGCTTCCCGATAACTGTCGGACATCCAGATAAGAAACGGAATATGAAGCTGATAATAGGACGGTACAGGTGAGGCATGAAGGAAAAGATGACGGGGGTCGTCAAAAATATCTTCTCCGTGATCGGATGTATAAATCAAGGCTGCATCTGTACCTTGATTCTCCAACATACCGATAAGGCGTGCCAATAAGCTGTCCGTGTAACGGACAGAGTTATCGTATGCATTTACCAGATTATCCCGAAATTTCCTTTCCGCCTCAACCGGATAGTCCGGTGTAAAGAAAGCGTCTCCCGACGGATAACGTTCCCGATAGTTGAAATGAGAACCATAGGTGTGAAGGACGATAAATTGTTTTTTTGCACCTTTGGCCAGTTCCTGCTCTACCAATTTCAAGAGTTCATTGTCAGAAGGATTATAGGAAAAATCCAACGAATCCTCTTTTATAAAATCAAAGGTATCAGCTTCCCTTCCGAAAAAGTCGATGAAAGAATGATTAAAACGTTGGTTAGAGAAAAAAGCTGTCCGGAAGCCCGCTTCTTTAAAGGCAGTAATGATTCCTTTCCGATGGTAAATAGAGTCATAACTGCAAGCAGTAACGTCAGACAATAACATAGGCACACTTTTATGCGTGGTATTCGATTCTGTCAGCACTTTCGGGAAAGCAACCAATCCCGACTGCTGGACAAGCAACGGATTCGTTTCCCGTTCATAGCCATACAGTTGCCAGTTTAATGCACGGGAGGTTTCGCCCACTACCATCACGTACACCTCTTTTTTCTCCTCCGGATGCGTAGCTTGGGCATGGAAGGTAAAGTCTTTGGAAGTGTGGTGATAGTTCTGCGTCAAGGCAGTCCGCTGAAAAGCAAGCCCTACGTTATAACAGACATTCAAAGGGTATAAGTCCGATTTCAGTTCATAGCCGGGATCCTGTACGTATGCCCCGGCAAGGCTGAGAAGGGAGACTCCGAAGACGACGAAAGCCCTTTTACGTTCTCTGCGGATAAACGCTGCCGATAACATTCGTTTTCGGACGATTGAAATGGTAGCCAACACCAAAGCCGGTATATACAGTATCACCACAACGACAATGGCAGGCGTCAGATTGCCAAGCAGTTCCATAGCTTCGCTCGAATTGGTGGTCACCAGGTTCAGAAACATATCGACAGCAATAATGGACTGCCCGAACAGATAGAGCAACACAATCTGGAACGCTCCGAAAAAGAGAAACAGGAACAAAATCCAAAGCATTTTACCGCAATTTCTCGATAGTGTCATTAGCAGGTAATAACATCCAAAAGGTAACAGGACATTGCAGACCTTTGCTATAAACGACAGCGGCTCCGTAAAACAGAGCACAATATTAGGTACAATCAGGATGAACAGAAACAAGTAAAACAGATGTTCCTGATCCTCCAACCATTTCTTTATGTTCTTAAAAAGCTTCATTTATATTAAAAATAAATCCGGTCTGGTGTTTACCAAAACCTAAATCCAAACGTACATTTACTCTCTTTTTAAATTCCCAACGATAACCAAAACCATAATTAGGAAGAATATGTTTCGGAGTAAACGCAGAAAATTCCGGGAAGATTGTTCCTGCCCCTGCCCATACAGCTACCCCATTTCGCTTCCAGACATGCTGGCGAAGTTCTATTTGTGCATCCATAGCACACTTGTCACGATAACGTCCTTCATAATATCCGCGCATCGAATAAGAACTTCCCAATGTTGCCATTAATCCCCAAGGGGTATCTCCATAAGTCAGCAGAGTGTGAAACTGTCCGGCCAATATCCCTCCCTTCCATATAGGGTGATAATAACTGGTGGTCAGTTCCGTACTGCTGAAAGCATATTTATTACCAAAGAAGGCGGGGCTGAACCGTTGGTCTATCCTCAGATAATATCCACGATAAGCATTGGTCAGGAAATCACGTGAATCATAAAGAAGGGAAAGGCCGAGACTCGTATTCGTTGTCCGTGCCGCCATTCCTTCCCAAAGCTCCGGTTTTTCTAAATCCCGTCCGTCAATATAGTCGAATACGGCCATTGGACCGATATAAAAGTTCTTTGCCATTCGGAACATAAAATCGACTTTTACCTGTGCCTGAAAACGTTTATAGTCACTTTCGTTATCGGAGTTTGCCCCATTGTCGTATCCTCTCCCCCAATAAAGGCTGGGGAAAGAATAAAAATAAAGGTTATAATTCAACCGATATTTATCCTGCGGAAACAAATGATTTCCACGAACTCCCAACAAATAGAAGCCGACAGTCGACACATCTCCATAAAGAGAAACATTTGAGGGAGGAAGAATCGTATCAGCAGAATCGGTACGATACAAGCCTGCCGCCACCAGCCCGAGCCCAAACTTGGTATCACTAGAGTAGTGAGGACCACCTATCACACTGAAATCAAACTTTTTATTCTTTTTCTCCTTGTTGGCGTCATTGAAGTAGTCAAGGAATTTCTTGAAGAAGCTGCGCTTTGCCGGAACAGAATCGTTAACGGCCGCAACAGATATAGAGTCTTCCGGCAGTTCTATTTTAGTAGAATGCGTCTGCGCACTAATAAAGGTTTGTGTCAATAATAATAGTGCGAATAAGATTAGCTTGTTCTGTCTAGTATTCATATATAATAAGAAGTTGAAAACTCTAGAGACAAAGTTAGTTTCAAACTTCTTATTACAACAGCGTTATGTGGGCTTTTGTTGTCCCCTTTTTCCCTTTTAACGTTTTAAAAGTCGAATGAATTCATCAACATCTTCTTCCGTTGTATCAAAAGAAGTTACTAGACGAATTTCATCCTTATCTTCATTCCAAAAATAAAAGAAATAAGATTCCAACATTCTATCAATAATAGGACGGGGCATTGTAAGGAACAACTGGTTACTTTCTACCTTTTGAGTAAAAGTTACTTCCGGGAGTTTCTTTAACTCTTTGTAAAGCTTAGCTGCCATTACGTTGGCATGCGTGGCATTCTTCAACCAAAGTTCATCCGTCAGATAAGCGGTGAACTGGCAAGAGAGATAGCGCATCTTCGAAGCCAGTTGGGCAGACTGCTTACGGACAAAACGGGCTTCTTTCTGCAAGTCCTTATTGAATACAATAACACACTCCCCCATCATCAGTCCGTT
>ULPE01050004.1_pt1 | contig 15085 bp, 8 predicted proteins | sample 1953211 | NCBI WGS metagenome assembly ULPE01 (sample SAMEA4835621, study PRJEB28245) | human gut metagenome | biome: gut microbiome; material: fecal sample | place: Denmark | collected 2008 | reverse complement strand
CCATCCTGGAACTTCTCATAATGCAAATTATCCTCACCTTTAAAGATAATTGTATCATTCTTAAGATCCTTTTTCTTGAGCTTACCTTCCTTGAGCATCTGCTGCTTCTGCTCTCTGATACGCTCCAACAATACCTCTGCTGGTTCATCATTTGGATCCTGTGGGACAAGTTTTCCACGGATAGCCAGATCTAGTATTTTTTGTCTTAATGCTTTTGTATCCATTACTCCTCCACTTCTCCAATCAGTTGTTCCAGTTCTGAAACCGCTTTGGCAATATTCTGAGATTTTTCTTTAATTTGATCTAATAATTCTGCAAGTGTATAATTATCTGTATCAGATTCTGTCTTCATCCATGTAATATCCAGGCTAGTCTTATCTCTTGCAAGAATATCCTGAATTGAAAACTTACGCCATCTGCCATTTGGATTTTCTTCACTATAAGTTTCTTTTCGCCTGCTCAGATTTCCATCTGCATAACATTCTATAAATTCATCAAAATGCTCAGGTTTTAAAGGATTAGTTTTTCCAAATGATGGCATATCATTTCTAAGGTCATAGATCCAGACTTCTTTTGTATTTCCCTTATCTGTTTTTCCACGAGTAAAGAAAAGTACATTTGTCTTAACACCCTGCGCATAGAATATTCCAGTAGGAAGACGAAGAATTGTGTGCAGATTACATTTATCTAATAAATCCATTCTGATTTTCTCTCCATCGCCATCTGCAAATAACACATTATCCGGCAATACAACAGCAGCTCTTGCTTTTCCGTTGTTTTTTAAGCTTCGATAAATATGCTGTAAAAAGTTTAACTGTTTGTTACTTGTAGGATAGGTAAAATCATCACGTGTTGCACGCTCTCCGCCTTTCTTAGTTCCAAAAGGTGGATTTGTCAAAACCAGATCGTAATCATGCATTGATTTTCCAATATTTGAAAGTGTATCACCTAATATAATTGGAGCTTCAATATCATGCAGCATAGCATTCATTAATGCCAGACGATGCGTATCATGAACAAGCTCACAACCTGTAAACGCTTCATCTCTCTCAAATCTTGCCAAATCTGCATCTTGAATATCAAAAAAATTATCCGTATGGTCTGCAACATATTGATGTGCAGCAATCATAAAACCAAATGTTCCACAGGCAGGGTCATTACACTTCTCTCCTACCTGCGGTTTCATAAGCTTTGTCATCACATCTATCAAAACACGTGGAGTAAAATACTGTCCCGCGCCTGACTTTTTTTCACTAGCATTTTTCTCCAATAATCCTTCATAAAGATTTCCAAGCCCTTCTTCTTTTGCAGAGTACCAATCAAGACTATCTATCGTTATTATAATTTTCTCAAGATTTTTAGGCTCATCAATATTTGTTGCTGCTCCCTGATAAATTTCACGAATTCTACCTGTACCATTATCCCCAAGTTCTGTTAACAGTTCCTTGTAAAACTTCTTCAATTCAACTCCACTTTTAGCTGTTAATTCATCCCAACGGTATTTTTCCGGAATCTGTTCTTCTGTTCCAGTTTCCTTCGCCATTTTTAAAAACAAAATATAGGTTAATTCTGTAACATACTGATGATATGTGATACCATCATCTCTTAGTACATTACATAAATTCCATAATTTTGATACAATTTCTTGTGTTGTCATGCAACATTTCCTCCGTCATCATACAAATATTCATTTAACTCAAGCACAATACTTTCCAGATTATTTTGAAACACCTTATTTATTTTATTAAATCCTCCATGGTCTACAAATCTGCTATCTTCATCAAATACCTTAATATTCATTACAGATTCTCCAAGCAGATATTTTTCAATATGAGATATCCAGCTTAGTTCCTGCTTTGAAAAATTATGTTTTTTCCTAAGTTTATCAACTGCTCTGTGAATACGTGCATCATGACTAATCAATGTTGAACCAATTGCATAACGTCGAATCAGACTTATAATATCTGCCATTATCTCTTCATTAGTCAATTCATAAATTGCAGTATTCAGCTGTTGTGTAGTAAAACCTTCTCTATCAAGTGTTAATCTGAGATCCTTCAAATCTTTTCTTGTCAAATCCCTTGGTCTTGTACAGATAATATTTAACGCAGCAATTTCATTTCGATTACTTTCAATAAAACGTGAGAACGCATTCAGATAATCTTCTGGTTTTTCCGCATTTCCATATCCACGGGAATGTTCTGTCAATTCATCCTTTGCATCAGAAACCACAACAGGACGAGTACCATTTGATTTTGTCTCTTGTAACATTTTGAATACGTCACGATATTTAAGCAGACATTTCTTAGCTTCCTGCACATCTGATTTTTCAATTTCCATAATAAACTGCGATGGATCTTTTCCATCAGTCATACTTATGAAATAATCCATCATTTTAGGTGACATATTTCGTTTCTTTCTCTGTAATTTAGCAATTATCTGATTAATCTGCTGCTCCACCTGTTTGTCATCATTAATCTCAGACAGTCCATCTAATAGCTGGGTAAAGCTCGTTGTAGGATTTGCGACTACTGGTTTCATAGTATTCACATCATTCAAAGAATCATATACACCAACAGGATCATATATTTCAAAATGTGTCTTATGAATTTTCGGACAAAGTCTCGTAGCACGACCCAACATCTGTTCAAATAAAATACGTGATTTCACACGTCGCATAAACACTAATGTTGTAATTTCCGGAACATCAATTCCTGTAGTCAACAGGTCTACTGTTACTGCAATGCTTGGATAATTCTCGTTCTTAAAGCGTTTGATAGCCTCCTGCACTTTCTTAGGATTTCCATCACCAACGCTGCCTGTTATCTTCATAATAGCCTCGTTAGAAACTTCATATTCCGAATAAATATCTCTCAAAATTGATACAATCATATCTGCATGTTGGTCATCAACTGCATATATTAAAGTTTTACCCTGTTCTTCTGGATTTTCAGGATCTATATCTCGAGCAATTTCGCTTAAAACTGTCTTATTGAAATTTTCTGTAATAACCTGTCGATTAAACTGTTCAATATCAAAATCTAATTCATCATCTAATAATTCACTATTGGTAATCTCTCCTGTCACAGGATCATAAATCATAACTGTGTCACCTGATTTATAGTGAATCCCGCCTGTACTGAGTTTTGTTTCCAGATGATGTGGAGCATCATGATCTACTAAATACCCTTCTATGACAGCTTCCCTATATGTATATTTAAACACTGGTTGTCCAAAAATCTCTGTTGTCTGAAGTGCCGGCGTTGCCGTAAGTGCAATCTTCACCGCATCAAAATATTCAATTACACTTCGATATTTACTTTGATAATCTCTCTGGTCACGATACAAAATTTCAGTGTCGCTCATTTCCTTGTCAAGAATGTATCCGCGGTGTGCTTCATCAATAATAATCAAGTCATAGTCCGTAACAGCTGGCTTAGTTTCGCTATCATTATATAAGATACGCTTGACCATACTCTGCACAGTAGCAACCTGAATTCTGGTTTCTTTATCAATATTTTTATCTTCAAGTCCCTTGATATTATAAATATCATCAAGTGTCATTAAGTCTTCCAATTTAACTTCTTTGAATACATCTGAAGCCTGTTCTCCAAGAGAAGTTCGATCAACAAGAAACAAAATACGTCTAAATCGGTTCGTCTTTAAAAAACGATAAATCATACCCAATACAGTACATGTTTTTCCTGTTCCTGTCGCCATAGCCAAAAGAATATTCTTTTTTCCATCAATAACTGACTGTTCTGCTGCCTTAATAGCATTTAACTGATATTCACGAAGATTTAATCCATTAGGGTCAGTAAGAAAATCATATGATAATGCTTTCAATGCTGAATTACCCTCCTGAGGATTTTTCTCCAGCAATTCCACCATTCCCATAGGACTAATCCAGCCATGAAGAGCTTTAGGATTATTTGCAGGGCTTCTCAAATCTAAAAACCATATACCTGACTTTGTTTCAAGCTGCTTTAAATATGGTCTTCCATTGGTTGCAAATGTAAATGGTATTTTATATTCACCCCATTCTCCAATCTGATACTCTGAATCTTCCTTACGAATATTGCGTGGATATTCTTTTCCCTGATAATCAATAACAGACGGAATATCCTTATGTAATGCTTTTGCCTCAATAACTCCTATAAGCTTAGTATCAACAAACAATGCATAATCTACACGTCCACTATGTCCTACTGTAGAATTGGTTGGCCATTCAGCAATAGCCATATTGTGTCCTTTTATTGGGCGAGTTCCTTTAGAATAACGCAGATTTTCTGTATCTGCTTCCCAACCCACCTGACGCAATTGCTCGTCAATTATATATCTCGTTTCGGCTTCTGATTTTGGTCTTTGACTTGCCATTTTACCAGCTTGCTTCTGACGTTCTGATTTAGAAACAGCTTCAGCCATACTTGCTTTTTGCTCAGCCTGTTTTGTAAGTTTTTCTGCCTGTTTTTCCTCTGCCTCTTTTTCTTCCTGTGTAACCAATACATTGTTACCCTCTAATTCAGGCATAACAAAATTATGATGCTGATAATTCCAATCACCATAAGTCTGCATAAACCATTCACAAAGACTATATGCCATTTCAAGCAAGATTTTACATTCTGATACTGAATCATAATTCGCATGCACAGCCTTATTTCTTGCTTTTCTAAGAGCGTGTAAAATATCTGTTAAATCCTGTGTCAACATACCTTCTCTTTGAAGCGTATTTATTCTCGTAACTGCTGTGTTATCATAAGGAAACGGAATTCTATCATACGTAAACATCAAATTAACTATGCTTTCCCCAATCATTCCTAATTTTATAAAGCAGGAATTAGGGTCAGAAAAACAATATTTTTCAGCCTGACCACCCAATGTAGACAAAACCGGAAACTCTGATTGTAAAAATTCAAAGTTTGATTTCATAAACGTCACCCCTCATTCTTCATCTATATTCATAAAATAATTAACATTACCCATTATTTTCAATAATCAACTTACATATCGGATTGTCAATATAATATTTTCTCTCTGTTACAATATTCACTTAACTTCTCATAATATATAATTATATCATGTATACTAATATCTTTTCAATCTCAGCTTTTAAAATCAAACAAGCAGAAATCAATCAAGCTGTTTATATTAACTTTCTGAATCATCTCAATAATACTTCATTTCTGAAACTTCGTATATTCATAATTTATTAAACACAAACTGGTATTAAAAATTATATAAAAAAGCTTTTGCTAATAAGTATCATACTTTTTAAGTGATACTTTTAGCAAAAGCCTATTTTTTAACATTTTCCGTTGATATGGATTCTATACATACTCAAATCATCATACATCATAAAAGCATATGTTTTTTTATTATCTCATATGTATCATTTATTACATCACTATTAAGTGACAAATACATTTTCTTATCACCAATAATATAGAACTCATCTTTTGCTCGTGTTGCTGCAACATTCATAATATTAGGATTTTCTGTTCCCATTGCCCAATTTGCTGCTCCAATACATTTTTCATCTGCACCCAACACTAAGAATACAATAGGTGCTTCTTTTCCCTGAAATGTATGAACAGTTCCAATATTAGTAACTTTGCCATTTTTATCATATCTTGTAAAACCAATTTTCTTTAATTCCTGTGATAATTGATATGCAACATTCTTAAAAGGGCTAATCACATATACGATATCCTCCTTTTGTTTATTTACAATATCAGGATTTTCCATTATCATATTTTTAAGTTTTTCTCTCAAAAAATCCCCTTGTTCTGCAACATATTTATCCACTGCACGGCCTTTTATATCATACCATTCAGAAATTCCATGAGCATCTTCTCCCTGTACCATATTACCCGAATATGAAATTTTATTTGAAATATCAAACATAGGATATTTACATCTTCTATGTACCCATAATGGTATTCCTATCCAATCTTCTTTGTTATTATCCTTATAAAATCCGTATTGACTTATTGCATCTACTAATGTTTGTGTAGATGTTGTTTCAGATAAATATTGTTTTGATACACCATAATATTCTCCCAGCATATTAAGAATATTAGAATCCAATGTAAGAACAGGTTTTATCTGTGCAGGATCTCCAACTGCCATAACATATTTACTTCTAAAAATAGCTCCCACACTTGCTTGTGGAAGTGCTTGCCCTGCTTCATCAATAAACAAATGTCCTATAGTTTCTTTCCCCATATTTGCACACATTCTTGAGAAACTAGCAAATGTAGAACCTATAACTGGTATAGTCATATTTATCCAATTCCATGCCTCCGATATTATATGTTTCTTTTCAAGATACTCACTTTGTTTGTTCCATATAGTATAAGCCGCTTTTATATTTTTTATATTTTCATACAAAAATTGTTTCCTTACTTCCAATGCTTTAATAAACAATTGTGACTGTAACCTTCTATAATTTATGTCAAACCATGGATTACTCAATTGTAATTCTTCATAGTTTAAATCTAGATTAAGTTCATTTATTTCAATACTATTTAGTCTTTTTCCCAGATTTTCTGATTCAACTTTTAAATTACGAATTTCAGACTTTTTATTTTTCTCCCATATATAAAATGTTATTTGATCTTGCTCTGATTTTCTTTTAATTTTATCTATTTTTTCTTGAAAATCCTTTATCTGACCTTGCAATCCCAATAATTCAATTCCTATTTTACTCTCATTAGCAATAGCCATTTGAAGCTGGTCAGAATATTCTTTACTCTGCCTTCTATATTCTTTCTTATGCTTTCGTCGAGAAAACCATCTTGGTTTTTGAAGTTTCAATGCTTCAATACACTTAAGAATACTACTCTTTTCATATTCTATAACCTGCATCTGTGTATTAAAATTATTCATCTCATTTTCTAAATTCTCTATCTTATATTGATTATCTTCAATGAATTTTTCATTTTCCAATTTTAATTGTCTTAGATTATCTTTTCTATCAGTCAACTCACAATTCAGTTTTTGTAATTTATCATCTATTACTGATTTAGATTTTTTAATATTTTTTATATCCTGTGAGATATTTTGAACATTACTCCGATAATTACAAACATTATCATACATTTCAAGAAAGTTTTTGTATACATCATCGTCCGGCGTATATTCACACTTAAGATAATTTTCAATGTGCTTCAACACTGTAACTATATATTTCATATTATCTTTCTTTCCACCTTCAATTGAAAACAATCCCCAAAATTTATCCGTATCTTCTTTTAGTGTGATTTTTAATCTTTCGTGTTTTCTTTTTTCATCCTCATACCATTCTGTTTCTACTAATGAATTTGCTATCTCCTTAAAATAATCTGCACTAACAATACTATCAATAAATTCCTTATCTATTTTTTTACTCAAAGGTAATTCATTAACAATATTTTGAATTGCACTATGATTTGAACTAGCAACAACTATACATTTCTCAGCTACATTTTTAGGCATAATACCAATAGCAGCATTATCCATATATTTCGTTGAATCATTCCCTGTTATATATTTTAATGAATTTTTTGCTATTTCATATGACTGTTCTACAATAAGTTCAGCAAATATATCTTTTAATAATGTCGTTTTCCCTGTACCCGGTGGTCCATTTACACTCCTAATCTGATTATTATCAAATCCTATTGATAAATTAACAGCCACTTGCTGCATAAATGCAAGCGAAAATTGTGGATTACTGGGGAATCTGGCAATAGGATAATTCTTTGGCTGTAAAATATCATAAAAAATTTCTGGATTAAATTCCTTACTTTCCTTTCGACTATCTAAATTTATACGCTCTATAGAATTTGCGACTATATACTTATCTAAATTGCCTGAGTGTATTTTTTTTGCTTTTTCCAAATCAGTTATGAAAAAAGAATGTAAATTTGTAGCATCTGTTTCAATGTTTTTTAATGCCTGCATTCTACAGTTTTCAATTAAAATATTATTTTTTTTAAGAATTAATGATATCATACTATTAAAATGTGTTATGTAATTAACATCTTCTAAACATTCAAATAATTCTTCAAATTCCTTCCTTTTTTCTGCTTCAAATTCCATAAATTCATTTTCTTTAGGTATTCTTCTTATATTCCTTATGTAATAACTTTCTGTTAAAAATGTCATTTCAGAAATAAAATTAAGTTCTTTATCAAAATATAAAGCAAACGAGAACTTGTTTCCTAATGCAATTTCCTGTTCTGTTGGTTTTAATTTATATTTTTCCCTTAAATAATCAATAACTTCACGAAATGGAAAAATATCAAAATATATAACAATTCCGCTATTTTTATATTTCCCAACTCCGCTCTTATTCATTTCATCTAACAGCGCAGCATAATAATCCTGCTGCCATAATCTATTAAATGTCATAATTGCCTTATTATTTAAATTAATATCTCCTTCTGATAAATGTTCAACCATTATCCAAGACTCTAATATATCATTTTTATTATTCATCATCATATTTCAATCCATTCTAGACATCTTTTCTGCTAACAAGCAATATTTTTATGTCATAATACACAATTATAAACCTAATGCTTTTTTATTCGCATTTATATAAATTATTGCTAAGCTCACAGTATTTATACTGTATACTTTTATAAGTTTACCATTGAGGTATATATAGGTCAATTTCTTTCTATTTAATATCTTGAACTTTATCCTTCTGTTTCTTTGATATAATTATATGCAAATCTTTTAATATATCTTGGACAATTAAAATTTTTCCTGTCCACTAATCTATAAAAATCTTTCCCAGCTCTAGACTATTATGCTTACAATAAGCTGTAATCTTCTTGATGCCTCTGTATAAATGCTATTTTCTTGTACTTGTCATATGATAACCTTATCTCTTTATGATTATTTGCTGCCTTGGGACACTATTTACCAATTAATTATCTAGTTCCTAAATGTACACTTTTTGAAACTACAAAAAAAGACCGCTAAACCGTCCCAAAATGTATGGACGTCCCTTCACGGAACGTTCTGGTATTTATGTATGCTTTTTAGCACCACCTCCTTAAAAAGGGGGATATAAAAAGAAGGTATATTTCAACCTTCTTCTTAAATTTAGCAATTTGATGGATTATTTAATACTTCTAATGCGTTCCACACTTAACTCTGCTCTAGATATAACTTCGAGTTTTTGATGATATACTTGCATACTGATTAATGGCTCACTTACAATGAATAATCCGTAAACATTCCATATAACATCAGATAGTTGATAATGTATTTTTAAATCTTCCAGGTGTTCCTTAACCCAGTCTACTCTTCTAGCATGCTTTGTTGCATAGCATTTCTTTTTACCATCAACAAACATTTTCTGATACTCCAGCTGAATTTCATAAGGATTTCTAGAAAAATTAAAATCCTTTACCTCTGCTACATATATATGATGCATCTCATTATCTATTATTAGCACATCAATGTCTCCTAATGTATTTCCATTCTTGTCAGCCACAGGCTTTTTATTAATCCTATCAACATTCGAATCAATAACAAACACTTCCATATCTGACAAAATATCTGAAATTAATTTATTAAATTTTCTTCCCCTATCATCACTAATTCGTCCTATCAAAGTGCACATCTTATCATTTTTTGTTGATATTTTGCCCTCATAAATCAAGTCTGTCACATACATAAGCATATGATATAATTGTCTATTACCCCATATTATCATATCGTTTCTGATTATTACTGGTCGCCTATTAAAAGAATATGCACGATTAAATCGCCATGGATATACATCTTCCTTCCTAAACCCAGATGGCACTTTCAAAAAATCATCTCTTTCAGTCAAAGAAATATCCTTAATTATGGCTATTGCTATTTCATTAGATAGCTTCTCATCAATTTGAACGATATATTCTATAAGTTTTTCCTTAGGTGCTATATAAACTTCCTGCTCTTCTCTCTCCTTACCATATTCTATCATCCCCATTATTAACCTACAAAATTGAGTAAAAGAATACCCATACTCAGCCTGAAAAGCAACATCTAAAGCATCTGAATAATTTTCCTGATTGATGGTATATTTTTTATGAAAATCACTAGAAGAATTATAATATAACTGTTCTCTTCTATATTTATCGCCATATTGATATATTGTATAAAATTCATCCTGCTTCATTCCTATTCGGTCCGATTTCAATATTTCAACTGGCGTATTAAAAATGTTATAGTGAAACAAGTCATTCTTATATGCCCACTCTATAATAAGTGAGCATATTGCCAATATATATTCATATTTTCCTATACCAAGTGTCACCTCACCTTTAGGCGGTTTAGCAGCAACGTATTCCATCATGAATTTTAATGCTAATGATACTCGATTCAAATTATTGTATTCTGTTATATATTGTTCCTCTTTTTCAGGATAACATGACAACTCATAAGCATAAGTCTTTTCTGCAAGCATTAGCTTGTATAAAACTTCTTCCAAATCGGAATAAATCGCTTCTACCAAATGATGTGAACTTAATACCTCAATCTCTTCTTGTAACATTTTATATAACATTCCTACAACTTCATTGGCAATCATTGTTCTTTTCTCATCTGGAATAACTCCATATGTCCATTTACTACTTTGTAATATAGATTTTCCTATTATATCAAGCAAATAATCCTCGTCTTCTTCTCGAACAATCCTATCCGAAGTAAACAATATGGGTTTATAATATGGTTTATCCTGAAAATCCAAAGAAAATATTTTTCTCCTCATCAGATTATCAAACAATTTATCTAACCTATCCTCATAAGCAACTGGCTCATATGCATCATTATTTAAAATATCCAAAAGCATATGGCACAATTCTTTTTCCTTTGCATTCGTCTTGCAACTCATTTGACTATATGCCTTAGGTGTCCATACCAAATTATAATGTCTGCCTCTTTTTTCAACACGAATTAAATCTGATACAGTAATATCCTCAGTTGGAGCATAATAATATGCTTTCTTATCACCCTCCAATATTATTGAAAAATGATATAATGTATTCAATAGTTCCATATCTTCAATAATATCTTTGCATTCTGCCAGCCAATAAGATATAGTGTCCATAATTGAAAAATTCAAATTAACATCTGCCTTTTCCTTTATTTCTCCAGATGTAATCCAAATAATACAGTTATTATAACGAATACATAATGTACTCCTTTTTGTCTCCATCATACATTCTTCGGTGTACATATTTCTCATTTCATCACACAAGACCACTTTCGTTTTCCAACCATCTTCATAAGAATCAATCAATACAGCCCCCTCATTCCTTATTGACTGATTAATATAATCAATGGAATCTCCTGGAGCAATCAAAAGTGTAGTATTATACGGATTAAAATCATCATTCAAATAAAATGAATACTGATTACTTGTATATATGCTGATAGCATTTAGCTCACTAAATAAATTTGGCATTTGTGTGCTTACTTTCTCTTTTGCACGTATATATCTTGGTACAAAATTATCTTTTTTTCGTTCATTGACACTTATACAATGCAATTCAAATGGATTCAATTGTAATGACTTATATTTAGATAGATTTTTAGCTACTCTTAGTCCCATTCCTCTTCCAAATCCACTAATTATCAACAGACAATAGATATCATTTCTTGCAATAGCATTTTCTTGCATTTTTTCAAAAAAATATTTCATTCTCTTCTCAAATAACAAAGTATGCTTTTCATCAGGATATTCTGAGTGCATTGTTCTTTCTGAATAGTCACAAGCATCATCACATACAAAAACAGTCAACATTAACTGATTATTATACACATTTACGATACATTCTTTATAATATGCATTATTTATTAACTCAATTCCAAGCATACTCTCTTTTATTTTGTGATGTCCCAATGCTTCTAGTGACTTACGGCAATCTCGCCATACATAATTGTTATATCTATTTATCACCTTATCCTTTATTCCAAACTCTGAAGCTATTTTTAATGCCTGAAAAAAAAGAAAATTCGGTAATAGAGAAACATTAAGTAATATAATTGTATTGTCTCTGCAATTTCTCACAAATGGTTTACTGTAAAATGGTCTATTATTCATTGAACCCACATTACCACTTCCGAAAGGCATAATTATTTCTTCTAGTAAATCAGAATAATCTTTCAGAAACAACTGTATTCTCTGTTCATCAAACACAACGCATTCTGCATATTCTTTAACCTTTTCACTATCTGGTATCACCACATACTTTCCTTCATCAGATACTATTTCACATTCCTTTATGCATATCTTTCTAGCTATTTCCTCTGATAATCCCAATATAAGCATCATCAATCTTCCTATTTTCTGGTTGTATTCTTTAGGAAAGTCATTTTCATAATTGAACAATATATCTATAAGCATTTGAAGATTATAAGCGGGTGTATTATCAATTCCATTAAAAACCGTATAATTATCCATCAACATTACATTCTGGTAGAAAGCATTTTCATTCGGGTCAATAGACAATGTTAAATTAGTTTCATTTATTTTTCCTATTAATTTCTTAAACTTTCCAGCACTCATCTTATATGTGGAATTGTATGTATTTTCCTCTTCACAAATAATACCTGCTATCAAGGAATCTAATAAAACAGATTTATTTTGGTTATGCGGCATTAAATTTAAGCCTGATATTCTTGCTAAGACATCATAAACATCATACTTTTTTATCTCGTCAGATATGTCCTTCAATTCATCTATCGTTTCTTGACTTTCAAATATATCACCAAACTTCATGATTTCATTAAAAAAATCCATATTTTCCCCTTTCTGTAGTATATAATCACTTTATTCAAATAGCTCAAAACCTATAAAAATAACCTCACCAGACACCAATCCAGTGAGGTCATATAATCACGCTTTCTGTTTAGGTACAAACTCAATCTTAAGAGCCATTCCCATACCATCCGCTAATCTTTTAAGCAAATTAACCGAAGGATTCCTTGTTCCATTTTCAAGCTTGCTGATATCTGCCTGGTTAATACCAGTACGTTCTGCAAGCTCCTTCTGTGTCATATTCTGAGAAGTACGAGCATCCACGATAGCTCTTATGACATCCATCTCTGGCTGAATAGCTTCATATTCTTTTCTGAACTCATCATCTTTTAGCTGCTTAGAAAGCATATCATCAAATGTTCTCATCCTTCATCACCCTTTCTATGAAATCTTCCCTTGTAATATACCCAGCAATCCAAATATTTTAGCTCGCATCTTAGAATTAACAGAATCAAGAAATTCCTCTACTGGAACTTCGCCGTTTTCTTTTTCATATGCTATCAGTTTAAATTCTGGCATATAATCTCCTTTGTAAATATTATATGGCATATATGCCATAATGTCAATTGTCCATTTAATATAATCATACCAAGCTATTTCTCTAAAAACGTGTAGTAAATGTGTAGTAGAGCACTTTTTCAACTAAGAAATGGCTTATTTATGAGCTTTGTAGGAATATCTATTGATGTTGCCGTGACATACCATCAATTTTACTAAATCGAATTAAAATACATTAACGCATCTTAATATACTCTGCCTTCTCCTGCAAATTTCACCAGGCTACATCATAATCTTCTGCACATCTTTTCGCGACAAAAGAACAACCGGCTCAAGTGTTGATAACTTTTCCAAGGAAAACATATGCTCATAATTGCTTTATGAATTTTCCCTCATAAACAGGGAAATTCACCATTTTCCAGCTTATATCCATAAGAAGCAAATCGCCATTCCATTTGCCTTCTCTCGCCTTCTGCTCACGCCAAGCCATTGTCTGCACTCTGATATTTTCCCGCTCCATCTCTGCTACTGCAGCAATACGACCTTTTATATTCTTACCAGAATGCCCTTCATCAGAATATTCTCCTACAATCTCCATATCCTAAAATTCAGCATATTTTCTAAGCTTGTCCTTCTGTGCATCCAAGCTGTAACCATCAACCCGAATTGCTGTTGATACACGAGTATATATGTAGCATTTTGTTTTCTTTTTCAATAACCTAACCTCCAAATTTATTCATTTGTCAATTTTCCCGACTGCTCAGCCAACTTCTTTTCTTCTCTCTTTACTCTACGTTCTAATTTTTTGATATCTTCCGATGCTGGCAAATTTTCTGGCTTAATCCCCCTCTGCCCCAGCATATCCCTGACTGATGTATTATTTTCAACATGCTCAACAGTAATAGCCGTCTCACCCTGTAAGTCTTTTTCTTCAACATTATAATTTGTCATTTCAGTTGCAAGGTTCTTTGCAGCAATAGTAAGTGTTGGCAAAAAATCTGCAAGCGGCCTTTTATCTTGCACTCCTAAACGTTCTTTCATTTGTTTTGTAGTGAATCCTCCAAATAAAGCCTGATCCCCCTTAGATCGGATACGTCCAAATCCAGCATCATCTACACCACGTTCATATATATTTTGAGACAGTCGTTTTTCAGATTCTCGAAGTTTTCCTCTTGCCTCAGTTCTTTCAATATAAGAAATTCTTTCTTCTATCAATTCCTGCTTTCTTGTTTGAACTGCAAAATAGCTTTGTGCAAAAGCAATCTGTTCTTTACGAGGATCTCCATTCTCTGCGATAAGATAACATGCATAACGGGTAAGCATATAATCTTCTACTTCTCTATTCGCTCCACTTCCCAAAGTAACCATTTTACTGGCATCGGCAAAATGGTCCTCTACTACAATACCATTATTTGCACAAGCAACTTTTGCCTTTGATAAGACATTTTCAAAATTTTGCCATTTTAAATAATCTAGCAAATGCATTAATTCACGTGCATACCAAAATTCAACTCCGTTTTCTTCATGCCTAATTTCATCAAATCTATTCTTATAATTCATTATCATCTTCTTTTCCATATTAGACTTTCTCCTCCCACATTGAACCATTTTACTGACATCAGTAAAATGGTCTATTCCTCTTTTTTCTTCATTTTGTCATAATATGCTTTATACCTATAAATCGTCCTCTCACTAACATTGTTCCGCTTTGCAATTTCAACCATTGGCATACCGCTCTCATATCCAATGACAAAATCATTATAAATTGCCATCCACTTGGCG
>ULPE01057814.1_pt1 | contig 15147 bp, 7 predicted proteins | sample 1953211 | NCBI WGS metagenome assembly ULPE01 (sample SAMEA4835621, study PRJEB28245) | human gut metagenome | biome: gut microbiome; material: fecal sample | place: Denmark | collected 2008 | reverse complement strand
GCAGACGCACAGGACTTAAAATCCTGCGGGACTAACCTCCCGTACCGGTTCGATTCCGGTCGCCGGCATTATTCAAAAAGCTTGAAACTGAAAGGTTTTAGGCTTTTTTTCGTTTGTCTAAAAATGGACAAAAATTCTAGATGGACACAGTGGAAGAATCCAACGATCACATTTACATTGGAGGAAGAAAGATTGTAAAGAAGGTTACAGGCACTGTAAAACTGGGCAATAAAAAATATAAGGTTGTAAAGGGTGTTGTAAAAGCAACCATCAAAAAATAAAAGTATTTCATAAGGGTAAATCGAAATAAACTATCTTTCTGTGGAATGGCATGATAAAATAGAAACAGTATTTTTTAGGGAGGTTATGCTATGAAGCAGACAAGAAGTAAACAATTATGGCTGATGCTTGCTGCAGCAATGTGTATTTGTATACTGGCACTGATGGGTGCGGGCTCTTTATCAAAAGCTGATAATGCAGGACAGATGTATACATATAGTGCAGCAGCATCATTTGTATGTGATGCAAATGGTACGATCACCGCATACAAAGGAAACAAGAATGCGGAACAGATCATTGTACCGGCAACGATCAACGGTAGGACAGTAACAGGAATTGGCAATAATGTATTTAAGGGATGTGAAAGAGTTACTCTGATTGTAATTCCGGACACAGTTGTAACAATCGGCGATAAGGCATTTGAAAATTGTCAGAGCCTTAATACGTTGTATAGCTACAAGAAAACAACGAATGTAACGGCGAATAAGACGGCAACAGCAACGGATGCGGCTGGCACTACAGGTACTGCAACGGAAAAAGGTGTAGTAGTATCGTATACAGATATGGGCGCTATATCGATTCCGTCCGGACTGACGAAGCTTGGAACAGGAGCATTTGCAGGCTGCAGATCAATCGGCAGATTTGCAGTGCCGGAGTCAAGTGCATATTTTACAACCTATACATGGAATCCTGCAGATCCAAATCGTGCACAGATCAAGGGAAAAACGCAGGGGGAATTATTGATTAGCAAGGATGGTAAGATTCTGTATCGTATGGCATCCTTTAACTATAATGGCAAAGGACCATATACGTTTTCACCAAAGCTGACAGTGATCAATCCATATGCATGTGAGCAGAGCGGAATTACATGGGAGATCCGCATTCCGGATTCTGTGAAGACGATCGGTGATTATGCATTTTATAAATGCAACAATCTTGGAACCGTTTCCTTTGGAGATAAATCCAAGCTGGAAAAGATAGGAGCTTATGCGTTTGCATATAATAACAATATTCAGATCATGCTTCCGGCAAGTGTAACATCTATCGGCACATATTCATTTGCATATTGTCCGAATATCATATTTGATATGTCAAAAACAAAGATTGAGGTAATACCGGATTATACATTTTATAATTGCCCAAACCTGAAGGATTTCAGAAAACCGGAAGAGAATGGTGGTTATGTAGGAATTGTTGTGCCAAAAACACTGAAGAAGATAGGAGCTTATGCATTCTATGGCTGTTCAAATGTAAATCAGGTGGTATTTAAGGGAACTACTCTGAAGTCCATCGGAACGGGAGCATTTCAGACCTGTGGCAATCTGCACGATATTGATATTCCGGAAGGAGTAACAAAGATTGCCAATGGAACATTTGACGGATGCCATAATCTGAATACGATAAAACTTCCGGACAGTCTTAAGAATATCGGAGATAATGCATTTAAGAATTGCAATAATATCCAAGAGATGGTGATTCCAAAGAATGTATCCCATATTTCAAACAACAGTTTTGCAGGAGCAAAGCAGGATGGTATTGATACTTCAAAGAATCAGTATTCCCAGAAATTTATCAAGGCAGAAAAGCCTGCGGCAGTTGGAACAAAGTTCAAAGTTGGGAAATTGCGTTATAAGATTACAAAATCAGATGCCAAGAAGGGTACTGTGACGCTGTATGGAGCAAAGAAATCCGTAACAAAGGCAACAATACCTGCAACAGTTATGTATCAGGGCTATAAGTTCAAGGTTACTTCTGTTGGCGGAAGTGCATTCAAGAATTGCAAGAAGCTGAAAACCGTAAAGCTTGGTAAAAATGTAAAATCAATTGGCAAGAGTGCATTTTACGGATGCAAGAAGCTTGCCAAGGTTACATTGGATGCGAAGCTTACAAAAATTGGTGATAAAGCATTTGCCAAGTGTACAGCGATCAAGAAACTCACGATTCCAAAGCAGGTAAGCAAGATTGGAAGCAAGGCATTTTATGGTGATAAGAAGCTGAAAACAATCACGGTCAAGAGCAGTAAATTAAAGAAAACGACCATCGGAAAATCAGCATTTACAAAGATAAATAAAAAAGCAACGATCAGCGTGCCAAAGAAAAAGGTAAAGGCATATAAATCAGCTTTCAAAAAAGCCGGAGCTGCAAAGAGCGTTAAGGTTAAGAAAATAAAATAAAAATAGAAGTCTTCCGGAATGTTCGGAATATGGCAGATGCTATATAAGACATGAGATAAACAAAAGCCCCGCAGCAGGTATTGCTACGGGGCGAAGGAAGGGAATCTATGAAAAATGAAAGTAAGCAATAATTATAAAGTGTGTATCTGATATTCAGGTATGCACTTTTTAGATCTGAGGACATTCAGTCGGAAACGCTTGCTCTGACCGCATTTCCGGTGATGTCCTCTTGGTTTTGTTTTCCTTTGATGGTATTTATATTACTGGATAAATGTGTTTATTCTATGTTCAGGATGTCAATGAATTGTGAAAAGAAAACATAAAAAATGCATGTTTTAATGATGCTAACGTGTAGTATAAAGTGATTTACAGGTCGCGTTCATTCGTGGTATGATAAAGAAGCCTGCAGGGAGCAGGAGAAACAAAAGGTTATGGAAAACGCAGGAGGAAAAGAAAATGGTAGTAGTAAATACAGAGAATATACCAGGAAGAGAGTATCAGGTACTCTCATTAGTAACAGGCTGTTGTGTTATGTGTAAGAATATCGGAAAAGATATCGGAGCATCCTTCCGTAATATGGTAGGAGGAGAAATGCAGGCATATACACAGATGATGGCAGAAGCAAAGGATAAAGCAATTTCATATATGATCAACCAGGCTATGAGCATGGGCGCAGATGCAATCGTAAATGTCAGATTTGCTTCAACAACAATTGTTGCCGGTGGTGCGGAGATCCTTGTTTCCGGAACGGCAGTGAAGTTTACAGCATAACAGATTGATTCACATACAGTGGTAGAAATGGAGGAGTATATGAAGAAGCCAAAACATGAGCTGATGACATTTGTTGCCGGGATCGTGATGCTGGTGGCAGGGTTATTTATCTTATCACAGAAAGTAATCGTATCGTCCAGTTTCTTTTCTTCATTTGGAGGGATGTCCATCTGGGGAGCAAGAATCAGTTCAGGAATGGTAGTGATTCCATTGATCATAGGAATTGTCTGGATGTTTATGACAGATTCCTTTGCATCAAAGGTTTTTTCGGCACTTGCAGGACTGTTGATCGTCATCATGGTCATTCTGACAACGAATATACATTTGACGACCATGACTTTATTTGACTGGCTGGTTATTCTGGTGTTGATCTTTGGTGGACTTGGATTTATCGGAAGGATTCTTTTGGCAGACAGAAAAAATGAAGAGGTCGATCCGAGAGAAGAAATGTACAGAGAAATGTATGGGGAACAGACTGATAAAAAGTCAAAGAGAAGAAAAAAATAATCCTTTGGTGTATTTCGTTTGAAATGGGAGAACTTAAAGGGAAAGACTATTACAGATATTATATATATTAAGAAAGAGATGAGTGATATGCCTTATTTTTATTTTGACCCAACGTATATATTAGTTCTGATCGGAGTTGTTCTGTCACTGATCGCATCTGCTCAGGTAAAATCAGCATATAAGAAGTATGAGAAGGTATCAACCAGATCAGGATTTACTGCAGAACAGGTAGCAGCGATGATTCTCAGAAATGCCGGAATCACAGATGTAACGATCCGCCCGATTGCCGGAGAATTAACGGATAACTATAATCCAAAGGATCATACCTTGAATCTGTCACAAAATGTATATGGTTCCAGATCGATAGCGGCAATTGGTGTAGCAGCACATGAGTGTGGTCATGCGATCCAGCATGCGGAAGGATATGCGCCGCTTGGTTTTCGTTCAGCGATCGTGCCGGTTGTAAGCATTGGTTCTACATTATCATGGCCATTGATCCTGATCGGTTTACTGATCCCAAGACTGGATGTATGTATCACACTGGGAATTCTGTTATTTTCATTGGTCGTTGTATTCCAGTTTGTAACCCTGCCGGTTGAGTTTAATGCATCAGGCAGAGCAATTGCTATTTTAAGAAATGGCGGATTTATGACAGAAGAAGAACTTGGTGGGGCCAAGAGAGTGTTAACTGCTGCAGCTCTTACTTATGTAGCCGCAATGGTAACTGCAATCCTTCAGCTTGTTCGTTTGCTGTTACTTACAAACAGAAGAAGATGATTAAAAAGTAAATATCTGATATTTCGGAGTGCACATTTATGGGCATGCCGGGATATGATATGAATGTAACCGGAAGGTGAAAAAATGTGGTATTAAATGATACCGGTTTTCAGCTTTCCGGTTATTTTTTTGTTTTATGACAGGATGAATATGGAGAAATGGATGCACATATATGAGAATAATTTTCGGGTTGCAGAAGCGTATAGTACAAAATATACAAATAATTTGTTAAAATTGTTAAAAATAGCTAAAAATATGTTGCAAAATTGTGAATAGTATTTATAAAGCTAATGTGCTACAATATATATGGTGTGATAAATTTGGATAGTTTCTCACAAAAATAATACGGATTTGTGCAATAATTTAGAAGATTACACAAAAATATGCCCAAGGTATCACAACCGGAAACATAATGACATTGCCAGTTATCCCAAGGGGTTGGATAACTGGCAATTTATAGTATATCAATGTATATATAGGAATTGGCGGGATGCGGTTCCAGACAGCGATGAATGGAGGACAGAATGAGAAAACGAAGTATGAGAGGATATGTAGCAGCATTGACACTTGCGGCAGGTCTTTGTATGACACAGGGCTTAGCTGTACAGGCGGCGACAGATGGACAGGGAGACAGCGGGACAGATTCCGGTTATACAGCAGCTGATCCGTCAAAAGGAGTTACATATATAAAGAATGACTCTGGCAGTACGATAGGAATGAATCTGAATGGTAATTCAGTTGTCATATGTACATCGAAAAATGCAACGGAGCAGATTCCTTATATAAATATATATGAGGATAAGAATCAGAATGGAATCGTTGATCAGGGTGAAACGGCATTTAAGTTAGATGGAAGTGCAGATATCATTTATTCAAGCAGTATGCCGATATATGGACTTTATCAGCAGACATATGATCAGCCGGTTTCAATCACAATAGATGGTGCAAAGCTTGGCTATGTATACGGACTGAGCAATGGAGCATTGAACACAGACAGCAGCAAGACAGCATTAACACTGCGTATAAAAAACGGTGCAACGATCGGAACTGTAACAGGAGCTGAGAATGCAGCCGTAGAAGGTTCTGTGGCAGTAGAAGCAGGTGATGGATGCAGCCTGTCTGCATTATATGCGGTTAAGACCGCTGGTGTTTCAGGAGATGTATCACTGAATTTAAATGGCGGTACTTACAATGGAATCGGTGTGGTTACATCAGGAGCGGAGGTCAAGAAGAATCTGAATGTCACAATGCGTAATATTACGCTGCGTGAAAGTGCAAAAGGTGCAGCAGTGGACTCCGGCTGTAAGATTGTGGGGAATGTGACCTTTGATGCGGATGGAGTTAATGCACTCGGAGGCGATTCCTTTACTGTACTAAAGGCGGCAAATTGTACCGGAAAGCTGGATGTATCATTGAAGAATTATACAGGCTCCGGATGGACATTTTACGGCATCGAAAGCGGCAGCTATGTAGAAGGTGATACGGATATCAAGATCCTTGGCGGCAGTGGAACATTTGGAAGTGTATATGGTATAAATGGTTCCTCCGGTCTGAAGGGACAGGTAAAGGTTCTGATCGAGAACTGTACGGTATCAGGAGCTGTCTACGGAGCCAGCGGCTGTTCCTTTCTAAGAAATGAAGGGGTACAGGGCGACAGCTATGATGCAGATATCACGATCCGAAAGAACTCAGCCGGGGGCATCATATATGGACTGTATGATGTCGTTGAGACTCATTCTGTGAAGCTCACGATGGAAGATCTTACAGGGAATGGCATAAATGTATATGGATATTATACAGGTTCTGCAAATATAAATGGACAGGCTGACATCAGTATCAGCCGATGCCAGGGAAGTAATATCTGGGGTTATTATGGTTCGAACAGCGAAACCCGAAAAGGATATGGAAAAAAGACGATCTCGATCACAGGTTGTACAGCAGGAAATAGCATATATGGAGTTATGAATGGTTATTTGGGAGATGATTGTGAGATACGGACATCCGGAAACATCTGTTATGACTATTACGGAATTTATAATGCATATGTGGATAAAAATGTAAAGATTACATCTGCCCATGAGAATGATGCAACGATCCTGGATAAGGATAAAGAGCCGGTGATCAATACGAATACATCGGCGGGCAATGGCTCTTATTATATTGTATATTCACCAACAATAAAAGGCGATCTCATAGCAGATGTAAATAGCATACGGTCACGGTATTTCTATGCAATCAATAATGTTACTCTTTATGGAAATGCAGATTATAAGATCAGAAACAGTGAGATCACATCAACTTCATCAGAAAAGATTCTTTTTGCAAACAATAATAGCAGTATTTCGGATTCGGCTGAGAGAACGACAGATGTATGGATTGAGAATACAGATTTCAGCAAGCTGAGCGCGGTAACCTTTTCCAATTCATTACCTCAAAAGGCAACACTCAATATGACGATAACAGATGACTGTAAGTTACCATCGAAGTATTATGTGATTCCGGCATCTTCGCAGACAGAGAATGCGTCAGCAGTTGTTAAGGTAAAAAATGATATTTATTATGGTGGCAAGGTTATTCTTACAGAAAATGTAACGGCGGATAATGTGTATTTCGGATCGTATGGTAATTATAGCTACGGCTATGCAGCTGTTCTGATTCCGGAAAAGATCACAGTGACTACAAAAGAAAATGTATATATTCCATACACTGCGCAGGTAGTGAATAAGGGAACGATAAAAGCAACAGCTATAAAGCAGATCGGTTCATCTGCTGCAGCGATCTATCTGAATAATGGACAGATTGAGACAGAGTCAAATGAAGCAGGCATAAAATATCCGGTTGTTATGAAGGTAGATCAGAATCAGGGTAGTATGTCGCTTGGAAGCGGTGAACAGACATCCTTGGATCCGGATACGCGGTATTGTAAATCAGGAGATGTTGTAACCGTATATATCAGTACAAATAAGGGCTATCGATTCCTTTCAGCAACGGTAAAGAAGCAGTCAGATACCCAGGCATCAGAGCTTGCAAAGGAAGGAAATACCTATAGCTTTGAAATGCCGGATGAGCAGGTTGTAGTTACAGCAGCATTTGAAGGAATTCCGATTGATATCAAGAAAACATCTGTTGATCCAAGTGCTGTATTGAATCAGACCTATACAGAGAAACAGCCATTATATGATCTGAACAGACTGATCATTATGAATGATGCAAAAACAGGCACAATTTCATATAAAGAGGATGCTACATACAGTCTTCCGGAAGGTTTAACACTTACAGAGGGCAGGATCATTGGTACTCCGACTGTTTTATATGAAGATGGAAAACGCGTGGATATCCATGTAACAGGTAGAAATGGGACGGAAGCTGTTCTGAGATTAAATGTGATCGTGTCCAAGGTACAGAAAATTCAGGAAAGCACGATCGAACGGTTGACGGTCGATGAAGAAAACAAGACGATCAGCCTGAACGGAACATCTGCAGTCCTTCAGCAGACAGGTACATCTGATAATGGGGTGATCCTCACTGGTATCTATGCAGATGATGATCGGGATGGTAAGGCTGATGGCAGACAGGCTATGTATAGCGGAGATCTGTCAGGATATACGATCTATGGTATTTCCGGTATTGATTATGATCGCCCGATCAGGATCACAGTGCTTAGTGGTTCGGTTGGAAGTATATTTGGAGTTAAGAGTGCAACTATGTCCTATGCCGATTCAGATTCACTTGTTATAGATATTCAGGGTGGAGCTGTTAGCACTGTATACGGACTGGATTCCAGTGCGCATGTGCAGTATATGAGGATGAAGCGGGGAAAAGAAGCGGCTGTTGGCAAGATGGCTATTAAGAATCCATCCGGTTATGGTTTCTATGAAGGGTATCTGATCGATCAGGCAGGTGCGATCACAGTCGAGGATTATATAGTAAATGAGAAGCTGACAGGAGATTCTTTGCAGGTAACGCAGTATAAGGATTTTACTGCGAATGCTCCGGTAGAGATCACCGGTGCGATCACACTTCCGGGAGGGACAGAGACAACATTTAATAAGGGTGTAACTGCCGGAACCTTCAAAACGAATGGAACCTATGATAAGGTCTGGTTCCATGGTACATGTAACATTGATACTTTTTCACCGGGATATGCATATGTATATATAGAAAAGGATGCGGTGCTCAAGGCAGAAGATATCAAGATCAAGAATACATCTGCTCAGATCTTCCATAAAGGAGCTGTGTCTGCAAAGACATTTGCCTGTACCGGAAAATGGATGGTGGATGGAGCGTTTGCAGAGGATACCGATATCAGTGACTGGTCGAAGCTGTATTTTGTCGTGACTGTGACATCAAATTTACAGGATATCACATCTTATTCTTCTGCAGAAGATTATGCATACGAATACAGAGAGGATGAGAAGAAATCCTATTATTACCTTCCGGGAAATAAAACACAGAATATAAAGTACAAAAATATTACAGGATATACAGGGGCAATATCTGTAAATGGGGGAGAACCGGTAGAAGGAGATGCGGACTGCGTTTGTAAGCTGGCATTTCCACAAGCGGCATCTGAACTATATATTGATTATATTCCGAAGCAGATCACATGCTCCAAACAGTATGCAGATCCAATGGTAGTAAAAGGAACCCAATATACAACTGCTGATCCGGCGTACGATCTTAGTCAGATCCAGATCCAGAATGATACAACCATGCAGTATGGGGGCTCTGTTAAGTATCAGCTTAAGTCTGGCTCCGCACTTCCTGCAGGTCTGAAGCTGGAAGGAACAAAGGTAGTCGGTACACTTGCGGATGATGCAGAAACAACAGAGGCAGTATTCCGTATTACAGGAAGAAATGGATCTGCGACAGAATGTAAGATTACATTTACTGTTCAGGAGGAAGGATATAAGATTACAGATCTGACGAAGGAGCTGAATGTACAGCAGTATACGGATATTGATCTGAAGGGACATTCCGTTGTCATTCTTCCGGATCCATCAGACAGCAAAAAGGTATCCATCTATCCGGATGATGACCATGATGGAATTGCAGATAATGGAAAGGCATTAAAGATTGCAGGGGCAACATCCTACGATCTGAGTACACGAGCCATAATTGGATATGCAGATACAACTGCACCATATGAGGGTGATATCTCTATCTATATGTATGGTGGAACGATTGGCAGTCTGTACGGCGCAAGAGGTAAAGCAAATATTACAGGTTCCCAGGCGCAGGTAGATGGTACCGTAAGCTTATATATCAAGGGCGGTAAGATCTCAAGCAATACATACATAGCAAATCTGGCAGTTGTAAAGAAGGCAGAGCTTTATGCGATAGCAGGTACTATGTATCAGTATGTATATGGTCTTGGTGTGGCAACGGCGGATGAACTGGTATTCCAGTTTACAGATCAGGCACAGATGGCACAGACGGCATATAGAGAAAATTACAAGATGTATGTTACAAGCTCGGCAGTCGTAAATAAGTCAGTAAATGTAAGAATTGGGGCATCCGGAAGCAGATATGCATTTGCAAATTATAATGGACAGCAGATTACCGGTTCAAGCTCCGTATTTGGCTTATGTGACAGTACCATTCATGGATCTGTAAAGTATGACATCATTGGTAACTGGGAAGTAGGCGGTAGTGGTAAGAATTACCTGTCTTATAATTCTACAATAGATGGAGATATGGATGTCTTACTTGATACGAATTCATTTGGTGTCAGCGGTGCATTGGAGAATACAACTGTATGTACGCTGGCATATGGCGGAACTGTTGGAGACATCAATATTACTGACAAAACGGGTCGCAATAATTATACGGTAGCGGCAAATGGTATAGTAGATAATATCCGGGCAAAACGTACAGTTTCCGGAAATGTCAGAGGTATTGTTACCTATATCTACCAGAATAACAACAACTGGACATTAAATGGCGGTCTGTATGCGGAAGACTATCTGGATCTGTATCTTGGTGGAGCGTACACGATCGATAAGGATGTAGAAACCAGAGATATTCATACGCTGAAGGATTCCAACATCACGATCGCAGATGGTGTGAAGGTTGTATATACAGGAGATGCGGATCTGAATGGCACGTTGACCAACAAAGGCAGTCTGACGTGTAAGGGTGACAGATATTCAAAGTCAACTGTATCCGGCACCATTACAAATAGTGGCGAGATCAGTTATACGACTGTAAGCACACTGACGATCCATGCAGGTGCTTCTGTTATCAATCAGGAAACAGGACGATTCAAATTTGGTAAGCTGACAAATAACGGAACAATCATCAATGACGGTGATCTGGAGCAGATGGTATCTTCAACATCAGTCGGAGATATCCTTACCTCTAAGGAACCATCCATGATGAAGACTTTAAGTTACTATAGTACAATCTATTACAAAGCAGAGCTTGTTTATCCGGAATTCTGCTTTGAGGAAGGCGATACAGCTCCTGTACAGCTTGCAGCCTCCACGACGGGTGATATGAAGACCTCCGGTATAGAAGGTGATGATGCTGTATATATCCGTGGTAACGGTTCTGTAAAAGTAACAGTAACCGGTATTCCGATAGAAAATACAACAGTTGATTCCATCGTTTATGGTTCTTCTGAATCAGTGATGAATAAGAGTGATGAAACAACATGGACAGCCGCTATGCCATATGAACCTACAGTATTTACGGTTAATATGAAGAATGATACAGCAACTATGATCACTCTGGATAAAGACGAAGATACAGTAGATACAGCAGTTGTAGGGGTGACAACAACTGAGGATAAGCCATTATATGATCTGACTGCATTAAAGATTGCAAACGATATTGACAGTGCTGCAGCAAGAGTTGGTTATTCCCTTGCCAAGGGTTCGGTGCTTCCGGCTGGTCTGGAGCTGAAGAATGGCAGAATCTATGGAACACCGACAAAGGCAGCTGCGGAAGCACAGACGGTAACGATCAAGATCTGCGGTAAGAATCAGACCGTTGCAAGCTTTAAGCTGACATTTACAAAGGTTGCAAAGGGCACACCTGTTATGGAGACACCGGATCCGTGTACCGGTTTGGCAGGAAAGACATTAGAGAGCGTAACACTTCCAACATCCGGAAAGGGTACTTATAAATGGGCAGCTCCGGAGACAGTGATCGAAAAAGCAGGAACAAAAGAATATGATGCATATTTCATTCCTGCGAATACATCAGATTATGACTGGAGTAAAGCAGACCTTGCAGAAGGTGCATATGAGGAGCTTGCAGATGGAACGATCCAGATCAAGGTAAAGATATCTGTAGCAGCAGAAAAACAGGCTCCGGACTTTGCGGTTCCAACCGGTCTGACCGGTATTTATGGACAGACGCTTGCAGACGTAGAGATTCCTGAAACAGAGGGTGGAAGCTTTGTATGGACAGCTCCGGCAACGAAGCTTGAAAAAGCAGGAAGCTATACATTTGAAGCAAGCTATATTCCAAAGAATACAGAAGTATATGATCAGGTAGATGCGGTAGAGCTTACAGTAACAGTAGAACCTGTAAAAGCAGAATTTACACAGAAGATCGCACCGATCACAGTAAAGAAGGACACTGTGTTAAAGGATGTGGAGCTTCCGGATGCAGAAGGAGGATACTACTACTGGTATACAGCAAACCAGACCATTCTGTCAGAGAACAGCACCGTACAGGTATGCTTCAAGCCGGATGACAGTACAAATTATGACTGGACCGGTAATAAGGGCTGGAATCAGGCACATAGAGGAATTATATTCAGTGTGGAGATCGTGATCAGCGAGGAGCATTCACATTCCTATACATGGAAGTCAGACGACAGCCAGCATTGGAAGGAATGCAGCTGTGGTGAAATCCTTGAGCGGGCAGAGCATGTATTTGGTAAGGGAGAAGTAACAAAGGCACCGACTACATCAGCTACAGGTATTATGACCTATGAATGTACAGTATGTGGTTACAAGAAGCAGGAGATTCTGCCAAAGAAAGAGGAAACGACCGATCCGGGTTCCGATAAGCCAAATCCAACACCGGTAAAGCCGAATCCGACACCAAATAAGCCTACGACAAAGGTTGACATCAGTAAAGCCTCTGTTACAGGTATACAGGCCTCTGTTATTTATACAGGAAAGAAATTGAAGCAGACGCCTGTTGTGACAGTCAAGGGAAAGACGCTGTCAGCGAAATCAGATTATACTGTGAAATATAAGAATAATAAGAATATTGGTAAGGCGACGATTACGATTATCGGTAAGGGAAAGTATACAGGTACAATAACAAAGACTTTCCGGATCAAGGTTGCTAAGAATAATACCTATACGGTAAAGGGCATCCGGTATAAGATCACAAAAGCATCGACAAATGGTAAGGGAACTGTAACTGTAATTGGTACAACAAAGAAGAAGTCAGATAAGAAGTTTACTAAGCTTTCAATTAAGAATACGGTCAAGATCGGTGGAGTTACATTTAATGTTACAGCCATCAGTAAGAAGGCATTTAAGGGATATAAGTACTTGAAGAGTGCCACGATTGGTGATAAAGTAAAGACCGTAGGTGCTCAGGCATTTTATGGATGCAAAGTACTTACAACTGTGACGATTGGCAAGAGTGTGAAGACAATCGGCAAGAGCAGCTTTGAAAAATGTACAAAGCTAAAGAAGATTACATTTACAACAAAGAAGCTCACAAAGGTTGGCAAGAAGGCCTTTAAAGGCATCAGCAAAAAAGCAGTTGTAACGATACCGAAAAAGCAGGCGAATAGTTATAAAAGCCTTCTGAAAAAGAGCAATATCCCAGCAAAGGTATCTTATAAGAAAGCAAAATAGAATATGTTGTACCGGATATGGACAGCATATGACAAGTTCATAACATAAGGTGAAAGGCCACCGGAATATCAGATGTTATTTCATAGAGCGTTTGTGATACAGGACTGTATGAATTGCAGAAGATATCGGTGGCTTTTGCTTTTGCGGCAAAACTGACAGGCGGTATGATTCGGTTCATGAACTATTATGTAGGATGGCTTTAAAGATCAGTCGTAGAATAAAATTTATAAATTTGAGGAATACTGGAAGAAACAGGAAGGTGGCAAAATGAGTATTTTTGATATTGTAGGTCCGGTCATGGTAGGTCCGTCCAGTTCGCATACGGCAGGAGCTGTAAGGATTGGATATATTTGTTATAAATTAATAGATGAACCGATCCGGAAGGTGGAGATCGGACTGTATGGTTCATTTCTTGCAACAGGAAAAGGGCATGGTACAGATAAAGCACTGGTTGCCGGGCTTCTCGGTATGGAGCCGGATGATATCCGCGTACCTGAGAGCTTTGAACTGGCAGAACAGGCAGGCATGGAGGTTATCTTTTATGCAGCGAAGCTTGCACATGCAAATCCAAATACAGCCGTGCTTCATATGACAGGAGAAAGCGGCAGAGAGCTTGATATTGAAGCGGAATCAGTCGGCGGAGGGCGAATCCGCATTTGTAAGATCGATGGTCTGGATGCAAATTTCAGTGGCGATTACCCGACTCTGATCGTGCATAATCTGGATCAGCCGGGACATGTGACAGAGGTGACATCGATGCTTGGACATAAGTCCATAAATATTGCAACGATGCAGTTGTATCGGGCATGTCCGGGAGGTCATGCAGTCATGGTTCTGGAATGTGATCAGGAGGTTCCAAAGGAATCCCTGAAATGGCTGGAGCATCTGGAAGGAATCTTGAAGGTAACCTATCTGAGTCTGAAAGATGATTGATCGTGGAATCTAGGTAATAAAGGATGCAGTGGCACAGGAAAGAAATTAAAAAGGAGAATGATAATGGCATTTTCATCTTTGGCAGAAATCGATGCTTATATGAAAACAAATAAATGTGAGTTCTGGGAGGCTGTGATCCGGGAGGAGGCAAGGGACTCGCAGCAGCCGGAAATGGATATCGTAAACCGGATGACCCAGATGTATCGTTCGATGAAGGAAGCAGATGAAGCGTATGATGACAGTTTGACTTCCCGTAGCGGCCTGTCCGGGAAAAATGGTAAAAAAATGGCTGATTATGCGGCAACACACAAATGTATGTGTGGTAAATTTGGCGGAGCAGTCATGGCAAGGGCAATCAAGATGGCGGAGAGCAACGCCTGCATGAAGCGGATCGTGGCAGCACCGACGGCAGGCTCCTGTGGTGTTGTGCCTGCGATATTGATCACATATGAAAGAATGACGAACACCTCGGAAAATGATATGGTAAAGGCTCTGTTTGTGGCAGCAGGCATCGGGGATGTGATCGCAAGACGGGCAAGCATATCAGGGGCAAGAGGCGGATGTCAGGCAGAGATCGGGGCATCTTCCGCTATGGCAGCAGGTGCACTTGCATGGTTAAAGAGCGGCAGCAGCCATCTCATTACTCAGGCAGCAGCGATGGCATTAAAGAGCCTGCTTGGACTGGTGTGTGATCCGGTTGCAGGATTGGTGGAGGTGCCATGTGTGAAGCGAAATGCGTCCGGTGCCATGAATGCGCTGTGCGCTGTTGATATGGCATTGGCAGGGATTGAAAGTGCTATTCCTGCAGACGAGGTAATCGATGCGATGCGGGAAATCGGCGACCTGATGCATAAGGATCTCCGGGAGACCGGAAA
>ULPE01005490.1_pt1 | contig 15366 bp, 7 predicted proteins | sample 1953211 | NCBI WGS metagenome assembly ULPE01 (sample SAMEA4835621, study PRJEB28245) | human gut metagenome | biome: gut microbiome; material: fecal sample | place: Denmark | collected 2008 | reverse complement strand
GTAGAAGTAAAAGTAGGTCTTTCATATACGTCCATAGAAAACGCTCGTTTTAACAGGGAGGTGGAAGCTAAGGACGTTACTTTTGATCAGGCGAGGAAGAATGCAACGAAAGCGTGGAATGAGTCATTGAGTAGAATCTACGTGGAAGGAGGTAAGGAGGAAGATAAAGTGAAGTTTTATACCGGATTGTTTCATGCGCTTCTGGGGCGTGGATTGGCAAGTGATGTCAATGGGTATTATCCAAGGAATGACGGTTCTGTAGGACGTATCACGCTGGATGAAAAAGGAAACCCGGTGCATCAGCATTATAATACAGATGCTATTTGGGGTGGGTTCTGGAACCTGACACAGTTATGGGCATTGGCTTATCCTGAATATTATTCTGACTGGATAAAGAGTCAGCTGCTGGTTTACCGGGATGCCGGTTGGCTGGGAGATGGAATCGCGTGTAGCAAGTATGTGTCGGGAGTAGGGACAAATTTTACAGGTCTGGCTATTGCGGCAGCTTATAACTGTGGTATTCGTGATTTTGATATACAATTGGGCTATGAGGCTGCATTGAAGAATGAGGTGGAATGGCGGGGAAGGCCTGAAGGTGCCGGAAAAATGGATGTGCGTCCGTTTGTGGAGCTCGGTTATTCTCCTTATGAGAAGCAGTTTGATATGGTGACTCGTGAGGGAGGCTCAGGTTTTGGTGCTTCGCATACTATGGAGTATAGTTTTAGTTGTTTTGCGATTGCGCAGTTTGCCAAACAGCTGGGGAGAGAGGCAGATTACGAAAGGCTTTCCCAACTTTCTAATGGCTGGAAAAAACTTTATGACAAGGAAACTCGCCTGATTCGCCCTAAAGATAGCCAGGGGCGCTTTCTAGAGGATTTTAATCCGCTTTCACCATGGAAGGGATTTCAGGAAGGTAATGCTATACAATACACATTTTATGTTCCTCATCATATAGATGAATTAATAGATTTGGTAGGGCCGGAGATTTTCAATACTCGTCTCGACAGTATTTTCATGCTTTCGCAGAAGAGTATTTTTGGTGGTGGAACGGAAGTTGATGCATTTGCCGGACTGAAAACGGTTTATAATCATGGAAATCAGCCCAATCTGCATATTTCCTGGTTGTTTAATTTTTCAGGTAAGCCCTATTTGTCTCAAAAGTGGGTACGGGCTATCTTGGATGAATTTTATGGTTTAGAAGGAATTCATGGCTATGGTTATGGCCAGGATGAGGACCAGGGGCAATTAGGTGCCTGGTATGTGATTTCTGCATTGGGGTTGTTTGATGTGAAAGGACTGACAGAGATTAATCCGAAATTTCAGATAGGTGCCCCTTTGTTTGATAAGGTGACTATTAACCTGAACAGGGAATACTATTCAGGAAAAGAGTTTGTGATTGAAGTAAAAAGACATTCTGTTGATGACTGTTATCTGCAAGATGTCTCTTTGAATGGTAAACAGCAGGAAACTGTATTGTTGCCGTTTGAGGAGGTTGTGAAAGGAGGGAGGTTAATATTGAAATTAGATAGTTTTCCTAATAAAAGACTGACTCATTAATGAATGTAGGCTAAAAAATAATGTGTTTTATATAAATAACTGTGAATATGAAAAAACAAAACTCTATATTGACAACTCTCCCGGTGCTTTTTGGTTTCTTTGTGATGGGTTTTTGTGATATTGTTGGTATTTCTTCTGACTATGTACAGCGCAGCTTTAATTGGTCGCCCGTAATGACTGGTTTTGTGCCTTCAATGGTCTTTATTTGGTTCCTTTTTTTAAGTATTCCTATTGGGAATCAGATGAATAAATGGGGACGTAAGAATACCGTGCTCATCAGTATGGGTATTACAATTATAGGTATGATTCTACCATTGTTGGCTTATGACAGTATTACTTGTATGACAGCTTATGCTTTACTGGGCATAGGAAATGCTATTTTGCAGGTTTCACTGAATCCATTGCTTAATAACGTGGTTACTAACAAGGCCTTTTTGACGAGTAGTTTAACGGCTGGACAAGTTATAAAGGCGGTTTCTTCTTTGGTTGGACCGGAGATTGTGCTCTTGGCGGTGAATTACTTCGGAGCGGATAAATGGTATTATTGTTTCCCAATACTTGGTTTTATAACATTGCTGTCGGCTGTTTGGCTTATGGCAACTCCTATTGAACGGGAGAAAAATATTGTATCAGATAAGGGACTTTCTATGGAGGATACATTTGCATTGTTGAAGGACCGAACGATCCTCTTGCTGTTTTTAGGTATATTCTTCATTGTGGGAGTAGATGTGGCAACAAATTTTATTAGCTCCAAATTGATGTCTATTCGTTTTGGGTGGGCTGATGAGCAGGTGAAGTTTGCTCCTCAGGTTTATTTTCTTAGTCGTACGGTTGGTACATTGCTGGGAGCTTTTCTGTTAGCTCATATTGCCGAGATGAAATATTTCCGAGTTAATATTGTGGCTTGTATTGTTTCATTATTGATATTGATGGGGGTAGATAATGATGTTGTAAATCTGATATGTATAGGTGCGGTTGGCTTTTTTGCTTCGTCCGTATTTGCTATTATTTATTCGATGGCATTGCAGGTTCGTCCAGAGAAAGCAAATCAGATTTCTGGTTTAATGATTACTGCCGTTGCCGGTGGAGGGGTTGTGACTCCGGTTATTGGTTTCGCTATTGGTACTGTGGGAATAATAGGTGGAGTGACAGTTACTTTGGTTTGCGTACTGTATCTGACGTATTGTGCTTTTGGTATAAAAATACCGGCAAAAGTTTGATTAGCATACCTTATGTTGTTTATATAAGTCTCACCATTTTAATTTTTATAAGCGTCTCTTCGATAGAGGCGCTTATTTTTTGCTTGTTATTCATTGTTTTTTAAGTTTAGGTTATCAATTAAATGATTTTGCTTTGTATATTAATGTATGAACATTAATGTAGGGCGCGTAATTGCTACTTTATATAAGATAACTTTTTGGATTTATTTCTTTGTAGGTATATTATGTCTGTCTTTTGTTATCAAATTATTGCATTTATATTGTTGATAATTAGTTGGTTAATTCCTGCTTGTGCCTTCTTCGTTATTTTCTGATAACAGATGTATTTTGATTCTGTTATCATTTTCTTTTGAGCTTTCTTTATTTTTTAGATATAAAATCTTTGTTTTGTTTTTGCTTTTTAAATTTATTATTTATCTTTGCTGCATATATATGTATGAACATATATATAGAAACTCTGGTTTTGCTGAATGAAAGTGAATTTATGTATCCCAGGTCAAAGTGGGTATGTCTGGTAGGAATTAAATATCAAATATATTATAACTGCAGGAAAATATATGAATATCTAAAATAAAGTGTGAATTATGAATATTAACCCAAAACAGATGAAATTTTCAATAAGAAAAATTAGTATGCTTGTTGCGATAGCAACTCTTCCTGTTAGTCTTCGGGCTCAAGAGATACCTATATATAGAGATGCTTCAAAGCCGATAGAAGAACGCATTGATGATGCTTTGTCTCGTATGACTCTGGAAGAAAAAGTCGGATTGCTTCATGCTGACAGGAGCTACGGTTCGGCAGGTGTTCCAAGATTAGGCATTCCGGAAAATAATTTGTCGGATGGTCCGTCGGGATTACGGCCCGAAATGGTATGGCAAACATGGATTCATGCCGGGATGTCCAGTGATTCATGTACGGCGTTCCCCGCTCTCGTATGTCTTGCTGCAACATGGAATCCAGAGATGGGACATCTTTTCGGAAAAAGCCTTGGTGAAGAGGCTCTGTATAGAGATAAAAATATGCTTCTCGGGCCTGCTGTGAATATCTTCAGAACCCCAATGAATGGTCGCAACTTTGAATATATGGGTGAGGATCCGTATCTCACATCAAAGATGGCTGTTTCATATATTAAAGGTGTACAGGAAAACCATGTATCAGCTTGTGTAAAACATTTTGCAGTTAATAATCAGGAAACCAAGCGTACGACGATAAATACTATTGTGGATGAACGTACATTGCACGAAATCTACTTTCCGGCTTTTAAAGCTGCCGTACAGGAAGCTGGTGTGTGGGCCGTTATGGGAGCTTACAACAAATTTAATGGTCAATATTGCTGTCATAATTCTTATCTTCTAAACGATGTATTACGTGGGGAATGGGGATTCGATGGAGTAGTTGTTTCAGATTTTGGTGGTACTCATGATACTCAGGAGGCTATAGATAATGGATTAGATATGGAGTTCGGAACGGATCTTGGTTCGCTGGAGGCATTTCAGAATTACCGCCTCGGCAAGCCCTACTTAAAATTGCTGAAACAAAATGAGACAAGTGAAAAGGTCTTGAATGAAAAAGTCAGACGAGTTTTACGGATGATGTATCGGACTAATATGTCGGAAGGACGTCCATGGGGAACTCTTGCTTCGGAGGAACATGCAATGGCTGCACGCAAAATTGCTGAGGAGGGGATTGTTCTTTTGAAAAACAACAATAAAATTCTACCGGTAAATATTGGATCTTTAAATAGGATACTTGTGGTCGGTGAGAATGCTGTGAAAATGATGAGCCGGGATGGCGGATCTTCAGAAGCGAAATCAAAATATGAGGTCGTACCTCTTGAAGGGATTCGCAAATATGTTGCTGATAGGATCGAGGTAGACTATCAACCGGGGTATTCGTCAACTGCTTCAAAATCAGTAAACGATAGTTTGCATACAGAGGCGGTGAAGGCGGCCAAAGGAGCAGATATTGTTTTGTATATAGGTGGAATGAACAAGAATCTGCATATGGATTGTGAGGGAGTGGATAGAGAATCTTATAACCTTCCATATGAACAGGATGCGTTGATAGCCGACCTGAGTGTAGTAAATCCGTCTTTAGTGGCAGTGATGGTTTGTGGAAATGCTTATGCTATGCCTTGGCATAAGAAAGTCCCGGCTATAGTTCAGGCGTGGTATGGAGGTACAGAAGCCGGTAATGCAATAGCGGATGTTTTGTTCGGTGAAGTCAATCCGTCCGGAAAATTACCTTTCTCATTTCCTGTGAAAATAGAAGATAATGCCGCTCATGCATTTAATGCATATCCGGGTGATGGTGAGACTGTGGAATATAAAGAAGGTATATTCGTGGGATACAGGTGGTTTGAGAAAGAGAAAATTAAACCCTTGTTCGCTTTCGGGCATGGACTCAGCTATACTTCATTTGATTATGGAAAAATTACACTTGATAAAAAAACTATAAAAAGTACTGACAATATAACTGTCACAATCCCGATAACTAATTCGGGAAATAGAGAGGGGGCAGAAGTTGTGCAATTGTATATTATGGATATGGAGTCATCATTACCTCGTCCGCTTAAAGAACTTAAGGGATTCAAGAAGGTGAATCTTGCTCCGGGAGAAACTGTAAAAGTGAATTTTACAATTGGAAAAGAAGCACTGAGTTTCTATACTCCTGAACGCCATGAATGGGTTGTGGAGCCGGGTAAATTTCAGATTCTTGTAGGTACTGCTTCTGATGATATTAGATCGTCTGCTACATTTCGTGTAGAACGGTAGATACTCTTATGAATATTTATCGGGATGGAAAGAATTTTAATGAGTTTAGATATTTATTATTAACTAAAAATGATGTTTAACCTTATAATAACGTATTTATGAAACTTAAAAAACATTTGTCTAACCTTTTAAAGGTTTTTATTTGCGTGGCTTTTATCGCATCAGCGATAGAGATTCATGCACAAAATGGGACTACAATGACGGTTTCCGGTACTATTGTTGATACTGCCGGAATACCTGTAATCGGTGCTGTCGTTATTGATCCTGCCAATACATCAAATGGTTGTATTTCTAATGTGGATGGAGACTTTACAATGCAAGCGGCTGTGGGGAAAGTACTGAAGGTTTCCAGTATTGGTTATCGGGAGTATCAATTCACTGTACTTGCCCAACCTCAAAAGTATAAAATTGTGCTGCAAGAAGATAATGTAGAGCTTGAAGAGGTGGTTGTTGTGGGTTATGGTGTACAGAAAAAAGTGACTATGACCGGAGCGGTATCTGCTATACAGAATAAGGAAATAGTAACTACGAAAAATGAGAATCTTCAGAATATGCTTACCGGTAAGATTCCTGGTTTACGTATTGTACAAAATACTTCTGAACCCGGGCAATTCACCAATAAGATGGATATTCGTGGTTTTGGAACTCCTCTTGTTATTATTGATGGCGTGCCGAGAGATAATATGGCTAAAATAGATGCAGAAGATATTGAGAGTATTTCAGTACTGAAGGATGCTTCTGCTGCTGTTTATGGAGTGCGAGCCGCTAATGGGGTGATCCTTATAACGACAAAGAAAGGAACTAAAGGACATGCGAATGTGTCTTATTCCGGAAATATGACATGGCAGGTGCCGACGAACTTTCCTGATCTTGTAGAAGCAGCTGATATTATGACCCTTGTCAATGAGAAGGTGATCCACAATGTGGATGAAAGTGCCAACAGGACATATTCTCTTGAGGAGATAGCTGATTATCGCAATGGTATCAAGCGGGGAACGAATTGGAAAAATGAACTTTTCAGAAACTCAGCTCCGCAAACTCAGCATAGTATAAATATTTCAGGTGGGGGAGATAAAGTGACGTACTTTGCAAGTGCCGGGTATCAATATCAGGAGAGCTACTTGCGTTCCAATGCTATCAACTATGAAAAATTCAATCTTAGAAGTAACATTTCTGCTAATGTAACTAACAATTTGAAGTTTGATCTTAACATCTCAGGAATGATGGATGAGAGAGAATCTTCTCCAGCTAATTCAGGTGCGATTATTTATGAAGGATGGCTGTCATCACCTCTTGAACCGGTATGGTATGATGAGGAAAAAGGTATGTATGCAAGTCGCTTTAATCCGGCAGGCTACAACCCTGCTGCTTTGATGGATACCGATCTGACCGGACATTGTACTTATCAGAGTAAATGGTTTCAGTCTAATGCATCTCTTACATGGGATATTCCATGGGTTAAGGGACTTTCTGTTAGCGGAATGTATAGTTATGACTATATTGCTAATAATGATGATGAATATCGTAAAGCATATAATCTTTATGATACATCAGGGAATGCCATTGTGAAAGGTGCACAAACGGCAGCTCCTAATAAGATTTCCCGTTATTTCTATTCTAAACAGAATAATTTATGGCAGGCGCGCCTCAGCTATGACAATAATTTTGGCAAGCACAATGTGGGAGCATTGATCCTTATAGAGAATCAACACAAAGTTGGCGATAATTTCTATGGAAGTCGACAGGTTGCTTTGGACATGGATAAAGTTTTTGCAGGTATTACTACCAACCAGGAATTTAATCAAAATGCTGATCAGTCCGTTCTTTATGACAATGCTAATAGAGCTTTGGTAGGACGTTTGAATTATGATTACGCCGGGAAGTATATTGCTGAATTTGCTTTTCGCCATGAAGCTTCCTCTCTTTTCCCAAAGGAGACCCGTTGGGGATTTTTTCCTTCTGTATCAGCTGGTTATCGAATCTCTGAAGAAAAATTCTGGAAAGAATCTCCACTTAATTTTATTAATAATTTCAAGATAAGAACTTCATGGGGAGTACTGGGAGATGATAGCGCAGCTCGTTATCAACATATTACCGGATATAAATATCCATCAGATGGTGGTTCGGTTTTTGATGGGCAATATATCAGTACTTCCACAAGCACCGGTATTCCCAATAAAGCAATTACTTGGTATGAGTCAAGAACGTTCAATGTCGGAATAGATGCGGAGGCCTGGAATGGACTTCTTGGCGTAACAGCAGAATACTTTAATAGAAGACGAAGTGGACTTTTGACTACACGTGCCGGTTCTCTTCCGGGTGTTGTTGGAGCAACACTTCCTCAGGAAAATCTTAATGGCGACTTGACCCAAGGTTTTGAAATAGAACTTACTCACAGACACCATGTCAACGATTTCTATTATCAAATTAAAGGAAACATTGCTTATACAAGAACTAAAAATACGCATGTAGAAACGAGCCGTGCCGGTAACTCGTATGAAAACTGGAAAAATAATACCAGCAATCGTTATAATAATATAACCTGGGGTATAGAGGGAGCCGGACGATTGGAAAGCTGGGATGAAATCTGGCATAATCCTATCTTTATAGCAAGGGGCTCTATATTGGGAGATTACGAATACCTTGACTGGAATGGGGATGGTGTATTCTCTGAACTGGATAAACATCCTCTTGTTAATTCAAGTTCTGTTCCGCTTCTTAACTTTGGTTTAACTTTCTCTGCTCAATGGAAGGGAATCGATATTTCAATGTTATTTCAAGGAGCAGGTAAAACGTATGTTTCTCCACAAGGTATTCTGTATCAGCCTCTTTGGGGAGATGGCGCTGTTGCTCAATATATGGATCGCTGGCATCCGGAAGATCCTCTTGCAAATCCGTATGATCCTTCAACAAATTGGGTTAAGGGGCATTACGCATATACAGGAACGCTTCCTGATCAGAGTTCTGATTTCCATCTTCAGAATGCCTCATACATTCGTCTGAAGAATCTTGAAATCGGTTATAGTCTGCCTAAGAAATGGTTGCAAAATATAAATGTACAAGGTATAAGAGTATATTTCAGTGGATATAACCTGCTGACATTTACGAGCTTGAAATATTTGTATCCTGAATATAGTGCAGATACGGCTTATTCTTACCCGATTAGTAAAACATTTACGCTTGGTCTTAACTTTAAATTCTAAATAAAATTAATATGAAACTGAAAACAATAGTATCAATAATGTGTGCCAGTGTCATGTTTTCATGCACGGACTTGGACATGTCTCCTGTGAATGTTGTGAACGAGGAGGATCTTTTTGCCAATGAGGCAGGAACGCTTAGTTATATTTCCGGTATGTACATGAATCTTCCATTAGAAGATTTCCGTTATGCTTACGAAGGTAATCCACCCTTTAATTATGCGTGGACGATTTATGCTCAGCCTTCATGTCGTACAGGCGAGGCTATTGGCAGAGATGCTGCCGGTAATGAATACGAGGCTGTGGGGTATTGGAATCAGGCTTATTCTTATATAAGGGCAGCTAACTTATTATTGGAGGTTTTACCTAAATATGCATCAAACTATACGGAAGCCCAGGCTAACAGTTTTCTTGGAGAGGCCTATTTCATACGGTCTATGGTATATTATTCTCTTGTGAAACGCTATGGTGGTGTACCGGTTGTTGATAAAGTCATAGATTATCCGGCGTCAGTATCGTTTGAGGATACAAAGCTTTTCAGAGCTTCTGAAGAGGATACCTGGGACTTTATTGGGACAGATCTTGATAAAGCTATAGAATTACTTCCGGAAAGCAATCAAAAAGGACGTGCCAACAAATATGCAGCGGCAGCTCTTAAGTCACGCATAATGCTTCATGCCGGTTCTATTGCTAAGTATAATACTGTAAATTATGCTCCGGTTAATGGAGTACGTGTATGCGGAATTCCTCAAGAGAAGGCAGTCGGTTACTTCAAGGCAGCATATGAAGCATCTCAAATAGTAGATGAGGGAGGATATCGTCTATATATGGATAAATGGTCCGGAAATAACAGGCAAGCTCAAATAGATAATTTCACAGCAATATTCCTGGAGGATACTTATGAAACTATCTTTGGAAGATACTATATTGATCCTGAATTTTTGCATCAGTTCGATAATTCTGCTCAACCGATGCAGACATCTAATGGAGATAACAATTCAGAGGTGTGCCCAACTTTGGATTTCGTGGAAATGTTTGAGTTTGACAATAAAGATATCAATGGGAAATTTGAGAACTTTGATGATAATGGACACTATAAACTTTATGAGTCACCGTTAGATGCTTTTGAGAATTGTGAGCCGCGTTTGGCTGCGACGGTAATTCTTCCAATGTCTGAATTCAAGGGTGAAACTATTGAACTCCGGAGAGGTATATTGACAGGTAAATCTGTCAACACGATGGGGGCTCTCTTGAAAGAATCTGATAATTATTCTTCAAATTATAATGTGGCAGTTGATGAAAACACAGTGAAATTAGTCAATTCATTCAGCCAAAATAATGATGATTCTTATCTTGTCCAGTTGAAAAGTGGTTCGAAATATTGGAATGACCTTGCTGACAGATATCCGGATAAGAAAGATATATACGCTGGAAAAATGAGACGTTCCGGCGCAAGTGGACCGGTTTCCAATTGGGATTATGGTAACCTTAGTGGTTTCTATTTGAGAAAATATATGAATCCCGATCCCAAGGCTCTTAATGGAGGAAATTATTCATCTCAACCATGGATAGAGATTCGTTATGCGGAAGTACTTTTGAATCGTGCAGAAGCGGCATGGGAACTTGTTTCTTTAGGAGAAGTTGCTGATGCGAAGGGGGAAAGCTATCTCTCTATTGCAACAGAAGCTATCAATTCCATAAGAAAAAGAGCTGGAGCAACGGAACTATCCTCGACTCTTTTGGCCGATGAAAAAAGTCGTGATATAATTCGCACAGAGCGTCGCAAAGAATTAGCTTTTGAGAATAAGACATATTGGGATCTGAAAAGATGGAGGATAATAGATACGGAAGCTGAACAAAAAGACCGCAAGTATCGCATCCTATGTCCTTTCTTCTCGGTGGAAGATGATGCCTATTTTCTTGATGTGAAGTATACCGAGCCAAGAAGCCAAAACGGTGTGACGATGGAACCCTATATTTTCTCTTTTGAACCACGACAATATTATCAGAAAATTGATCCGGCTGAAATTACGAGAAATTCTAACTGTAGACAGAATCAGGGTTATTAATTGGATTGTGGTATCCTACTAAATACAACAGAATTATGAAAAAGATTATATATTATTTTTGGACATTAGCAGCTATCTTCATTTTCACTTCATGTGGAAATGATAATTATGACGCTCCGGCAGAAACTTTTCAAGGTGCATTTATAGATAAAGATACAAATGAGCCAATTCAAACAGCTGCAAGTACGGCTATAGAACATGGTGGTATCCGTATCCGTCTTATGGAATACAGTTGGAGTGACAATCCTGTTCCTTATGATTTTTTTGCGAAACGTGATGGTACTTTCAATAATACTAAGATCTTCAAGGGGACTTATGGGATCATTCCAGAGGGACCTTTTGTTCCACTGCCCGAAGAAATCATAGACCTTGAAGGAGTGGTGAAAAAGAATTATTTTGTAGAACCGCTGCTCCGGGTACAATGGGTGGGAGAACCTGTATTGAAAGATGATGGAACCTTTGAGGTTCAGGTGAAAATAACCCGGGGTACTGATAATCCGGATTATCAGCAGCCTCTTGAGGAAGCATGGTTGTTTGTTAGCCAGATAGATTATGTGAGCAATGCTCCAGGGGCATATAGTACAAAATTATCTACCAATTTAACACAGGCCGATTTGCGGAATTATATTCTCGGAGATATCCTGACAATTCGGACCGGTTACCCTAATGGATGGAATGGTGGAACAGGAGATCCTCAAAAGATTGACGGTTCTTACAAACGGCCTTATTTCCTTCGTTTCGGAGCCCGTACATCAAAATCGTTTAGCAGTATAAAACGTTATAATTTTACTGATGTGAAAGAGGTGTGGGTAGGAAAATGAAAAAATACATTAAGTATCTTTCTGTGATAATTGTTTTGATAGTGGCATCATTGCCACTATCAGCTCAAGACAAAGTCATTAAAAAGCTTGTAGACGGCGAGAATCAGAGAATTGTCATATATGGTACGAGCCTTTCTGCATCCAAGGAAGGATGGCCGGCAATGTTAGAGGATAGTTTGAATATGCTCTATCCCGGAACTGTTGAAGTCATTAATAGTGCACAAGCTGCGATGTGGTCTACTTGGGGAGTCGAAAATCTGCGTGAGAGGGTTTTAAAATATAAGCCTGATATGGTAATCATTGAATTTGCAATGAATGATGCCTATTTGCCGTATACCACTTCCATAGAGGCTGCAAGACTAAATCTTGAATATATGGTGTACAGAATCCGGGAGTTATATCCTGAATGTTCGATTCTGATTCAAGTGATGAATATGCCAATAGCAGAGCATAAGGCGCAAAGACCGGATATTGAGCTTTATTATGATATGTATCGGAAAGAAGCTAAAAAATTAAATATTAGTTTGATAGATCATTATGGATATTGGATGAAACTTCTCAGCAAAGGGGAGAAAGAATTCCGTAATTATGTGCCGGATGGCATTCATCCTAATCTTACGGCGCAAAAAGAACTTGTACTTCCTTGTATTTTGAAGGTCCTTAAAACTTCGAATGCGAAACGCTAAAAAATAATATTATAATAAATGACATATGAAAAAAAAGATCATTAGTATTCTTTGTATCGTTTGGATGGCATTACCGGTATTTGCAGGTACAGGTAATATTGCCATTCGGGCGACTGCAACAGCTTCGTCGTCCCGAGACTCGGACAGTGGCCCGTCTAAGGCGATTGATGGATTTATACATTTGGATAATGCAGGAGAATGGGTTTCTGGTGCAATCATGCCTCACTGGCAGCAATTACCTTTTCCATGGATACAGCTTGATTGGGAAGAAGAAGTTACGATTTCACGAATCATATTGTATGATCGTCCGAATAAAGATGCTCATACAGCCGGAGGAGATTTGTATTTTAGCGACGGCAGCAGAATCGGAGTGGTGGGGATTCCTAATGATGGTACTCCGAAAGTTGTAGAGTTTGAACCGAAAAAGGTTCGCTGGGTGAAATTTGTAGCCAATGATGCTGTTGGCTCTTATATTGGCCTGTCAGAAATTGAAGTTTATCCACCGGCGGAAGCATGCGAAGACTTTGTTTCACAGGTAGATCCGTTTATCGAAACTACAAAAGGACGATATTTCTTTTTTATAACAGGTAATCAGCCTTTTGGTATGATCGGAGCAGCCCCAATGACACGCAACCGCAATCAATTTGGCGGCGGATATAATTATAATTCCACAGAAGTTCTAGGGTTCCCTCAAATTCATTGTTGGGTGCTTGCCGGGCTTACACTTATGCCTACGACAGGAAATGTAGATCCTACGCTCGGGGAAGAAAACTGGAAGTCCTCATTCATGCATGAAGAAGAAATTGCGCAACCGGGATATCATAGAATGTATCTTAAAGATTACGGGATTTGGGTAGAGCAAACAGCGACGGACAGAACTGGTATGTATCGGCTTACATTTACTCAGGACTCGGACGCGGATATTCTTGTAAACTTGGGTGGTTATATTGCTTCTACCACTATGCGTAATGCTGATGTGAAGAAAGTCTCCAACAATGAAATAGAAGGTAGTTTTGATACATACGGACGGCATTGGGGAGGTCCGGAGAATGTGAAGGTACATTTTGTGATACGCTTTGATAAAGATTTTGAGAGATTGGATGGATGGCGAGACAAAGAGCGTTATAGTGATATAGACACACTTCAGGGATCGTCCATTATTACTAGAAGGCACCCGAAAGAAGAGTTGAGTTATCTAGATTCACCAACTTCCGGTGTTTCGGCACACTACAGAGTAAAAACAGGGGACAAAATATGTGTCCGTACAGCTATATCATATGTAAGCGTGGACAATGCGAGGGAAAATCTGGAGAATGATGCCGTTACTTGGGATTTTGATTTAGTAAAGAAAACATCTCAGGATGAATGGAATAAATGGTTGGGACGAATCGAAGTCAAAGGCGGTTCGCAAAAACAACGTACCAAATTCTATACGGATTTATGGCATGTACTGCTTGGACGACATAAAATAGATGATGTCAATGGAGAATATCCCGATTTGACCGAAGGGGAACGTTACTACTCTTATACTCGTAATATTCATCCGAAAACAAGAACACTCCCACGTGGTGAAGATGGTAAAGTTTTGCATCATATGTATAATTCCGATGCTTTTTGGCTTACTCAATGGAATCTCAATATATTGTGGGGATTGGGATGGCCTGAGATGATGGATGAAATGTCAGCTTCACTTATCCGTTATGCTGATAATGGAGGACTTATTCCGCGTGGACCTTGTGCCGGAGGCTATACTTATATAATGTCAGGCTGCCCGGCTACCCCTTTGATTGTATCTACATATAATAAAGGGTTGATGACTAAATGCGATCCTATGCATGCTTTCAAGACTATGCAACGTAATCATATGCCAGGTGGTATGATGGGGATAGGAGACTATTATCTTGAGAATGGTTATCAACCGGGTAATGCAGGGATGACGATAGAGTCTAACTTTCAAGACTGGGCCTTATCGCAAATGGCTATTCGTCTTGGGCTTAATAATGAGGCTGAATATTTTCGGTCCCGTTCTAAAGGATGGAAAAAGTTATATCACTCGGAGCAGAAATTGATTTTTCCAAAAAATGATAAAGGTGAATGGCTTCATGAGGATCCGTTAAAAGGAGATGGGTATATTGAAGCAAATGCGTGGCAGGCTACTTTTGGAATCTCGCATGCTTTACCGGAACTTACTGATTTGATGGGAGGAGAAAATGAATTCTGTAATAAGCTTAACCATGCTTTTGAACAAGCCGCACCACAGGATTTTGTTTTTGGTTATGGAACCGGATATGTAAGTTATGCTAATCAACCTGGATGTTCCAATGCACATGCATTTAGTTGGGGTGGGAAACCATGGCTTACTCAATACTGGGTACGTAGGGTCAATGAACAGGCTTATGGTGCAATTACACCTGACCGAGGTTATGGAGGACATGATGAAGACCAGGGACAGATGGGAGGCGTTAGTGCATTGATGTCTATAGGGCTTTTCAGTGCTTGTGGAACTGCTGCTGCAGAACCGATCTATGAGATTACCTCACCGGTTTTCAATGAGATAACTATTCATCTGGATAAACGCTATTATCCTGATAGCAGCTCTGGTAAGTTTATAATTCGGACATATAATAATTCAGATCAGAATATGTATATAAACAAGGCTCACTTGAATGGAAAAAAACTAGATACATTTTGGTTTTCACATGAAGTGTTTGCTAAAGGTGGGGTATTGGAATTGTGGATGGGACCCAATCCTAATAAAAATTGGGGAAAGAAGAATCTGCCAATAAGATAGTTCTGTTGAATATGTAAGTATTCACATACTCAAGATTACTATTAAGAGAGCATAATACTGGTATATAGTTGAGTAAGTAACTGATTAAAGGTAAAAAGAAGAAGATGCGGTTTGCATGAATAAGTATATGACTTATTTGTGTGAACCGTATTTTTTATTTCATAATTAAAAAAGAATAGGGAATCAAACCTTAATTAAACGATCATCTAACTTAGAAAAACAGGTTTGCGCAAAATGAAGACTTTCCT
>ULPE01035675.1_pt1 | contig 15835 bp, 8 predicted proteins | sample 1953211 | NCBI WGS metagenome assembly ULPE01 (sample SAMEA4835621, study PRJEB28245) | human gut metagenome | biome: gut microbiome; material: fecal sample | place: Denmark | collected 2008 | reverse complement strand
GGAACAACTGTTAAAAAAGGTTATGAAACAATTCTTGCAAATAATGGTGGAAAAACTGCAATTGAAGCAAAAACATCACCTTCATTTGCAAGTGTAGAAACTAGTAATGCAGGAATGTATTCATATACTGAAGGAACAGGTAAAACATATTATTATAGAGGAGCAGTGGACAATAACTGGGTAAAATATGGTAAGTTTAAAGAAGACCAAATTGTTTACAGAGGTTTCTATGATGAAAACTCTACAGATGAAGTATGGTTTGATGGAAAAAAAATAAACTATATAGATTATCTAACCCTAGCAGAGTGTCAAACTGGAGTTGATTCAGGTATGCATCGTTCTTCATATAACTATAAATGTAAAGCAGTAACATATGCCCATAAAGGTGATGATATGTACTGGAGAATAATTAGAGTAGATAAAGATAATAAAATAAAAATGATATATGCAGGAAGTAAAGCACCAAGTGAAAGTACAAAAGTTGCAATTACTGGAGCAAATACAAATATGGGCTTTACAGCATATAATAATGATTATAATCATGCAGAATATGTAGGATTTCAATATACTGTAGGTTCTCAAAGAGGAACAACAACAAATAGTACAATAAAAACATATTTAGATAATTGGTATACAACATATTTTAATGAAAATATAGGAACACCAAGATTTATTAAAACAACATTTTGTAATGATAGAAATACATCAAGTACATGGGCATCGACAGTTGATGGTTTAACCTATGATCCATATACAAGGTTATCTGTAGAAACACCAACACCTACGTTCGAATGTAATACTGCGGATGTGGTAACAAATAATTTAGGACTAATAACAGAGGATGAAATAGTGCTAGCTGGAGGAAAAATTGGCACGGACAACAGTGCTTTCTATTTAAATAATAATATGGCATATTGGGCGGGGTCCTCTTATGAATTCAGTGATAATGGTTCGAATGTGTTTGTACTTAATCCGTTTTATGGCCTGAGTAATGGCGGTGTTAATTATCGTAATGTTGGGGCTCGTGGTGTAGTGAGTTTATCCTCTGAAAGTAAGTTACTTGGAAGTGGAACATATAATGATGTTTACACAGTAAGTTAATTAACTAAACATAGATGATTGTCTATGTTTTTTTATAAATGTAATATAAAAAAATACTATGATTTATTTCATAGTATTTGGATCTTGATTTGGATTACTTCTTCCATCATCTCTAACACAAGTTCTTACATAAGTTGCTTTACCAGTTCTTACGTAACCTGGTTCATATTTATTTTCTGAATAAATATATTCTGCATTAGACCAGATAGGGGAAGTAGTTTCTTTTGTAGTTTTATAACATGTTTGTCCATCAAGAGTATATCCATAAGGACAATAGTAACCTAAGAATTTACTTTCTTCTTTATAGTAACATAAAGTTCCTTTTAAAGTTGCTTTTTCATTTTCACAATAGTATTCATCAGCACTTTTAACTAGCTTATAACATTTAGTATTTTCTTTGCTGCCTTCTTTAGTATAACCTGTAGGACAAGAATATACTTTTTCAGTAGTTGATGTTTTAGCAGGAGTTGTTTTATAACATTTATCTCCAAGTTCTGTATAACCTGTAGGACAATAACTCTTAGAATCAGTTATTAAATCTGTTTCTTTATAACATGTATTACCTTCTTGGATATATCCACTTGGACAATATTTTTCAGTATTATATCTTAATTCTGTTTTCTTATAACATACATTACCACTTTGAGTGTATCCATAAGGACAATATCTAGTAGAAGATGTACTTGGACTTGTAGTTTTATAACAAGTATTACCACTTTGAGTATAACCTGATGGACAAGAATAAGTAGTATTTCCTCCTGAAGGACTAGTATAATGATAACATTTACCATTTTGTAGTGTACCTGAATTACATTTATATGAAACAGTTCTACGATAAATTGCATAGTTATAAGTTGTTATACCTGCAATAGTATTTTTACCCATTAAAACCTTCTTTTCAGTATCAGTCGTATATGGTGCTTCATAGGTTCTAGTTGAATATTCACTTACTGGGTTACCCCATGAACTATAAACTTTACTAGGTTCAGTAGTTTTATAACAAGTATTACCATTTAATGTATAACCTGATGGACAAGTTTTTCCACTTGTTGATGGAATAGGATTTGTATATTTATAACATGTATTACCCTCTAAAGTGTAACCAGAAGGACAAGTCTTTTCAGTATCAGTAATAATATCTGTGTATTTGTAGCAAGCATTGTTTTTCTTTTCATATCCAGAAGGACAATATCCTTCAGAAGTAGAAATTATATCAGTATATTTACGACATTTATTGCCTTCTTTAACATATCCTGTAGGACAATAATCTTTTGTATTTGTAATTTTTTGAGTGTATTCGTAGCAATAATCTCCTTGAAGTGTACCTTTTTCACAATATTTAGTTGATACACCACCAGTTACTATATAATCAGTATAAACTTTATGATAACCACCATCATTTTTCTTAGCATCAACAACTTTAACTTGCTCTTCAGAATAACTTTCATTTGCTTGTCTATAATCACCAGTTTCTTTTTCACATACATTACCATTTAATCTATAACCAGTAGGGCAAGTAATAGTTTGTTTTACGTGTTCATAAGTATATTTAATAGTACATACTGTAGGTATTTCATAAATTGTACATGTTGTAGTAGATGTACAATCACATGATGATTTAATATTATCTTTATAATTATTAGAACTATTATCTACTTCAGTAGTTTTACCATTATCATCTTTAATAACTGATTTAATAGATATTTTTTCAATAATATTATCTGAAGTATTTCCACATACTAAATTACTTTTTACTTTATATTCGTTATCAGCACTTCTTGTAGCGGATATATATGATAAATCACCATCACATTTAGTTTTACCATATTTCATTTCCTTTAAAATATCTTTTTCAATTAATTCATCAAGATAAATTATTGTTGTGTCTCCAATAGAATCTGGTAGTTTATCCTCAAAATATTTTTTTGCAGTTTCTTGCATTTTTGTAAGATTATCTTTAAATTCACTTACGTTATTTGTAGTATTATTGTTTTTAGAAATTAACCAAAATACAATAACTACTATAGCAAAAAATGCAATTATTCCAAGAAGTACATTTAATATTTTTCCACTTTTATTATTTTTCATATAAACCTCCTTATCTTGATAGTCCTTTATCTATCATAACTTCATCAGCATAAATTGAATACATTGAATAGTCTGGATTTCCAATAGTTAAATGATGAATTAATTCTTCGATACAGATATAACCATATGTTCCATCAATTTCATCACCAGTATAACCATTTGGAACTGTATTATCATCTTTCATTTCTCCATAAGTTGGTCCCCATCCATGATTTGTTGTAAGAGCAAGCGATGCATTCATATTTTCATTAAACATTCCAAGCATAAGATAGTATTGACTAATTGGACTTTCTGGAGTAAGTGAGAATGATTCAAATTTTCTTGCTGTCATTTCATTAAATAGTTTAGCGTATAAAACCTTATTTTCTTCATTAGTATCATTTAATTTTTTTGCACATAATTCGTATAACTTATAAATGTTATAACCTTTTTCCTCTTTTAGGGATGAGAAGTTTTCTAATTTTAATTCGTTATTTGTAATACAAGCAAGCATTTCTTTTAAAGTATCCTCGGTAACAAAGATATCATTTTCTTCGTTTAATACTACAACATTATCAGTTCCTACTAAAGTAGTAAGTTTTCCTAAATCAGTATTTGCTTTGTAAAGTTCTTCACGTGATGCAAATACACTTTTATTTTCTAAAGAGTCAAAATTTGCAAGTTTTAAAGCAGTTATAATTTCCTCAACTGTTAAAGTATTTCCTGGAGTATTTGCTAGTTTTTCAGCATAAGTATATAATGCATCTTCATCATTAATATCAATATTTGCTAAATCTAGTTTTGTTTCTTCCTCAATAGGTTCTGCTTCAATAGTATCTGAAGGCTCTTCAATAGTAATTTCTTCTTCGATATCTGCAGATGGTTTTTCCTCGATTACAGTTTCTTGAGCTTCTTTAGGTTCATCTTCAGTTAAACCATTAATTTGATTTTTAAGTTTACTATTTTCTTTTGCAAGAGAAAATATGATAGCAAGTGCAGCAATAGTGCAAGATGCTCCAGCTATAATACCTAAAGTCTTTTTCTTTTTCTTTTCATCAACTTCTTCATAGTCAACATCAATTACGTTAGTTGGTTCACTATTATTTACTCCTTTTTTAGGTTCAGTAACTTCTTTACTTTCAGCTTTTTTAAGTTGAGTATATAAAGCAAGACCTACATTTTCACTATAAACTTTACCATCTATAGTTCTAAGTTTATAATATAATGAACTATAAAGTGATGCATAACTTTCAAATAACTTAGTGTCATCTTCTTTTGCATTTTCCACTATATTATAATGTTTTTCTGTTGCATGTAAAAGTTCTTCAAATCCATTCTTGTTTTTTTCACTTATATTCATGTCTAATATTTCCTCAATTTTATTTTGACATGCTTTTATAAGTACTAGTATATCACATTTCTTCATAACCAAAACCCTCCTTTTTTGATTAATTGTTTGCTATTCTACCACTAAAAATGGAAAATGTCAATATAATTATATATGTAAACGAAGTGTAAAGAAACTAAATATTTTTGGTAAATTGTAAAAACTAAAAAAATTTTAAGAAATTTATAAAAAAAGGAGGAAATTGGAAATTTTTCGGTAATAAATATATATAGAGGGAGTAAATTAATTTAAAAAATAAATTAATAGTTTTACATAATGAAAAATAGCAAAAATAGCAGAAATATTACGAAAAGTTTTATAAAAAAATCTACACCTAATTCACATGAAGTAAAAGATGCAAAATATTATGAGGATGCAAAAGGAAATAAATACTATGTAGATGGTAAAAATGTTGTTATTGATTATTCAGTAAGTGAAAAGAATGTAGCTAACTGGTTAAAAGAAACTTTTGGTGGAGAAATATATATGCTACCTCGAATTAATATTCCTGAAGGTATCCAAACAGCTGATTATCTTTTTCGTGGTGAAAAATGGGATTTAAAAGAAATAAAATCCACTGGTAAAAATGTACTTGATAATAGAGTCAATGGTTTAAAAAAACAATCAAATAATTTTATTTTTGATATAAGTAATACGTCTATATCTATTAAAGAAATAAAAAATCAAATAAATAAATTATATGAATCACCAAATAGAAAATGGATTAATAAAATTATGCTAATTAAAAATCAAAAGTTAATATGTATTTATATTAGAAAAAAAGATTGACCATCAGCCAAAAAGGGCCAATGACCAATCTCAAATGTATTCACAATTACATTCTACTATATAATATACAAAATGTCAACAAAATTATACATGTAATCGAAGCACAAAGGAACTAAAAATTTTTGTTAAATTGAAAACAAAATTAATATCTTTCTTGTTTAGTAATTTTTATTGTGGTAATATATTTGACACAAGGGAAGGTATATATGGAGTATAACAATATACATGTAGATGATAAAAAATTGGATGCAAAAGTTTTGAAAGAATATTTAAATGCTTTAGATAAAGTTTTAGAAAAATACCCTAAATTAATAAATAGAATAGATTTTATAGGGGATTATGCAGATTCATTTAAGTTAACTGAGGTTATAACAAAATTTGAATATAATTCAAAAACAAAATATTCTCTTTGGCAAAAAATTGATTATTACATGACTTCTTATGCATTTACAAGTTTAATGAAAGATTCAGATGCTGAAAAAATAAAATATGTATTATTAAGTATTAATGAGAAACTTAATTATGACAAAGTCTATAAATTAATTAATAATTGTTTAAATAAAAATTTGTTGTATGCAAGTAATATTGAACAGCTTTTATATCATGAAGTAGGACATATGTTTTCTGGCCTTTTTAAATTAATAAAAAAGGAAGATTTATTTGGTAGAGTTTTTGAATATATGCGTGTCCCTAGTGAAGAATTTTCTTCATACTCACTTTCCTCTTTTGAGGAATTTATTGCAGAACATTTCTCAAAGTATTTAAGTAATCCTACATTTAATGAACCAACTGAATATATTGGATATATGGTTGATAAATATTATGATATTTATAGTGATACTAATGTACTATGTAAATCTAATGATCTACAATTAATTAGAAAACCAAAAAAGTAAATAATACTGATGAATTGTCTTGATTAATTTAAAAAATATTGTTATTATTAATTTGTAAAGTAAATTAAATTTATAAAAGTTTTGTTGGGATGCGTTTGCATCTTTTTTTTCGTGATTAAAAAATAGAAAGGAGGTATTAATTACATTTTATTAAAGAAAATAAGCAATATTTTAAACAATGCAGTTAAAAAATATGGCAATGATATTATCGGCAGTTATGCTAATAAATTACTGTTGAAGTATGTAAAAAATATAATCGAAGTACCTTATTTAGAATGATACAATTCTTCAGTATCTTTTCCAATGAAAAAGTCGTGCCAATGCGCAACAATTAACATTGAGTCATTATATTGTTCTTTTATCTTTTAATTGTAAAAGGTGCGCCGTTCGCGCACCAATTATCGTGGAGTCAACTTTAAAAAGAATGAGATATTTTTCCCTTTTAATTGAAAAAGGTGCGACATTGTCACACTAATTTTCGAGAAGTCAACTTTAAAAGTAGATGAAAAAGTCGTTGCAAGAAAATTTAAAATAATAATGGAAATGGAGGCAAAAAATGATAAATTATTATGAAAAAATTAAACAAGAATTATTAAATAATGAAATAAGTAAGCTAGCTAAAAGAAATTCAATTAATAATAGTGATTTAACTACTTATTATAATGTAGGCAAAATGCTGAGTGAAGCTGGTAAAAGTTATGGTGAAAATATAATTAAAGCTTATTCTCAAAAACTTTCAAATGATGTAGGAAAGGGGTATGGCGTTTCAAACTTAAAAAGAATGAGACAGTTTTACCTTTTGATTGAAAAAGGTGTGGCAATGCCACACCAATTAACTTGGTCACATATTTTGACCATATTACCTGTAAAAGATGTATGTGCTATAAAATATTATATTGCTAAAGCTTCAAAAGAAAAAATTCCATATAGAAAACTTCATATGATAATTAAGTCAAAAGAATATGAAAGATTAAGCGAAGAAACTAAAAATAAATTAATTACAAATGAAAAACTAAAATTACCTGATTTAGTTCCTAATCCAATAATGATACCAAGTTGTGATTATGTTGATATTAACTCTATATCAGAAAAATATTTACAAGAAACTATAATGTTAAATATATCATCTTTTTTAAAGGAACTCGGAAATGGCTTTAGTTTTATAGATAATGAATACAAAATTAAAATAGGCAATAATTATAATTACATTGATTTACTTTTATATAATGTGAAATTTAAATGCTATGTAGTTGTAGAGCTCAAAGTAACTGTACTTAAAAAAGAACATATTGGACAAATACAGGTTTATATGAATTATATAGATAAAAATGTTAAAGAGTTAACTGATAATAAAACTATTGGGATTATTATATGTTCTAAAAATAATCAATTTATAATTGAATATTCTTCGGATGAAAGAATATTTGCAAGAGAATTTAAATTAGAAAGTAAAGTATTAAATTAATTTAATTATAGATATTTATTCTTAATAATGTTACAATTAATTTATGAAAGAAAAGAAATTAATACCACTTAAAATTACAACAGAGTATTCATTACTTAAAAGTTTAATTAAATTACCTGATTTAATTTCTTTTTTGAATGAAAATAATATAAAAGAATGTGCTATTTGTGATGAAAATTTAAATGGATTTATGGATTTTTATTTAAAATGTAAAGAAAATAATATAAAACCAATTATTGGTCTTGATACTGTATATGAAAGCATGCATATTTATGTCTATGCTAAAAATTATTTAGGTTACCAAGAACTTCTTAAAATAGATTATCTAAAGAATAATATGAAACTTTCATATTTAGAAAATTCTAATTTACTTGTTATTATTCCTTTTAAAAGTATAGACATTTATGAAAAACTTAAATATAAAGATAATGTTTATATAGGTTTTTGTAATGATATAGAAAAAAATAATGCACTACTTATAAGTGATAAAATAGTTTATGTAGATAATGTAAGATGCTTATATAAAAAAGATATTCCTTATCTTAAATACTTAAAAATGCTTAATGATAATTTTGTTTATAATGATAATGCTTATTATAAAACATCTTCTTTCGAAGATATTCAAACAACTTATGAATTTAGTAAGCAAATCAATTTAGAAATTCCATTTGATAAAAAATATATACCTAAATTTAATAATAGTGATAATAACTATGAATATTTAAAAAAACTATGTATTTTAGGATTAAATAAAAGATTTAATGGAAAAGTATCTAATAAATATAAAGAAAGAATTTTATATGAACTTGATGTTATTAATAAAATGGGTTTTGTAGATTATTTTTTAATAGTGTATGATTATGTTTTATATGCTAAAAAAAATGATATTTTTGTAGGACCTGGTAGAGGTAGTGCTGCAGGTAGTTTAGTAAGTTACTCTTTAGGAATTACGAATATTGATCCAATTAAATATGATTTATTATTTGAAAGATTTTTAAATATAAATAGAAAAAAGATGCCTGATATTGATATTGATTTTGAATCTGATAAAAGAATTAATATGATTGAATATGTAAAAAATAAATATGGTTTTGATAAAGTAGCTGTAGGACTTACATTTAATAATTACAAAGCAAAACTTATTTTAAGAGATCTTGCAAAACTTTTAAAAGTAGATTCTAATGTATTTGATAAATTTATTAAAAATATTAATAGTTCTTTATCTTTAAAAGAAAATTATCAAAATGAAAAAGTTAAAAAATATATTGAAATGTATAGTGAACTTAAAAACTTATATGATATTTCTTATCACCTTGAGGGTCTTAAGAAAAATACCTCAACTCATGCAGCAGGAGTAATTATATCAAGTGAAAAGCTAGGTAAAATTATTCCTATTTCAAATGAAGATGGAACTTTAAAAACTGGTATTGAAATGCCTTATTTAGAAAAAATGGGTCTTTTAAAAATGGATTTTTTAGCACTTGAAAAATTAAATATAATAAGTAAAGTATCTAAAAAAATTAAAAATTTTAATATAAATAATATACCTCTTGATGATAAAAAAACTTTAAAAATATTTTATGATGCTGATACCGACGATATTTTTCAATTTGAATCAAGTTATGCAAAAAGTGTATTAGATAAACTTAAAATAACTAGTTTTAATGAACTTACTGTGTCTTTAGCACTTGTTAGACCAGGAGCAAATAAACAAATAGATGAGTATTTAAAAAATAAAAAAGAAGGTATTAATTTAGCTGGTGATTTAACTGATATTTTAGGTTCTACTTATGGCACGATTATATATCAAGAACAAGTTATGAAAATATTTGAAAAAGTGGGTGGTTATTCTTTATTTGAGGCTGATGATATAAGAGTAGCAATTTCTAAAAAGAAAGAAGATATTATTAATGCTCAACATGATAAGTTTGTTTCTGGAGGCATAAAAAATGGTTATTCTAAAGAGTTTGTTGAAAAGCTTTTTAACAAAATTAAAGAGTTTGGAGGATATGGATTTAATAAATCACATTCAGTTGCATATGCATTAGTTTCATATCAAATGGCCTATTTAAAAGCAAACTATCCTAAAGAGTTTATGTTTTATCTTTTGGAAAATAACAAAGATATTTCTAAATGTGAAAAGATCCTTTCATCACTTAAAAATAGTGGATATAAATTACTTAAACCTAATATTAATTATTCAATAGATAAATATGCAGAAAAAAATGGCTATATATTATTACCTCTTAACATTATAAGAGGATTAAATGATGACATAATAAGTAAAATAATAAGAGTTAGAGAAAATGGTTTTGATGATATATTTGATTTTTTTGTTAAAACAAATAGTTTTTTAAATAAGGAAACTTACTTAATTCTTATTAAAAGTGGTGCTTTAGATATATTTAAAATAAATAAGCAAACAATGATAAAAAATATTGATGTTATTTTAAATTATGCAAGTATTTATTCTGATGGTTTAGGAAAACCTATTTTAATTAAATATCCTGAATATGATGAGGTTACTTTAAGAGAATTTGAAATATTATCTTATGGAATGTATATAACTAATCATCCATGTAGTAAATATAAAGATGTTATAAAAGTGGAAAATATAAAGAACTATTTATTTAAAAATATAAAAATGGTTTTACTTATTAAAAGTATTCGAACTATTAAAGATAAAAAGGGTGGTGAAATGGCTTTTTTAGAGTGTGAGGATGAAACTGGTAAAATAAATTTAACTATGTTTTCGTCTTTATATGCAAAAAATAATGATTTAAAAGTTAATGAATTAATTATAGTCAATGTAAAAGTATCAAAGAGGTTTGACAAATTAAATGTTTTAGTTAATAATATTAAAAGAAAGTGATAGGGTAAGTTTATGGATAATGAAGTACAAAGATTTTTTGATAGTATAAATTTTAGTAGTGATGCTTTTATAGGTACCACAGTTAAAAAAGTTATATTTAATAGAGCAAGTAAAGTATATAATGTTGTTTTAACTTGCCCAAATATAATTGATAAACAAAGTGTAGATGCACTATTTTTAGCATGCAAAAATAAAATTAAAGGTAAAAGTGATTGCTTTGTAACTTTAGAGTATGAAAATATGGATGAAGATATTTTAAATGTTTATTTAAATGAACTAATTACATCTTTTTATATTGATAAACCATCATTATCAAAAATTCATATTACTTATGAAGATGGGGTTGCTAAAATAATTACTCATTTTTCTATTGAAAGTAATATTATTGAATATGATTTACCTAAAATTAAAAATTTATTTAAGATGTATGGATTAAATATAGATGTTGAGATTCGCTTAGATGATAAAGAAGCACAAAAAATTAAAGAGGAAATTGAAAAAGAAAATGAAGAGCCTGTAGTAAAAGTAAAAGAAAATCCAATGATAATGGGTGCTCATGTAGAAGGAGAACCCACTAAACTAATTGATATTAATGAAGAAGCTAAAAATATTATTTTTGAGGTTTATATTTTTGGAATGGAGACTATAGAAAGACAAGGTAAAAAAGGTGCATTTTATATTAATAATTTAAAAGTATCTGATAAAACTGATAGTTATTTAATGAAGATAGTTAAGTTTGATAAAGATGAAAATGATAATATAATGGGAAGACTTAAAGTAGGAAGTTGGATTAGAGTATTTGGCTCTGTTAAAATGGATGATTATTTGCATTCCTTTATTATTGAACCTCGTTCTATTGAAAAAATTAGTTCAAAAGAGGTAGAAGTTACTGATAATGCTGAAGTTAAAAGAGTAGAACTTCATGCTCATACAATGATGAGTCAAATGGATGGAGTAACTAAAGTAGACCTTGCAAAACATACAAATGAACTTGTTACTAATGCAATTAATATGGGTTATAGGGGCGTTGCAATTACTGACCATAATGGCTGTCAAGGATTTCCAATTGCTTATCAGCTTATTAAAGCTCACAATAAAAATATTGAGGATCCTACTAAACATTTTAAAGGATTATATGGAACTGAACTTACACTTGTTGATGATGTGGTACATATTGTAAAAGACCCAATAGATGCTCCACTTAAGACTTCAACTTTTGTTGTATTTGATACTGAAACAACTGGTTTTAATGCTGCATCCGGAGATGTAATGATTGAAATTGGTGCTGTTAAAATCGAAGATGGTGTTATAACTGATAGATTTGATGAATTTATTAATCCAGGGTTTCATATACCAGATAATATTACCGCTTTAACTGAAATATCTGATGATATGGTATCCTCTGCTGATACAGAAGAAAATGTTACCAAAAGATTCCTTGAGTGGACTGGTAATCTTCCAATGGTTGCTCATAATGCTAAATTTGATATTTCTTTTATTGAAATGGCAATGAAAAAATATAATTTAGGTAAGTTTACAAATGCTGTAATTGATACATTAGAGTTATCAAGAAGTTTAGATAGAGGTTTTGCTCGTCATAGTTTATCAGCTCTTGTAAAAAGATATAATGTTCCTTTTGATGAAGAAAGTCATCATAGAGCAGATTATGATGCTGAAGGAACTGCTCTTGTTTTTAATAAAATGATTAGTAAACTTGAAAACGAAAAAATATATAATGTAAATGAACTACAAAATTTAGTTTCCAAAGAAGAACTATTTAAATTTGGTAGGACATATCATTTTAATGCAATTGCTAAAGATAGGGTAGGTCTTAAAAATTTATTTAAAATTATTTCTCTTGCAAATACTACTTATTTATATAAAACGCCAAGAATTCCAAGAAGTGTTTTAAACGAACTAAGAGAAGGTTTACTTATCGGAAGTGGTTGCTATGAAAGTGAAGTTTTTATTGAGGCAAGAAGTAAGTCAAGTGAAGATCTTGTATCAATAATTGGCTTTTATGATTATGTTGAAGTTCAACCAAAAGAGTGTTATGGTCACTTAATTCAAACTGGCGATTTTAAAAATGATTATGAATTAGAAAATCATTTAAAAAAGGTTATTAATGAAACTAAGAAAAATGGAAAGATTATTGTAGCTACTGGAGATGTACATCATTTTTCTAGAGAAGATAAAATATATCGTGAAATTATTATTAATCAAAAAGTACCTGGTGGTGGACGCCATCCTCTTGCAAAAAATAATATTAAAGTAATACCTTCGATGCATTTTAGAACTACTGAAGAAATGCTTTCAGATTTTAGTTTTTTAGGTAAAGATCTTGCTTATGAAATAGTGGTTGAAAATACTAATAAAGTTTTAGATATGGTCGAGGAAATCGAAGTTATTATTGATACTCACGGAGTTCCATTTTCACCAAGAGTAAGAAGTGATGATGGAAAAAGTTATCTAGATTGTAAAAGAGTGGTAACTGACCTTGTATATGATAAAGCATCCTCATGGTATGGTAAGAACTTACCATTTAATATTGAGGAAAGAATTGCTAAAGAACTTTATGGTGATATAGTTTATACTTATTGGCATGAAAAACTTCAGAAAGAAAATCCAGATATTTCTGATGAAGAACTTACTAAAGAAACTTTTAAAAATTTACATGAGACAATTATTACAGGTTATGATAAAGTAAATGAAATTGTTACAGAGTATGTTGAAAACCATTGGAGTGAGGATGATGGAGAGAAATCCGAAGATGCTATTAAGAAAAAAGTTAAAAAAACTTTAGGTGGTATAATTGGTGGAGGATTCGACCCAATTTATCTTATTGCTCAAAGACTTGTTAAACACTCAAATGATGAAGGCTTTTTAGTAGGTTCCCGTGGTTCAGTAGGTTCTTCCTTTGTTGCTACGATGATGGGTATAACTGAAGTTAATCCGCTTTCTGCTCATTATAGATGTTTAAAATGTCAAACTTCAATATTCGAAGATGAAAATGGTAACACTTTAGGAGCTACGTATTCATCAGGATTTGACCTTCCAGATAAGAAATGTCCTAACTGTGGGGAAATGATGAAAAAAGATGGACAAGATATGCCATTTGCAACATTCTTAGGATTTAATGCTGATAAAGTTCCGGATATTGACTTAAACTTCTCTGATTTAAATCAAGCAAGTGCACACGAATATACAAAAGTATTATTTGGTGTAGATAATGTTTATCGTGCTGGTACAATTGGTACTGTTGCTGAAAAAACTGCTTATGGTTTTGTAAAAGGTTATTTCGAAGATAAAGGTATAATGAATAAAAGTAGTATAGAAATTGAACGTCTTGCCATGGGATGTACTGGTGTAAAAAGAACTACTGGTCAACATCCAGGAGGAATAGTTGTTGTTCCAGATTATATGGAAGTATCTGATTTTACACCGTTCCAATTTCCTGCCGATGACCCAGAAAGTGCATGGAGAACAACACACTTTGATTACCATTCAATCGAGGAAGACCTTTTAAAACTAGATATTTTAGGTCATTCAGATCCAACTCAACTTCGTCTTATTCAAGATTTATCAAAAACTGATGTTTCAAAAGTACCTCTTGATGATAAAGATACAATGTCAATATTTTCTTCGACTGATGTACTTGGTGTAACTAATGAACAAATTATGTGTCCAACAGGTACTCTAGGAATACCTGAATTTGGTACAAACTTTACAATAGGAATGGTTTCAGAAATTAAACCTACAACTTTTGCTGAACTTGTTAAAATAGCGGGCCTTTCACATGGTACAGATGTATGGCTTGGTAATGCTCAAGAACTTATTAAAAATAATATTGTTCCTTTTAAAGAGGTTATTGGTTGTCGTGATGATATTATGGTTTATTTAATTTATCATGGTGTTAAACCAATAAAAGCCTTTAAGATTATGGAATTTGTTCGTAAAGGAAAAGCCTCAAAAGATCCTACAACTTGGGAAGAACATAAAAAGGCGATGGAAGAAGCTGGTATTGAAGATTGGTTCATAAATTCTTGTCAAAAAATCAAGTATATGTTTCCAAAAGCTCACGCTGCTGCATATGTTACATCAGCCTTTAGAATTGCTTGGTATAAAGTACATATGCCTGTATACTTTTATGCATCATGGTTTTCTACAAAAGCAACTGCCTTTGATATTGAGGCAATGATTAAGGGTTATGATGAAATTAAAGAAAAAATTATTGATATAAGAAATAAAGGATTCGAAGCAACAAATAAAGAGGGTGGAACACTTGAAAGCTTATCCGTGGCATTAGAAATGGCCGCAAGGGGACTTAAAGTACTTCCTTTTGACCTATATAAAAGTAAAGCTATGACCTTTGATGTCGCAGATGATAAATCACTTATACCACCATTTATTACAATTGATGGACTTGGTGAAACAGTTGCTAAAAATATTGAAAATGAAGCAAAAAAACATCCTTTTATTTCAATCGAAGATTTCCAATCAAGATGTAAAGTTTCAACAACACTTATTGATAAAATGAAAGCTATGGGTATTTTTAAGGGTATGCCTGAAAGTAGCCAATTAAGTTTATTTTAGAAAGGAAAAAGTATGGATAAATTTATTCCAGATATGTATTATAAAAGCATATTTGATATTAATTATAAAAAATTAAAAAAAATGAAGATTAAGTGTATTGCCTTTGATTTAGACAATACGCTTGCCTCTTATAAAGAGGATGTTCCCTCAAAAGATATAAAGGAACTTCTTTCGATTATTTCTGATGATTTTAAAGTCATTATATTTTCTAATGCCACTAAAAAAAGGCTTACTCCTTTTAAAGAAATATTAAATCTTGATACTTCATATTCTTCACGAAAACCATTTTTAAAAAAATATAAAAAGATTATGCGTATTTATAAATTAAATCCCGAAGAAATTGCTTTTGTTGGAGATCAACTTATAACAGATATTCTCGGAGCAAATAGAAATGAAAGCATAAGTATTTTAGTAAATCCAATCGGAGCTTTTGAACCTCTTGGAACAAAAATAAATCGTTTTTTTGAAAAGTTTATTTATAAAAAATTAAATAAAACAGGTGTTTTAAATAAAGGAGTTTATTATGAATAAATGTATTGGTTGTGGTGAAACATTACAATATGAAGATATAAATAAAATAGGTTATGCAGTAAAGGGTAGTGACATTTGTAAAAGATGTTTTGATTTAACCCATTATAATAAAAATATTGAACTTAATAATTATA
>ULPE01059229.1_pt1 | contig 16327 bp, 9 predicted proteins | sample 1953211 | NCBI WGS metagenome assembly ULPE01 (sample SAMEA4835621, study PRJEB28245) | human gut metagenome | biome: gut microbiome; material: fecal sample | place: Denmark | collected 2008 | reverse complement strand
TATCGGCTACGGCCTTAAGAACGGACAAATCCCTAGCTAGAGCATCAATCTTTTGGAGAATCTCCTTCTTTGAACCAGAAAAGTCTGTAGCGGAACCTTTCAAATCCGTAGCAACTTGAGCTAGTTTATCAACACCTGCAGTAGTCTGTTTCGAGAAAACCTCACTAGTGTTCTTGATACTAGCTTCAAAGCTTCTAATGACTTTGGCGCATGAGTCATTCATTGCCGTAGTCGTATTAGAGACGACCTTCTTAGCATTACTTTCAATCTCTGATGACAACATGCCTATATTGGAAACGAGTTTGCCAACAGAGGCTAAACGCTCAGTAACATCAGAATCTACATCTGAAACGATACCTTTCACCTCAGACTTGATAAGCTCTTTCAAAGAGCCAAGTTGAGTGGCAATGGAGGCCAATTGCTGCGAATAATCAGCGAGGTTCTCGTTTATTTCACTATCTGCCTCTAACACGTCATCAATTTGCTCTTTGGCAGTTTTGATGTCTTTCAAGTCGCTCTCTAATTGAGTGAGGACTTCGAGAATAGATTTATCTTCCATATCTTTGTTGTTTTTGCTTAATTAAACATTATCTTTTGTGACTCCTACAAACTTATCTCTAAACATCTTTACCCAAGATGAGTGAATGAAAAGCTCAGCTTCTGTTTCCCATCTATTGATGAGCGTCATTTCCTTCTCGTCAACGACATTGCGCCCTTTTTTTTGAATTTCTTCTTTGAAACGCTTCATGTTGACATAGAAATCCTTGAGGTTATTAATGGACCTTTCTCTGAACTCCTTATATGCGCTTATATAACTATTCCGCATTTCATTCGCAAGTTTTTTATTGTCGCCAACTCCAAGGAACAAAAGGCAATAGGCATTAAGCATATCAAGAGCAGGATTGGTATCCGTCAAGGAACGGCGAATTAATCGTACTGCACCATGCAAGTGCTTGATGTTACCAATTTGTGAGTCACTTGGTCCCATCACGTCATCGTCAACAACACGCAAGTACTTAAAGAGTACATCGAATGATGAATACTTACCATGATCCGTATCTTGAGTCAACGAGAAAGCTTCTCCAAACTCTGTCTCATAGTCTTCTCGTGCGTATTTAGAATTGAAGTAATAATAAATGTCGTCTTTGAGGTCTTCATTTATTTCCAACCAATTCTTATCACTATGAATTGCTCTATTACAAAAGTCTTCCATGTCTTGCATTGCACGTTTACGCTTCATCGCAATCTTGGTATAGACAAACTCTGTAATAAAAGAAAGACATTGCTGAATCTCATTGTCGCCTCTCACTTCATGGGCTTTTGCAATTTCAATATCAGCTCGTTCATCTGTATAGTATCGTTTCAAGAATTGCTTTAGTGCCATAAAATAATGCCCATCAGCTTTTCTCTTAGTTACAATACGGAAACGTTGATTGTAGTAGTCTTGAGTGAAATCGTCGATAACGCCGACACAACACATGCGATAGATTGTCTTTTGAAGTGCTTCTGTATAGTCAGCATAACCATAATTGTACGCTGGACGTGCAAAACCGTGTCTTCGTTTACCCTCCTCTTCAAGGCGAATGTCATCATCAGTCTTGAATCGAGGAAGATTGTTTTTTGTAAGCATTTCGTTTATCCAGCGTACATCTTCTGCCGTGTAGGTATAAGAGATGTAGTAGACCAACTCTTCTTCCGGTTGAGCTAACATCAACTTATCCAAGAAGCCCGAAACGCTTTCAACATTCTTCTGTTTTTCACCAACTTCAACGATCGTATTTGTATTCTTAGACATTAAGAAATACATAATCCATTTTTCGAAATCGGCTCCAATGAAGTTGTTCTCGTAAAAGAACTGATGTACTCCATAATCTACGGGTACAGCCTCATATATGCGCGTGCGCTCATTTTGCTCACTGAACTCTTGAGGACAATACATAATGGTGGACAAAGCCATTTTCCTATCTCGTCCAGCACGGCCAGCTTCCTGTACATAGCCTTCCAGCGAACCCGAGTGATTGATGTTCAACGTGAAGCGTACATTGGGCTTGTCAATGCCCATACCAAAGGCTTTGGTTGCAACCATAATATTGGTATCTCCATGAAGGAACTTGTCTTGTTCAGTAAGCACATCACCACCGACATAGTTACTTACACGTTGCGTACCAAGGCTTGCAGCTATGGCACCTTTAACGCCACGCTGCTTGGCTGAGTTATTTACACCAAGAGAGCCAACTCTATGGGGGCAAAATACAATGGCTGAAGCATTACTGTTTTTACTCGTAGCCCATTCGTCATCTACAGGAACTGTAATGTCTCGATCGTAGATTTCATCTATCACATTATCATCCATAATATTCTCTCGTTGGAGAAATCTACTTTTGATGCGTTTGATATTTTCTGGCTTCTCAAGTTCTTTAAGACAATCCAAAGATTCACCTAAGACTTGGGCCACCACATCGTTCTTCCGTTCATAGACAGCCCATTTGTCATTGCAACCAGAAGCATCAACTTGGACAACTCGATATTGAAGTTCCAGTCTATTGGTATTTTCATATCTAACGACGGCATCGTTATCTAAAGGGAACGCATCTTCACCAGATAGTTCTCGTTCAACATCTGCTAAAACGTCGAATGAAGCCGTTGCGGTCAAGCCAAACAGCGATATATGTTCATGTCCCGAACTCTGCTTTGGCAAAACATACTGATAGAGATTTCTCCCTAAATGTAAATATGAGAATCTGAAATCATGTCCCCATTCGGAAACACAATGAACCTCATCAATGACACCATATGCAAAATACACATGTAGATCTTGCATATTACGGAGCCTCTGACGGAAACCATGAATGCACAAACGTTCAGGCGACATGAACACGAATAGGCATTTTGAATGCTCCATGTCGTACTCACGCTCTGCACGTGTATCTGCAACTTGCGAATTGATATAGGTGCAACAGTCTATACCGGCATTGATAAGTCCATCATATTGGTCCTTCATAAGTGAGACAAGAGGATCGATAACAAGGCTTACGCCTGGTTGCAGGAATGCGGCCAATTGATAAGTGAGTGATTTACCGCCACCTGTTGGTAAAAGACCGATAACCGATTCGTTCTGTAGGGCTCTAGAGAGAATAGGAAGCTGACCAGGACGGAAATCTTCCTTTCTAAATAGTAGCTGCAAGAAATATCTTAAATGATCTACAGCATCATCGATTGGTTTCTTATCATCGTTTACTAACGGATTATATTCCAACCCATGCGTAGTGTAGATGTAACGCTCTGCATACTGTTCCGTTGCCGGGAATATGCAATAGAAGCTATCGTTGCTTACTTGATATTCGGTAAAACTGCAGTCTTCCATTTTTGGGGTTGAAGAGTACCTAATTATCAAGTCAAAGGTCGTATTACGTATTTCTTCCGTCGGCTCAAAGATAGCATTTTTTTCAAGAAGCGGTGATTCCTTATAAACCTTGCTAGATATGACATGCAGATTTATGTGTGGAATACGCATATTGTCGAAGTCTTGAGACAAAGTTGCAAGATGGTTGAACATTTCTTTGAAATCTTCAACAGCCAATTTAGCAAATGGAACGTCACATTCTTCAATGAGTACATTCCACTCGTCTTTCTGTAAATTCAGACGATGGCTAATCAAAGCTTCCACTAGAACCTTCTGCACTCTTGCTATTGCGATAGGCGTATAGAGTAATTGGTTGATGCGTAAGTCTTCACCTAAATCTCCTGTCATGGCATACTCTTTCAGCTTTAGTTCGTCAGCATGGTCCAACAAAGAGTTGAAGCGGAAACCGTCATAAAGTGTAGAAACTTCCGAACAAGATAATTTCTCACTAAGGATATTTTCAACCTTTAAGGAAGGTTTGGTTGGAAGCCCTCTGCTAACAATATTATTCAGAACGGCGAAGATTGGCTCTACGTCATCACTGATACTCGCACCAAGTTCGTATGGAGCATATACATCAAAGTATGTGTGAGTAGCATAATCCTCAACTATTGGTTTCACACATTCTAATGCGAAACATGCGCGGAATTGCGAGGCTGGAAAAAAATCATATTTAATAATCTGCTCACTCTTATCAGCAAGGAGCTTTAAGGAAAGAATATTATAGGTATATCCTAAAAGGTTTTTTGTGATTGCGAATCGCGGAACTGCCATACAAGTGGACGTTGAAAATATTGAAGCAATGTATTGTAACGACTTTCCACATGTTGGTAGTAGGGACTAACACAAAGTACATAATTATCCTTCGTCAGATTTACTAGGAGATTTTCACTGATATGCTTGAGACTTATTCCTTTGATGTCGAAAATATTAGAGAACAGATGTATTACTTTTCGTTGTTCAAAAAGCTTAATATCAAAATCAATTACTTCATCCAGTTTCTTATTGACTATAGAAACTTTGATTTTGTTATCAATGGCCTCAATATTAAACTTAGCGCGGTCAAGAGCTATTTCCGAAGGCTCAACGAGTATAACTTCTTTGATTCGACAGTTATAACCTTTCTCTTCGAGATACTCATGAAGGAATATTGTAGCCAAGCCTTGACCACAAGCCCAATCTATTACAGCTATTTCACCAACAAAAGTGTCAGTCGGTGTGTTATCAAAAGCAATACGTAATTTTCCCTTATGCCAATTTGTATAAGCAGCTGCATAACCATTCAATTGGTCTTCTTGATCAAATATTTTTGCGAAATTTTTATCAGCATAGGGCAGGTCCCATGGATGACTTCGATATTCCGATGGAAGCATACCAAGACACACTTCAGATATTACTTCCAAGGTGACACGAGGCAAGTTCTTTATCTTATCTTTATACTTCGACATTTTATCTTCCTGTTATTGTTTCACTTTGAAAGCCAGATTTTTTGGCTACCTTATAGTTCGCCAATGCAAGTTCTTTACTTGTGTTGGCATAGCAATATTCGCATTGGTGTGGGCAGGTGTCGTATTGTCCAATATCTTTACTTACTATACATCCGCACAGCGTTCGTTGCCCCTTGTCCTTATTATCTTTCTTTTTGATGGCATAATGAATATCATCGTCAAGCATGATCGCATTCTCTGGGATTACTTCCGGCTCATCAAATAGGCTTAAAGTAGAATTCTTGGCTCGGATTTCTACTCCAAGGAACTTCATTAGAACTTCGTCGCGCCATGCAAAACGAACCATCAAATTGTCATCCACGCAGTGATTAGGCTGAATGCTATATTCTTTATATTCTGGTTTCTCACCACAAGTGGCTAGCTCATAGTTCCAACCTTTGGCTTTATTGAGCGCAGACAGACATTTGGCAAACTCAATCATCTGTTTTTGAGTCCACTCCTGATAATGTACATTGTTGCGGATAAGGTTATTCTTAACCTTCTTATATGACTCAATATCAGCAAAGCTAAACACTAACTTTTCAGTATAGCCATTGAGTTGATCGCCAATGTTTTCAATCTTCTGTAACAAATCGTCCATTGAGATTTGGTCTGTGAGAATCAATGGATCGAAACGCCAAACAACATGTCCTTTTCCAAGCTTATCCACAAGCTGTTTGAATGTATCTATACGTTTCTCGACAGAAGGCACGCCTTTCTCTAAACCTTCAACGACATAATCGTTAAGGGTGTACTGGATGTAGCACTTTATCTTAGGCGTATGCTGTTCTAACTTATCCAAGTGAGGAATCAACCTCTCTGGATTCTTAGACCAAAATACAATAAAACGTGTATTCTGATACGATACATAACTTTTCTTGCCATTAAACGGATTCGTCCACGCTGAGTATCCTTTCTCCAGTCGATGAAAGAACCAGTCTGCATAGAAAGCAGGGATATCCGTACTTCTACTTGCCGAAACGATTTCTGGAACTTGAGCATCAACCCAAGTTCCGTTATCGAGTTGAATAGTTGCCTTCTTCCAAGCCATACGCCTCTGAATTAAAAATCTATATCGTTTTCTTCTAGGATCTTGTTTACGAGATATTCTGTAACTTCTTTATGAAGATTTTTTCCCTCTGTTATAATGGAAAGCTCCGATTTATTTTGACCGAAGAAACCTGATTGTATTTTACTTCTTAGGTCTTGATATGCTTGCGTAAAAATGTCAACAGATAACAAGTGAGAATCTTTCGACAAATCTGCATATTCCATCTTAAATATTGCATCTCTAGCTTTAAAAGGGTTCATGTTCATAAACATCATACCTTCATCCTTATTTACTACAGATGAGACTGTATATTCGAAAGCTTCACGGTTATTTTGCATAACGAGCAAACGGGTTAATATCAGATTTGCATCATTTTGATTGTTTTGAATGGCAAGACTTAAAAATAAATAAGCAATACTTGCTAACTGCTGTTTGTAGTCAATGTCTGTAACAGTACCATACGACAAGAATATCATCATACCTTTACCAAATGAGCCTGCATTAATAATCTTCTTAAGTTGGCCAGGATTATTTTGGAATGATCGCCACGCTTTATACAATGGATGATATACAGCGTCACCATCATTTCCAGCACCCAATTGTGTTAATGCTTGAACAACATATAATTCAACTTCGGTTAATTTCTCTTTTGCAGAAGCTTTGTTTGATGATTGGGAAAAAAACTTTCGTCAATATTTTTTGGTACTCAATATCCGCATTGCGGTCATACATATGAAGAACGCACTTCACAACCTTACCGTCTTCCAGAGAGACAGTAAGTCCATAGTCAGACATATCAAAATCCTGAAAGCCGAAAGGAGTCTGAGCACTTACCATATACCCTCTAAGAATGACTTCAGTAACAGTTGATTTGATTACGCGCATAGGCTTCGCTGACATCTGAGGTTGGCCAGTATCGCCATTAATCATACGAACAATATAGCCATCATCGTTTTTCAATTGATAACCACTGCAACCATTGACATTCTTTTCAACCTTAATTATACGAGGGCATTCTTGCAAGCCTTGTACTGGATTACCATTCTCGTAGCGCTGGTGTTGGTTTGACTCGAATACAAACGGTGCAATACTCAGCTCTGCAGTTTTGGGAGCAGAACTTGTAGTTGTCGCAGGTCTTGAAGCCGTCGGTTGCTGCTTCGCTGCTGGTTTTGATTGTGGCACAGAAGTTTTTGCGTCCTTCTTTTTGCCGAATATGAAATCTAATAGTCTCATTGTTGTATTATTTTTTAATTATTTTCTTTCTCCCTTCTCTCTTTTACCCTTTCCTGTCCCGGCATCTTTTTAGCCAATACACTTTCTCCAGCAGGAAAATAGATAGGAAAAACTTTATACAAGAAACTTGCAATATCATTACGCTTCTTACCCATGTTGAAAAAAGCAGAACAAACAAAATACATAAGGTCTTGCTGACTACACGTATCTTTTTGCTGAATAGATATTGATGGAGCGATTATCAAGTCATGTTCTGCAAATGCGCAGGCACAGGCAAGAATAGCTTTCTGCTCTTCCTCAGTAAATACCTTGATTCTTTTCTGTTAACCATTCAAGTTTTCCTTGAAGAAGTGCTTTTTGCTTTTCGTTTTGTTGTTCCAATAGGATGGAAACTTTTTCCTGCTCTTTTGTAGTAAGGGCTTCTTCTAATTTTTGATTCTTGCGTTTCACTATGTTGTACTTTTCCATATCCGCTACAGCTACGCAAAAATATCCGACTGCGATAGCAAAGATCAATACTGTATGAAATCTGATTTTAGCCGTCATGTCAGGTTGCATATCTATATAATCGCAAGTCATAACAGCTATCAGTATCATAAGCGTTGCGCCCACATACATTGTTCTGGATTTAGCTTTAGAACTTATTGGAGCTATACCAAGCAATAAGGCTATTGCTAAGAAAGCCATTAGTAAGATAAAGACTAATATGAATATTGCCATGTGATTCTATTGTTGTTTATGGTTTGATAATAATACGCCAATAGCCAGTCTTATCAGATCCTTCATGGACGAGAATGCCTCTATCCTTAAGATTCTTTATCTGTTTCTTGACACCTTCCAAAGAGATACCCAATTCATCTGCCATTTTTTCACGGGTTATCATTGGGTTTGATATAACCATATCAATGATACGTTGAGCCGTTCTACCAACAGGTTTATTGAGATTCTGTTTTACAGGGTACTTTTCGAGGGTACTATTTTCGTTTACAGGGTACTTTTTTACCGAACTTTCTTTGTTTACAGGGTACTTTTCGAGGGTGCTATTTACCCTGTTAGCCACTTCCTCAACAGGTATCCTTCCGTTCTCTCCCCAATTCAGATTATAAAATGTGGTATAGAAAGAAGTCGCTTCTGTTTGATAATGTGGTTCTTTGCCCGGCAGGAAATTAGGCAGTTTCTCCGTAAGTTCCCGCATTTTCCTTAAACCCGAACCACGTTTCTCCATATAGTCCAATTGAGTAAACATATCCGCAATGACAGGGTTACGGCGCATGGACGGAACTTTGTATATGTCTCGGTCTTGGATTTGTGTACCATCAAGCATTGCACCGGGTGATACCAATTCTACTCGGTCATCATAGATATCAATATGTACTTCACCACCCATTACAGTGTAATCTCTATGGATAAGATGATTTACCAATCCTTCAAAGATAGCACGGTCGGAATAGTCGGGGAGGTTAAGTCGATAGTTCGGCATCTTCACCCATCCGCTCATGGTATAATTCTTGATGAAGTCCATGCCGTATTTCAAAAGCAATACAAGATTTGCCCGATGTTCTACGGAACTGATAGCATCGTCTTTATAAAGTCCTGTCCAACGGGTACAGAAAATACGTGATTGGAATACAGTACAATTGTCTACAAACAGCAATCCGGCATTGCTCAGTTTACCGTCAGGTGTGACAAGTCCGAATGACTCCAAATATTTATCATTCCATTCCTGATGGGTTTGCTCACGGAATGTGTTGGCAAGGATAACGAAAGAATGTTTGTTGGCATCTACTTGTGTAGGCAGCGAATCCCAAGTCATGTGCGTGCCCTTTAATACCAACGAAAGAAGTTGTTGCGAATTACATTCTACACTTTCATTACCGACTCGTGTATAAGCTGTACGTGTTCCGTCTTGATAATAGTAATAGGGTGTCAGTGTTCCAGCCTTTACTCTCACTTCAAGCAAAGTATGCCCTTCGTGTTCAATCGGGATAAGTTGTATATCCGGGACTGGGTCAAGTCTTGCCTTTATCATTTCGCTGATAAAGTCGGCATCTGCTTGCGGATTCTCCAAACCTACAATCACTCCGTCATCGTTTACTCCGTAGAACAAGCTGCCACCGTCCGTATTGGCAAAAGCCGATACGGATTTAAGCCATGATTTTACTTTCTTACGCTCCAGCATTTCCTTGAAATCGTAAGACGAGCATTCCGCTATCAATGTATTGTTATGAATTTGCATCGTTTTTTTTGTTGTTTGGGGATAAAGCCCAAGTTCTATATACAAAGGTAAGGATAAAACCGGATATTCTGTTAAAATCGCCCCATTGATTTGATTATTATGTGTTTATATCACGATATTTATTAAATAGCAATCAAAAGATGTAGCTCTATTGATTCTTATTTTAGTTTTTCCGCTATAATTACAACGTATTTATGCAAATGTTTTTACAAAAATTGTTTTGATTTTGATGAGGTAATATTTTCGATAGGAATCAGTTGTTCGGAATTTCCAAACAACTGATTCTTCTTCTAATTCTTTCTCTTAGAAAAGATACTTAATGTACTCGCTTGGATTTAATTTACCTATTTGGGACAGTTCACAAATCAGTGTCTGAGTAAGCTACAGAATACCTTCTTCCTGTTTGACGTCATTTGGGATGTATATATAAATAATAATGATTTTCTTTTCTTCCACACTTTATCTGGCTAGATAACCTTGATATGCTTCGTTGCTTTTTTCTGTACTATATGAGGGCATACTAGAAAGTTTCTGTCGTATTTTTGTTTCAATGGTATTCAGTAAAACGTCCAAGGAATCACCTTTCTCAAAAATTGATGCGCCCATATTACTTCGATATTCAGAAATCTTAATTTGTTCATCGTCTGAACGGTTATCAGCTTCAAGGATGGCTTTAAGCATGGGATTAAGAATTTCTCCGATTCCCATTTTAACATTTGTACATTCAAGGATGATTTCAGTCGGCAGATTTTCGAGATCTTCATGTTTATGTTTGCGTAAATCAACACAACATAATGCATATTCGTTTGGATGAAGGGCGGCCATGCGAACTTGGCGAGTACTCATGTGGGCTGGTTCGGAAAAATCCCATTTGCTCTTTACCTCTACGTAAAAGATATCAATCCACTCCTCTCCATTTTTTATACGAACAATAATATCTTGTCCATTCTGAACATCTTCGACAATGGTATTGCCCTCTGTTCTCGTTGGATTATCTACTTGTATCAAATCTGAGCCTATTTTTTCCCGTAATGTATCTTCTATATGCTTTCCTATTGCATGCAAATGATTGAAACGAGCTTCGTTTTCGTATTCCAGCTCTTGTTGCCGCTCCATCTTATCAAGCATTATATTAATGTTTCCCTTTTCGGTTAGTTTAGCCAATCGATCTAGATTGTCATCTTCAATATCCATTAAAGAGAATAAACTTTTTTGAGCTTTACCACTTTTCATGCTGAAGGTATAAGTGGCTTTTTTGTCGTTGATTTGACCGAACCACTCTTCCCAATCCTTCGATTCTGCAATTTTTAAAATAATTGTACGGACAATTTTCTCAAATTTACGGTCTTTTGTCTCTTGTTTCATGTCTGCCACGAGACTGCCTTCTATTTTTTTGGCAATATCCTCCGGCTTGTCTTCTACTAACGGTACAATGTTCTCAAAGTCTGAATCCACCCACGACTTATGCAAATCCTTGCCAAAGATAGTCGAGTAGATTATGGCCATTTCCGGTGGAATACCATTGTTCTTATGTAAGTTGTCCATTAGGCATAGTTCGTTCTTCTGATTTGGAAGGACACCATAATCATTCAATCGTTTCTTGTGCTCTTCATTGGTTAATGGGCTATATTCTTCAAGAAACGATTTTAGCCATACTTTATTGGATTGTACCCATTCTATATCATTATTCTTTTGACTTAATTTATATAAAGTGTAGTCTAATAATAGATTAAAAGCAGAACTGTAGAAATCTTCCTCTTTATCGTCTTTAAACTTGATTGTCAGAACAGTCTTATATTCTATGCCATAGAACTCTGCGAGTAATGGCATCATTCTACCTCTGACATTATTGAACTCCGGTAGATATGATGCGGAGCAGAATGTAATTATGGTAGACAATTGTTCATCTGTAAAAGATGTTCTGTTGTGATTAGATAAAACAGAAGTACGCCAGATTCCCATAGTAGAAGCAATAGCTCTTTGCAAATCAGATTGACTATAAAGGTTTACTTCACATACATCAAGGTAAGCTGAATCATAAATTTTCTTTGAATCATCACCCATCACTACTTTTACTAATTCATAAACCTCTGGAGTCATAAATGCAGCATGGTAAAGTTCGCTTTTCTTTCGTAATTCACCGTATCTATTAGGAAGTAATGCATAATCCTTCATTACTTCTGTATTACCACTATCCTTCATTAATCTCAGAAAAGAATGAAGTTTCTCACTCTTTGTTCGAATTGCTTTACATACATCAGATACAGTAATGAAAAAATCTTCATCGTGTTTACACCCCCATTTGTCTATTGTTTCTGACCAAGCTATTAAATCTGTTGATGGCATTAGATAGGGATGTCCATCTGCTTTCTGTGGCAATTGCGCATAATCTGTTAATATTGGTTCATATTCGAACCTTTGCTCTAAATTGAGTTGGGAATAGAAGTCACGATGTAATAATTTGATTCTTGCATCCGTTATAGCATAATATTCGTCATTTATCGGTAATATCTTCCAATAAGGTATGTGAGTATTCCATAGCTCCTGCATATCTTTGTAAAATTGACAAGTTACTTTATCTTCACTCGTATTTGGAAATGAAACTTCACACATCTGACGAATGAGTGTTTTAGCGTTTTCATCCTTCGCAAAATATGCAAACAAAACTTCAGTTATTTCTTTCAATACGACACTATTCTTACCCCCATTTTCTTGCTTTATAGGAGTGGAACCCGGAAGCATGATATTATTACGTTTTTCTACAGGGTAAAAACGTTTGGAGTGAAAGATGAAATTTATACCTAAACTTTCAGTTCCAAGCAGGGGAAACCAAAGAAATAGGCTTGGAATATCTGCCGGCAATCCACAAAAATCAGGAAATGGTGGAATGACCACTACATCGCCATTATCAGACTGCAAACTTTTGCAGGTAAAAGGTGCTGACTCTTCTCCTGTTGCATGGTTTATGAGTAACACTTTTTCAGTAACTGCATGCCATTCTTTTTTTTCTAGCGGAATTCTGGACTGTTTCTCTGATTTTCTTAATGTAAAATGCTCTTTGGTAAAATGATTATATATTTCCACCTCTTTGATGCGAGAATTGATTACCAATACAAATGGCATTAAGCGAATTGCACTTGATAATTGATCAGACACATTACGAACTTGTAATGGGGTCAAATCATATCGAAAAGATGTTGCATCATCGTTAATCTCCTGAAGTAGTTCTCTCTTCCAAAATTGTTTAACTTTTTCTAGTTGTTCTTTTATTTTTTTAGGACCTTCAGCTGTATCAACGAGGGTTCGGTCTAACTCAAAGTCCTTTACTTGCACATAACCCTTGATAGTTTCTTCTCCAGTTTTTACTACAAATGGACCACTGACATATACCAAACGATTAAAAGCATGAGTCGTCATAAAGCCTGTACCATATTGACCAACCTGGTCTGCTCCATTTCTATCCTTAGAACTATCTTGCTTAACTAAAGCACGAAATGAAGTATAGTCAAATGGTTTGCCATGGTGAGAAAAAATTAGATTTGTATCGTTTAATTCTACTTTTATACAGGCTTCACTACTCATATCACGTGCGTTTTGAACTAGTTCCCATAAAGCACGTTCTCCACTTTTTTCGTCAAGGTCTTCTAATCCTTTGCGAATTTTATTACAATAGCCTTCGTACTCCAAACGTTCATCTTCGGATTTCTGCCAACGTTCAACATCAGATAATTCTTCTTCCATATTTTTTGTTTTCTATATATTTATCTAAAAACTTATTCTATTCCTTTACCTTAATTACAAAGGTAGCCTTAAATTGTGATTTATATATAATGAGATTAAAAAATCGAGATTTTCCTAAGTTGCATTACCTTTTTTTATGATGTAAATGCGTTCTGATTGTTTTCCATATAGTCTAATTGAAACATATCTACAATAATCGGATTTCATAGCATATACGATGCTTTTATATATGTTTCGACCTTAATCAATGTACCATAAAGCATTCCACCATGTGAAATCAATTTTACTCAGTTATCATGTATATCAATATGCACTTTCTACAATAAAGTGTAATCTTTATGGATAAGATGGTTTACCAATCCTTCAAAGATAGCGCTGTTAGAATAGTCAAAGAGTTTAATTCGGTATCTTCCTCAATCTGCTCATTGTGTAGTTTTGGCTGACGTCCATACCATATTTCAGAAGCAATACAAGATTTGCCGATGCTCTATTGAACTGATGGTATCGTTTTTTATAAAGTTCCATTCAACTGGTACAGAAAATATGGGATTAGAGCACGGTACAATTGTCCACAAACAGTAATCCAATATTGGACAGTCTACAGCCTGATGTGAGCAGTCAAAACGAATCTAAATATTTGTTGCTTCATTCCTGCTGGATTTATTTACGGGAAGTATTGGTAATAATAATGAAAAAAGTTTGTTGGTACCCATTTGTTATGCAGTAAATTCTAAGTCATGTGTATCCTCTTTAATTCGTATGAAAGTAATGATATGCCCTTAGTGCTCAATCGGTATAAGCTATACTTCTAGTACAAGGCAAGTCTAGCCTTTATCATTTCACTGATAAAGTCGGTATCTACTTGTTGATTCTCCAAACTGACAATCACTCCGTCATTGTTTACTCCATAAAATAAAATACTATAGTCTATATCGGAAAAAGACGATACAGATTTAAATATGCCCATATATAAAAGTTGGATAAACGTACTTGTAATCATATGTGATGCGACAAAAAGTCCCAGCTTTAGCCTTATCTTAGATTATATACTTTTAAGTTTAAATCCAAAAACTACTTCAGCAATTTAATTTTGAGTTTATATGTGACACTATACCTGTGAGAAGAGCTCTTGTCGCACATTGCAAATCATCCTCAATTTTCAAAATTAAGATAGTTAAAAGCCGTAGGAATACCAAATATGCAATATGGTGTTTATTGGTATCATCCTCTGAAATAATACAGCCATGGGCATATAGGTTTCGATATGCAAATCCATTAGTGAATTCTCCATTATCCATATAGTAGCTAAAGTATCGTTTCTCCTCTTTCGTCAATAAATTGTCACTTTTTATAAGCCAACCTTTATTTAACATCTCATCAAGGTACCTCATTCCTTTTTCAGAATAATGCCAATAAGAACAAGCTCGATATTCCCATAGTGATTTTAGTATAATTTTAAAATCATCATCTGGCATAGATAGTTGTCCGTCTTTACTTTTTTTTATGACATCATGTGATAAGAGGAAATCTATGTTAGTTTTTTGATACTCTTCATAGAATTCATAATATACTTCTTCGTTGTTTAATAAATCAAAAAGATTATGATAATGCTTTTCCTTAAAGGGCTTAACATAACCAAGTAGAGTGCTAGAACCAAAAATGCAGTTTAGTATTACACGAATTTCTGAAGACTCTTCATTAATTTCATAATACTTGTTAAGTAAAAGACTTTTACCTTCTGTCATTTTCAAAGGCTTGCTTAACCTTACGATATCTTTGTCTATCTCATCATACTGAACATAGGTGTTATATTGCTTGACAACAGAATCTAGTTCAGGGAATAGTATCCGGCATTTATTTAACCAACTATTTTCAATATTAGGGTAGTTCAATTTCAATGCAGGATAGCCATATTTGTTGAAAAGATGTACTTCGTAAAATTCTTTTAGCGTTTGCTCAAGAGACATGTTTAATTGAGCTAATACTTTGTTGTACCCATATATTTGATATAATGCTAAGTCGTTCTTTTGATGGAAATAGCTGTAATCTGGATAGGCATTTTTGCTTTTATCCATAAAAGCAATCTCTAATCCATCTATTTCACTACTTTTATTGATGAGTTCCAATAGTCCGTGACGATTTATCCAATAGAATAAGGTTTTGCAATTCTCCACTAGCTCTATAGAATTGCAGGAACGAATATACTTTATGCTGTATAAATAAGTAGGACAACCTTCTTCGATTCTATAGTCTGTTGGTGTTATATTGTTTTCATTAGAAAATGCGATAGCTAATTTATGCGGAATTTTAACAGTACGACTGTCGGACATCAACTCATCGTTCAACTTTTGAGTTAGACGTTCAGCTTTTACTCTCGTTTGGGGATCTAATACTAGTCCATTTTTGTCATCCTTATTCTGACAAATTAGACGGACATAATTTAAATTAGGGTCTTTGCTATCTAAATATGAGTTTATTATTTTAACCTTGTCGTCCATTGATAGATTTGAAGGAAGGTGAATTTTTCTATCAGTTATATTGTCATGTTTGGCGATATAATGATTTATGAGAATATGAGCCGTATTACTGTCTTCAAGCATTATCTGCCTTAGTTCGATTTTGAATTTTTCCACAACATTCCTGCAATGAAGTATTTCTGTCAAGTCATTTTGTTTGCCTTTTGCTATATGTTTTACAAAATCATTATCTATAACATTAAATAATTTGAATTGGTCAATAATGTCCCAAAATGCTTGTCTGTAATCCCAAGCTAATGCATCATAGCAGTTCTCCAAAGAGTTTCTATTTAGCTTGGCAAAGTGTTTTGCAATAATAACATTATAATCTTTTATATCTTCTTTGATTTGATTAAACATGGCGTCTGACCAGCATTTCAATCGACAATCATTATCTATGAGTTTCTTGATGTGGAATAACTCTATCACGTCTGTTAACGTAGAAGCTGGCTCAGATTTATACTTTGCAATTGCTTTTTCTGCAAGTTCAAGATTATAACCGATGCTTAAATCATTCGGAGAATAAAAACATACTCGATTTTCCATCATAAATAAAAAAAGTGGTATTGAAATGAATGAAAATGCGTTTTTACAATCACGTGTCCATTCCCAGACTTATCTTCGTGCCTAAAAGCCGACACGGATTTAAGCCATGACTTC